>Ga0172378_10004054_pt1 | contig 13750 bp, 10 predicted proteins | sample GrowelOW332metaG_FD_119755 | JGI IMG/M metagenome (GOLD analysis project Ga0172378, IMG submission 119755) | Groundwater microbial communities from an aquifer near a municipal landfill in Southern Ontario, Canada - Pumphouse #3_1 metaG | ecosystem: Environmental > Aquatic > Deep subsurface >... | reverse complement strand
TTCTGGGATTGGTAAAGGTTGATGTCCATAGGGAATTTTGCCACTGATACCACCACATCGGCTTGTCTGGGTATCTGCACACAGAAGATCTGCTTGGCTATCACAACGGCTTTTGTAAACGACTCCATCAGGTCCCCGCTGGTTGCTGCAGCAATCTGTTGTTCCTTGTCCAGCACGGTCATGAGGGCAAATATCGGTGCCTTGATGAGCTGTAACGCGTCCATCATGTCCTCGTGCACGGGATTTCCTTTCAAAGCGAGGGAGTGTGCTGCTTCATTGAGTGCAAGCTTATGGTTGGCGACAATGGTCTGGTATCCTGCAACCCCAGGAAGAAACGCTTTTCTTCCTCCTGTAAAACCAGCGAAATAGTGTGGTTCCACACTTCCTGTGACAATGATGCGCTCAGATGCAAAAACCAGTTTGTTCAAGAAGATGGGGGTCTTGTTGCGTGTATATCCGAGCTCTGCCAGATCTTCCGCTTTCTTTGCATCATGGGAGATGCACCTTCTCTTCAAACGTTCTGCATACGGACCCAACAGTTGGGAAAACTCGCTTTCAAAGGCTCCCCTATGGGCTCCGGTTGCAATGAGGATGGTGATGTTTTCATCACTGATATGGTGTCTAGAGAAATAGGGGAGCAAAGAAGCAAGCATGGAGGAGGTTGGGGTGGGTCTGGTTGCATCATTGATGATGAGTAGAATACTTGCAGCGCCCTTGAGAAAAGAGTCGAGACTGTCATTTCCCATCGGATTCAAAAGGGCTTTTTCAACAGCATCGCTTTCTATAGGGACATCGTTGGGTTCGTACACTCCCAGCAGTGTATCACGATTCAGTTCCAAGGATATTGTTCGATCAAGAAAAGGAAGGGAAAGCTGCATTGATCTCTCCTAATTTTTATAGCGGAGGTTTCTCTCAAACGCATTTTCCATTGCCTCAATCAGAGGTAGTTTTTTCCCCGACAAGAACCTCACCATGGCACCTCCAGCTGTACATACATAGCTGAATTTCTCCAAATCGGTGAATTTGGTCGCGGCGGTGATCGTGTCGCCTCCCCCTATGACGGTATACCCCGGGGCTTTGGCGATGGCATTCCATATCTCTTTGGTGCCTTTTTCCCAGCGAGGATCCTCATAGACTCCAGCTGGGCCATTTACAAAAATAGATCCTGCTGTTTTCAGTTCAGCTGTATACGTCTCAATGGTTTTACTGCCGATGTCGAAAAAGAGTTTTTCCTGCAATGTCTGGTTGTTTTCAATGGAAGCTACTGCAATTTCTTCACGTTCACCGTGATGTTCATATGCAAGGTCTTCAGGACAGAAAAAGTTATCCTCCCATTGGGAAAGGAGAAGCTTTGCTTCATCAACAAAGACCATGAGGTCTCGATCGGCGAGGAAGTTTTCCGTGGCAGGCCCAAGTTTGATTCCTTTTGCAAGCAACATAACCAGGCCGGTAAGGCCGGTCGTGAGGATTTTATCAGCGGTTTTATTTGATAGCACATTGCGCATCATGCCGAACGCATCGGAAATCTTCCCTCCGCCAAGCACAAAGACGCAAGGATGGGTTGGAATCGAGGCAACCTTGGAAAGAGCTGTATATTCCGCAACCAGCTGTTTCCCCCCGGCGGTAGGGAGCAGTTCCTGAAACGCAACCATAGAGGGGGCATTGCGGTGTGCTGCTGCAAAGGCATCGTTTACATAGAGGTCGAAGACAGGGGCAAGTGAGCGTACCAACCAGGTAGTAAGCATCTCATTGGGTTTGAGTTTCACTTCTTTTTCGAAGGCGGTTATCTCTTCACTGAGATAGCGTAGGTTGCCTAGAATGACCGCCTCTCCCTCTTTGAGGTCCTTTATCTTCTCTATGGCAGAGGGGCCGCATACATCATCGATGTACATGATATCGTAGCCAGTGAATTTGGAGAGGATCTGGGCATGTTCGCGTAATGGGATGAGATTCTGATAATCAAGCGTATCCCCCTGATGGGCGATGATCGCTACCTTGGCCCCCCCATCCAGCAATGCCTGCAACGTAGGGGCGGCTTTTTCCAAACGGTTGGTGTTGACGATTTTTTTGGTCTTCACATCGATGGGCGAGTTGATGTCGGGGCGGAACAGAACTGTTCGCCCCTTCACGTCAAAATCTTCAAGCGTCTTGATGCTTATGCGTTTGTTTTCCATTTGCCGATCCCTAGGTATGTATTGGTCTTTTCCGTTCCAGCCTTCCGGGAAGACTGCATGTTCATAGCCGCACGTATGGCATCGATGTTCTCTGGGATTACCACCGACTCCTGAGGGATGTTGATGGCAAACATCAAGTCTTTTCCGCTCTTGACCACGGAGTCTTTCCAAAGTGCAATTTCATACATATCCCCACGAGGATTACCCAGATCCCTTGCATATCTGAAGAGACTTGCATTGCCCAAGAATCCTTCATCGATGGAAACAACCCGAATGCGTGGATGCTGCTCAAAAATGGCAAGGGCTTCTTCAACTGAAACTTCTTCCTTGGTGGTCATCACTACGGTGATGATGTGTCCGTGGGTCACCGGGGTATGAATCAAGATACCTGTCGCTTCTACATGAGGCATGATGGTCATAAGATCCAGAGCCTGATGACTGGGGGCCTTGTCTATCTGCAGGGCATTGGTAAGTCCCCTATGATAGTCTCCAGGATCAGCTACTCGACGGATAATGGTAATGGCAACTTTTTCAACGCCCTTAACTCTGTCGATACAGTCGACAGCTCTGATCAAGCCTGTAGTGTTGCATGAGGTGAGTTTGAGGTAGTCTGCACCAAGTCCCTTCTCATAGTTGGCATATCCATGGAAGAATACATCAGCGACAGAGTTTTTCTCACCACCTTGGAAGACGGCTTTCTTGCCATACTTTTCATACAGAACCTTATTCTTCAATCCTACTCCTGCACTAGTGGCATCAAGCATGATGTCAACCTGCTTTACCAAATCTTCTAGTGTTCCACTGATGGGAATGCCCGCTTCATCAAGAGCTGCATGCATTTCAGGCACCGCGATGAAGAACTTGTAGGGCATGCCCTTTTCTTTGAGTGCCCGGACACTCAACGTTGGGGCGACATCGGCAACCCCAACCAGTTCCATGTCGCCCTGGAGGGCAACTCCGTCAGCCAGTCTCTGTCCAATAACTCCATAACCGGCTACGCCGACTTTGATTTTGTCTGCCATCATTAACTCCTTCTAGATTTCCGCTTTTTCTCGAATGAATGAGCGTGCTCTCAATGCATACTCAAACGGATTGGCCAGTGCAGGATCCTGTTCTGCTTCCACAACCCACCAGCCTGTATATCCTATTTGCTTCAAGTAGTTGAAAATAGGAACAAAGTCGATGCACCCGTCTCCAGGAATGGTGAATACACCCTGTTTTACACCTTTCAGGAAGGACCATTTTTCCTGGATTGCCTGTTCTCGTTTTTCTTTACGGACATCCTTGAGATGGACATGACGGATTCTATCCTTCCACTTCATCAAGGGGGTCATCAGGTCTTCGCCTGAAAAAACCAGATGGCCGGTATCGTACAACAGTCCCACAAGGTGAGGATCGGTCGATTCCATAAGGCGGTCTATCTCTTCATTGGTCTGGATTCCGGTTCCCATATGGTGGTGGTAGGTGAGGTTCAAGCCTCTCTCTTGTGCAACTTTTCCCAGTTTGTTCATGCCTTGGGTAACTTGGTCCCACTGTTTTTCGGTGAAGACAGGTTTTGCATCGAATACAGGCAGATCCTGTCGTCCTTGGATGGAGTTGCCTTGCTCAGCGACTCCAACAACCTTTGCTCCCATCTTCTGGAGAAAGTCACAATGTGCTATGAACGCTTTCTCGACCTCTTCATAGCTTTGTGTCGTGAGATACATGCTGAACCAAGCGTTGCAGATCTGCAACTTGCGAAGAGCAAGCGCTTTTTTAAGCACTTCAGTGTCCTTCGGATACTTGTTGCCGACTTCACATCCGCTGAATCCTGCAAGGGCCATCTCACTGATGCATTGTTCAAAGGTGTTTTCTCCACCGAGTTCGGGCAGGTCATCATTGGTCCAACCAATAGGAGCTATAGCCAATGAAATCTTTTGTTCGCTCATGTTCTTTCCTTCCTAGAATTTTCTGGTCTTCGCGATATCTGTTTGGAGATCTTTCCAAGCTTCAACTACTTCAGGATTGCTGGAGACTTCTGCCGTCCCCACCCGCCACCAGGATTCATACCCCTGAGACATCGATTTAGGAGCTACATGTACATGGATCACTACCGATCTTGTCTCCTTCAGGGCCGTTTCGACACTGCTTTTCAGTTCTTCGATGGTGTCTGCATGAAGACCGACTGCTCCCCAACTTTGGGCATTGAGGGCGTAATCGACACTAAGGGATTTTCCTGTGAGTCTTCCGGTTGATTTTTCACGGATTTTCCATTCGTTACCGTAGTGGACGATGCCTTGGCTATGCTGCAAGTTGTCGATGCAATGGAAGCCGGCATTATCGAGAACCACGATGATGATCTTTCGCTGTTCCTGCAGTGACGTCAGCAATTCGGTATGGAGCATGGTGTAAGCACCGTCTCCGACAATTGCTACTACTTCAGAATCTGGATGCGCCAGTTTTGTTCCTACTGCAGCTGCTATTTCATAGCCCATGCAGGAGAAGGCGTATTCCATATGATAACAACCCTTTTTCCTCGTGCGCCATACACGTTGCATGTCGCTGGGTATGGATCCAGATCCTGAAACGACGATGGTGTCAGGGGGGAGCAGGTTGTCGTTCAGTTCACCAAGCACCCTGACCTGGGAGAGGGAACCAGGGATTTCTTGATGGTAGAGCCGGTCGACCTCGATATTCCAGGCTTGTTTCTCTTCAGCGATCCGGTTTCCCCATTGGGAATGATAGGTTGCTTCTTTCAAGGGGGAGAGCAGTGCTTCCAAAGTGGCTTTGGCATCAGCAATAATGGGTTCGCTGTTCATCTTGTAGGCATCGAATCCGGCTACGTTTATGGATAGAAACCTGCATGCTGGGTTTTGGAAGAGCCATTTGGAACATGTGGTGAAGTCACCTAGGCGTGTGCCAACAGCTACTATGAGATCTGCTTCTTTTGCGATGCGGTTGGCAGCCTGACTACCGGTTGAACCGATGCCGGAAAGGTTGTAGGGATCGTCTGAGAGGATGGTTCCTTTTCCTGCCTGGGTTTCACCAAATGGAATGTGAAACGCTGCACAGAAAGTTTTCAGTGCTTCACCGGCTTCGCTGAAGCGTACGCCTCCTCCACAGATCACCATTGGTTTTTTTGCGTGCTTGATGGTCTCGACTGTTCTCTGTATCTGGCTTGCATTGGGATGACGACGTTCGATATGATGGACGCGTTTTTCCAGAAATTCTTCTGGATAGTCATAGGCTTCACCCTGTACATCCTGAGGCAACGCAAGGGTGACAGCTCCTGTTTCAGCAGGATCGGTGAGGACGCGCATGGCATTCAAAGCGGCACTCATCAATTGTTCAGGTCTGTTTATACGATCCCAATAGCGGCTGACAGAACGAAAGGCGTCGTTGGATGTATTGGTGTAGTCATGGGGAATTTCAATTTGTTGCAGTACCGGGTCGGGTTGCCTGCAGGCAAATATGTCTCCAGGGAGCAGGAGGACCGGAATATGGTTTGCCGTGGCTGTGCCTGCACCGGTGACCATGTTCAACGCCCCTGGTCCAATGGAGGAGGTGACTGCGAGGATGCTTCTTCGGTTGTTTTCCTTTGCAAACGCTGTAGCTGCATGGACAGCTCCCTGTTCGGTTTTTGCCTGATAAAATGGGAGTCCATTCTCTTTGGCTGCAAGAGCCTCACCAAGGCCTACCACACAACCATGACCAAAAATGCCGAATACTCCTTGGACGAATTTGGTCTCTTCTCCGTCAAAGGAAACATACTGGTTGTCTAGAAATCGAAGCAATGCTTGTGCCATTGTCAGTCGTATTGTTGCCATTGTGCACTCCTCGTTATGAATTTCTCTTGGGTTCCCAGATTTGGGCACCCTCTTGTGTTACCCATTGGTATTGAGGGGGAACCGTCTGTATACCGTACCGATTGTTTTCGATATGTCTGATGACCCAGAGATACCACAGGGCGTAGCCAGGGGCCGCTACATGGGGATGGACCTCTCCCTCGTGGATGAGTATCGTGTCTTTGTCTCTGATGACATGGGGTGTATCGCCGATGAGACAGAGTCCAAAGCCCTGGTCGGGAATGACCCTGTAGTGATAGATTTCAGGTTGCACATGATGATGTGGAGGATAACTGGACCATTTTCCCGGTACCCCGATTACCTCACCGATGACCAGATTTGATTCCGGCCTATTGGTATCGTCAAAGACCGTTCGGACTACTCTGGTTGAGGTTTCGTTCATCATGTTTGCCCCACGGAATTCGCTGACGCACTCCTTTGGGGTGAAAAGGCGTGGTGCGAATTGAGTCGGGTTGTCGGTGGCAACTCGATAGAATTCTGCACCCCCTTGTTCAGCTTCAATGGTGACATCGATGGAGGAGGGGGTGGAAAGCACCCAAGGTTCTGCATTGAGTAGATCAGTTCGAGAGACCCTTTGGGAATATTCACCCCAGGTAAGGGTTGCCTTCCCTTTTGTGAGAAGCCAGATACGTTCTTCTCCCATTGAGCTTTTATCCTGATGTACCTCTCCTTCAACGAGGGAGAGGACACCAAAGGACATCATCATATCGCTGGTGACTCCAGAACGAGGGACCAATTCAGTATATCCATGAACGAAGGGACCTTTGTGATTCATCTGCATTGTTATATACCCAGCTCCTTTTTCATCTCCTTGATGGTGACAGGTCTGCCCTCTTTGAGGGATTTGCCACTGGCAAGAGCAGCAACCATGTCTTCCAGTCCATCTTCACCAGATACTGCAACTTCCTTATCTTCATTGATGGCTTCAATGAAGGAGTAGATTTCATCGATGAAAGCCTGTTTGTATCTCTGTAGGAAGAAGTACAACGGCTTGTCACAAGTGACTCCTTCGATGGTGGAGAGTGATACGCGGGAAGGAGTGTCGTTTTCTGCTTGGGCAGAACCCTTGGAACCAAACACTTCTACTCGTTGGTCATAGCCGTAGACTGCCTGTCTGGAGTTGTCGATCACCCCAATGGCGCCATTAGCGAATTTGAGCGTCACAATGGCGGTATCGATATCTCCGGCTTTTCCAATTTCAGGATCGACCAGCACGGTACCCGCGGCATAGACTTCTACGATTTCGCTTCCAGCTTGGAAACGAGCCATGTCAAAGTCATGAATCATCATGTCCAGGAAAATTCCCCCTGAAACGGCTACATAAGCTGGAGAGGGAGGAGCCGGGTCTCGGGATGTGATCTTGACAATGTGTACGTCTCCGACTTTTCCGGCTTTGGTGAGGTCATGAACCTGTTTGAAATTGTGGTCGAACCTGCGGTTGAATCCGAGTTGAAGTTTCACCTTGTGTTCTTTTGCTGTTTTGATGGCTTGCAGACCCTTCTGTGGGGAGAGGTCGATGGGTTTTTCACAGAATACATGTTTTCCCATCTTTGCTGCTGCCATGGTGAAATCTGCATGGGTGGAAGTGGAACTGCATATGATGATGGCTTCAATCTGTGGGTGATTGATCAACTCCATCGGGTCTGAGGTGATCAATGCAATTCCAAGGTCTGATGCCCAAATTTTGAGTTCTTCAGTCATCTTGACATCAGAAATTCCGACGATTTCAACGGTCTGCACCAAGCGTGCAATGTTTTCTGCGTGGAGTCGTCCAATTCTGCCGGCTCCAATGATCCCAATTTTTGTTTTACCGTTCATGGTTATCAAATCCTCCTGAGTATGATGCGGTGAGAGCAGGAAAAATCACTTTATTATGAAAACGTTATCAATTACTTTGAGTATACAACGTGTGAATTATTTGTAAAGGTTTTTCTTTTATAAGGCATTGAGAGAGGACTATAGGCTATTTTGCAAGATTTGTTTGACAAATGCAAAATATGGTGTAATTATGACATTATGATAACGTTTTCAGATAACATTGACTTTTATTAATGAAAATCCAGATAGACTAACTAGACAATGAATGCTTATTCAACCATGTCACACAGTACATTCGAGGAGGAGTAGGTGAAGGAAGAGAGAAACTTACTGGAACTTCGCAACATCACAAAACGCTATCCAGGTGTTCTTGCACTCGATGATGTCAGCATGAACGTGTGTGAAGGCGAAGTCCATGGTCTGGTAGGTGAAAACGGAGCAGGCAAATCTACGCTGATCAAAGTATTGGCTGGTGCTCATGCCCCTGATTCTGGAGAAATTTTCTTTGCAAAAGAGAGCTACACATCCCTTACCCCCCACCAGGCGATGGATCTGGGTATTGCCTGTATTTATCAGGAATTGAATCAAGTCGGGTATATGACTGTAGCCGAAAATATCTTTCTTGGAAGGGAATTGAAGAAAAAGCACTCCATGCTTGATAGAAAAGCACAGGAAGAGCAGACACGCCAGTTGCTGATGGACTTCGAGTTGGATATCGAACCGAACACTCCTGTTGGGTATCTAGGAGTAGGTCGACGTCAGATGGTGGAAATCTGCAAGGCCGTACATGCTCATGCAAAGTTGATCATCATGGATGAACCCACTGCAAGCTTGAGCGAGAAAGAAACAGGAGAGTTGTTCAGGATCGTCGAGAAACTCAAAAAACAACAAGTCACCATGATTTTCATTTCCCATAGATTGGAAGAGATCAAGTCGATTTGCGATACGGTAACGGTCATGCGTGATGGACAGGTGGTGGCGCACAAGCAGATTGAAGAGGTCACCGTCGACAACATCATCAAGTTGATGGTAGGTCGTGATATTACGAACAAATATCCAAAAAAAACCATAGAAACTGGAGATATATTGCTTGAAGCCAAGGACTTATATAAGAAAAACACCTTTGAGCAGGTAAGTTTTCATGTCCGTTCTGGAGAAATTCTTGGGTTTTCAGGACTTGTGGGAGCCGGTCGGACAGAGGTTGTTCGTGCCCTTACGGGAGCTGATAAACTTGATGGTGGGGAAATATACATCTCAGGAAAGAAAACAACAATCAAGAATCCGCGTGATTCCATCAAGGCAGGCATTGCTTTCTTGACCGAGGATCGAAAAGGGCAGGGGTTGGTTCTCTTGCAGTCTGTGGAATTCAATGCAACGTTGGTGAATCTCCAGGATTTCAAGAAAAGAAAGATGTTCATCGATCTGGTAAAAATCCGCAAGTCATCCCAGAAGATGGTTGATGACATGAGGATCAAGGTCCCCTCTGTTTTTACCCTTACCGGTCAGTTGAGTGGGGGGAATCAACAAAAGGTGGTCATTGCCAAATGGCTCATGACATCAGCAAAAATCTTTATTTTCGATGAACCCACCAGAGGCATCGATGTCGGGGCAAAGATCGAGGTCTACAATCTGATCAATGATTTGGTATCCAGAGGTGCAGCAGTCATCATGATCAGTTCAGAGATGGATGAGTGCATGGGAATGGCAGATAGGATTCTGGTCATGCATGAAGGGAAAGTCACTAATGTGTTGAATCGGGAGGATTTCTCCCAAGAAAAAATCATGTATGCCGCATCGGGCATCGTGCAATAGGTAGGTAATGACATGAAGACGCTGCGTTGCGGAGTGATAGGATTGGGAAGATTAGGATATCGTCATGCATCAAACCTTGTCTCCCGTGTCGCCAATGCTGAACTGATTGCTGTTTGCGATGGTTCACTTGAAGCTTTACAGAGATTCTCCCATGCTTTTCCCCAAGTCCCCACCTATCTTCAGTATGAGGAATTGCTTGCGATAAAGGAATTGGATGCGGTGATCATTGCTTCTTCTACAACCATGCATGCACGCATGATTGAAGCTGCCCTTTTAGCGAAAAAAGCGGTGTTTTGTGAAAAGCCTCTCTCCATGGATGTAGAAGAAGCGAAGAAAATCAAAACATTGGTGGATGCGTCTGGAATGTTTTTGCAATTGGGGTTCATGCGGAGGTTTGATACCGGGTATTTACGTGCAAAACAGAAAATCGACAGTGGTGAGCTTGGACAACCTGTTTCTATCTTGGGGATAAGTCGGGATCCTTCCTGCCCTCCCTTATCCTTTGCTTCCACCAGCGGAGGTCTGATCATGGATCTCTGCGTGCATGATTTTGATCTATGCAGGTATTTCTTGCAAAGTGAAGCTACTGAAGTCTATGCCCGTGGAGGAGTCGTACGTTATGAGCAACTCAAAGAAGTATCGGATATCGATCACGTGAACATCGACATCCGCTTTGAGAATGGGAAGTTGGCTTCTCTGGAAGGGAGTCGGAATTCACAATATGGATATGATGTCCGTACCGAAGTCATTTGCAGTGAAGGGGCTTCTTTCATTGGGCGTATATGCGAATCTGATGTGACTTTTTTTGGTGGCAAAGGGATGAACTGTGAAACCGTTCCTGGTTTCCTTGAGAGGTTCTCCCAAGCTTATCTGCATGAACTTGAATGCTTTGTCTCTGATGTATTGGAGAATAGGAAGCCCTCGGTTGGTGTTGATGATGGGCTTGCAGCCCTGATTCTTGCAGTTGCATCGAATGAATCCTTGCAAACCAATAAGCCGGTCAGAGTGAGTCGTTGAAAAACAAGGGGGAATAGGCGATGAGTGCTGCGTTGGAACAGAATGATGAAATGAAGAAGAAGAAACGAAAGAGTGAAGGGCGAAAGAGCTTCGGTATTCTACTGAGCTTGATAGTGCTTTGTGCAATCATTTCCATTCTTTCCCCACGGTTCCTTACCCTGGATAATCTTAGGAATGTAACCAGCCAGGCGACCGTAAGTGCCGTGGTTTCCATTGGGTTGTTTCTTGCAATCCTTACCGGTGGCATCGACCTCTCGGTAGGTTCCATTCTTGCCCTTTCCATCATGATGATGGGTATTTTCCAAGTGAAACTAGGATTTAATCCCTATCTTTCCATGTTGCTCTGTTTGGGCGTCGGCAGTTTCGTTGGATTGCTCAATGGATTACTGCTCACCAAACTCAAACTTCCCCATCCTTTCATTTCAACGATGGGGACTCAGAAGATTGCAAGAGGTCTCTCCCTTGCAGTGACTGCAGCAGCTCCCATCAGTGGATTCGCCGTTCCCGTTCAATTTCTGGGAAGTCGGTCCCTGGGCCCTGTACCTGCCAGCGTCGTTCTGGTTGTGATTCTCTATGTGGTCATGTTTCTGTTTCTTACCCATACAGCAACTGGAAGACATATCTATGCAGTTGGAGGGAATGTCGAGGCAAGCCGCTTAAGTGGCATCAATGTCGACAAGGTATTGTGTATTGTCTATACCATCAGCGGGTTTATGGCTGCTCTTGCAGGAATCGTGCTGGTTGGTCGTGTAAATGCTGCCTATCCTTTGGCAGGTCAGGATTATGAAACGGATGCAATTGCAGCGGTAATCATCGGAGGCTCCAGTTTCTCCGGAGGAGTGGGGAAAATCTACAACACTGTCATTGGAGTGCTCATCATCGCCGTGCTCCGCAACGGGTTGAATTTGTTGAACGTAGATTCTGCCTTCCAGACGGTGGCCATCGGTGTGGTCATCATCCTGGCAGTCTACCTGGATGTCATCAGGCAGAAGAAGTCCAGGATTTCCAAATGAGATTTGAACAAGGATTGCGTAGGCGATTCTTATGAACGAGGTTCGTTGATTCATTTCACGACAAAACAAGGAGGAATGAAATGAAAAAGGTAAGCGTGATTTTCTTGATTCTTGCGCTTCTATTGGTCTCTGCAAACATGTTTGCACAGGGAACGAAAGAAGAGTCTACAGCAGATGGCAAGATGAAAGTTGCCATGGTCCTGAAAACCTTGAGCAGTGAGTACTGGAAGCGTGTAGTGAAAGGTGCTGATGAAGCTGCTGCAAAGTATGATGTCGATCTGATCAAGCTCGGACCTCCCACTGAGGATGCCGTTGAGCAACAGATCAACATGGTGCAGGATGTGTTGACTTCCAATCCTGTGGCTCTGGTGTTCTCTCCTTCCCAGCCGGCAACGGCAGTGAATGTCCTGATGAGTGCCAAGTCAAAGGGCATTCCTGTAATTCTCGTTGATACGCCCATGATTGATGGTTTCACAGATTTTGCCACCTTCATCGGAACAGAGAACTACACTGCTGGAAAACTCGGAGCTGAAGCCATCATCAAAGCTTTGGGCAACAACAAGAAGGCTGTCGTCATTGAAGGCGCTCCAGGGAACCCGACCACCACCCAACGTGCTGATGGTGCTGCTGATGCTTTCAAGGCAGCAGGATATCAGATTCTTTCCCGCCAACCTGGTTACAGCGATCGTGAAAGAGCCTATACCACCATGCAGAACATCCTTCAGGCCAACAAGCAGGTTGATGCAGTATTCTGTTCCAACGATGAAATGGCCCTTGGTGCACTTCGCGCTCTCCAACAAGCTGGTGTAAAGGCAGCAGTCATGGGAACCGATGGAAACAAAGATGCCTTGCAGTCGATTCTCGAGGATGGTCTGTTCGGTACCGCTGCACAGAAGCCAGAAATGATGGGATATCTTGGTGTTGAACTTGCCGTCAAACTCGCCGGCGGTGCAACAATCGACAAACGCATCGACAGTGGTGTTGATGTAATTACCAAAGCAACTGCTCAGGCAGCCTTGGACAACTTGAAATAAACCAGTAGGTTTCACGGAGGGGCTTTCAAGAAAAGCCCCTCCGTTCTCGCAAAAGCATGGAGGACTCAATGAAAAGCAAGACCCTCTCTATCGGGATCATCGGGGCGGGAGGAATGGGGGGAGCGCATGCCTTGAACCTTCACTCCCATGTAGTTGGAGCAAATCTTGCTGCTGTGTGTGATACGGATATGAATCGTCTTCATGTTCTATTCTCCCAGGTTGGATCCTTTCAGACCATGCTGGATCCGTATGAACTCATGGACAATGATTCGGTGGAAGCGATCATCATTGCTTCACCTGATGCGACGCATGCTCAGTATGTGTTGCATGCGCTTTCCTTGGGAAAGCCCGTATTTTGTGAAAAACCCCTTGCCTCGGATGTCCCTGAGGCTCTTTCCCTGGTGCAAAAAGAAGTTGAGATTGGAAAAAAGCTGATTTCAGTAGGGTTCAATAGAAGGTTCGATCCACATCATCAAGATCTCAAAAAACGCATCGACAGCGGTGATTTCGGACAACCCTTGCTTTGGAAAGGTTTTCATCGCAATGCATCCGCCATGTACAACACAGCAGGGCCTTTCATTCTGAACAACTCTGCAGGGCATGATGTGGATTCTGCCCAGTGGATGCTCAATGCGTCTGTCTCAGAAATATATACCTGCGGTATCAAATCAAGAAAGAATCTTCCTGATGATGCCTGCGATCTGCTGCTTGTCAATATGCGCATGAGTGACGGCAGACTGGCCATGGCTGAAGTATATGTCAATGCCGGCTATGGGTACGAAGTAGGTCTTGAAGTGGTTTGCCAAGAGGGGAGTGTATCGATGCTTCCCACCGAACAGGTGTATGCAAGAAAATCCGGCAACAAGGGAGTCTCTGTCTCTGACGATTTCAGAGGATACTTTGCACGGTCCTATCAATTGGAAATGCAGAGTTGGGTGAACAGCCTACTCTATGATACTCCCTTTGAAGGTGCAGATGCTTGGGACGGATACCGGGCGATTGTAGTTACCCAGGCTGCCGGTAGGTCCTTGCTTGAA
>Ga0172378_10004052_pt1 | contig 13756 bp, 14 predicted proteins | sample GrowelOW332metaG_FD_119755 | JGI IMG/M metagenome (GOLD analysis project Ga0172378, IMG submission 119755) | Groundwater microbial communities from an aquifer near a municipal landfill in Southern Ontario, Canada - Pumphouse #3_1 metaG | ecosystem: Environmental > Aquatic > Deep subsurface >... | reverse complement strand
TTGAAAGATCTTGGCGATAAACTTCCTGCTGATAAGAAAGGTCAGATTGAGGCTGCTCTTGGCAAACTGAAAGAGGCTCACAAGGCTCAGGATGTTGCTGGTATTGATGCAGCAATGGCTGAACTTAACAGCGTATTCCAGGCAGCAAGTCAGGATATGTATAACAATACTAACGCTCAGCAGAACGCAGGCGGTCAGGCCGGTCCTAACTTTGGAGGACAGCAGGGTGGTCCGAATTTCGGTGGTCAACAGACGAACAATAACGCAGGAAACAACGGCGGCAAGAGTGGTGGCGTTACAGACGTTGACTTTGAAGAAGTGAAATAATAGCTATTGATCAAAAGAGATTAATAAGATTAATAATTTAAGTGTGGAAAAGGGGTGGCTCCAAAAGAGTACACCTCTTTTTTTTAAGTATGTCTCGTCCTGAAATAGCGTTACAATAAAAGGAGTAATGTTATGGAATAGATTAAGAATCAGTATACTAAACGCAGTCAAAAGGATTAAACTTTATCCTTTAAATTATTGATAGTATCCGAGATAGAGCAAGGGCATCTATCGGTTACCCGTGCCAAAAAGTAAAGATTAAAAGATCCTTGAGTTGGAATAGCGTATCAAAGCTTTTCTGGAGAAGCAAGCGGAGAAATCCGATATGAAAGCAGCTTTCTTTGATATGATGGTTGATATGGTCGAAAAAGAGTATAATATTTGTATACGAAAAAACTCCTTACCCGATCAATCGACCAATTTAGCAGAGAATACCAAGTGAGTAAAAGCTCCACCTGTGGATTGCTCGGGATATGTAGACAGTTTATTATCGTTCCTGTAAGTCCAAAAGACAAAAACAAAGTACAGCAGAACAGGTTTTAGTTTTGATTCAGCCCATACGAATGAATATGTTTCGTATGGGGTTCAGGAAGTTGTATTATCTTTAAATGAGTCTTTGAGAGAATTATATGTTGGTCGGGATAAGCTTCTGGCGATATTAAAAGCAAGTCATATGCTTATAATGCCCAAACGGAATTATTGTATAACAACGAACTCTCATTACCGATTTCGTAAACATAAAAATTTGGTTGTCGATATGGAACTGAATCAACCGGAACAAGTATGAGTTTCGGATATAACTTATATTGCAGGGAGAAGTCGTAATTGTTATCTGGTTTTAGTCACAGATGCTTATTCTAAGGAAATAATGGGATACGACCTTTCTTCAGTCTAGGAACTGGAGGTTCCCTCAGAACACTAAAAATGGTTATAAAGCGAAAGTACAAGAGCAGATTAATTCATCATTCAGACAGAGGATTACAGTATTGGAGTAATCCCTATCAGAAAGTGTTGAAGGCTAAGAAGATTATTCCAAGTATGACCGAGAGTTATGATTCACCTGCCAATGCAATAGCAGAAAAAGTGAATGGATTTTAATGCAGGAGTTCTTACTCGAAGAATACAACGCTGATATTGATACAATGAAACATTTGGTGAAAGATACGATACATATAATACAAAAAGACCTCATTGGCCCTTTCACATGAAAACTCCCGAAGAAATGCATCAGCAGAATAATTTGGAAATTAAAACGTATAAAAAGTCTGAGAGAAAAAAGATTAGCCTTGCTTCTCTCAAATAAAATAGATATTTTTGTCTAATAAACCAGTAATGGTTATTTAGGACTAGTCATTCGAATCACAAGGAATAAGAGAACATGTTTGTGAAATATTAGAAGGTGGCAGAGAAGCCTTTGAAATACGAGAAAAGAAATATGAATTTAAAAAATAGAAAATAGAAATATGCCCGAACAGTAAAACATAGAATACAAATCCTCTTGGCACGACGATTACCTAAAATGGATATGCGGTTTTGCTAATGCGCAAGGCGGACGGATTTATATAGGCAAAGACGATGCAGGTGCTCTCATTGGTTTAACCGACTATAAAAAACTGATGGAGGATTTACCCAACAGAATCAAGAATAATTTAGGTATCACAGTAGAAGTCAATCTTTTGTCGGATGAGGATAAGCGCTATATCGAAATTGTAGTGCAACCTTATTCTGTGCCTATTTCGTTAAGAGGCAGATATTATTACCGTAGTGGAAGTGTGATGCAAGAACTGACAGGAGCTTCTCTCAACGAGTTTCTTCTCAAACGTTCCGGTTTGACTTGGGATGAAGTTACAGAACCAAGAACCACCTTTGATGATATTGATGAAAAATCTTTCCGAATGTATTTGGAGATGTCAAAAGAAAAAGATCGTTTGCCGGATGTAGAAGGGTTGACAATGGAAGATACCTTCGACAAGTTAAGATTAACTAAAAACGGAGAACTCACACGTGCCGCAATAATTCTTTTCGGTAAAGACCCAAGACGATTCTCTACAAATGCATTTGTAAAAATTAGACGTTTCAAAGGAGATGCAGATTTGCGATTTCAAGATGTTGAGGAAGGAAATTTAATCGTTCTGCTCAAAAACGTTTTAGAGCGATTAGACCATAAGTATCTTACTCGCTCCATTGAATTTAAGGGTATGCTTCGTTTGGAGCATAGTGAATATCCGATTCCAGCACTTCGTGAAATGCTTCTCAATGCATTGGTGCACCGTAAATATATGGGTTCCTTTATTCAAATTCGAGCATATAAAGATTAAAAACTGCATGGAGCAATTCATGCAGTTTTTTTATGTATTAATGTATCGTAACCCCAAAAAACTTAATTGGTACAATTTATTATTGCACTACCTTCAGAATCGTCTCGCCACTCCCGTGTATTTGAAAATGCAAAAGAATTATGTAGGTATCTGAAGAATTCGGGGAATAGACAAACTATGAAAATAATTTTTGAGCTACTATTAATCCATCTATGATTTTTTAAAGAGCCTTTTGGTAGTCAAACGACCTGCTTCTTTGACCTATTGATAAGATTTCTTCCAAAAGAAAAGAGGTTTACTACTGATAGAATATTTGCAACTACTCTATTAAATCATGGTTTTTTGGGATCAAAAATCCGATATGCCAGCAGTTTAACACGGTCATTTAAGAGAAACCAAGCCAACGCATAGCCCCAAACGAACATTGCCCAACCCCAACCCAGGGGAGTCATAAACAACCCATAAACAGCTATGAACGTTGCAATAATTTGTGTTCCCAAAACAGCAATCCATAGTATTTTCGCAGGTCGAATAGACCAGAATGGACCACGTGTACGCGTGAGGAAAATCGTTAGATGACCAGCCACAGAGAGTTTTAAATACATTAATGTTTGGATGTGATCGCGGTCGAGATGAAAGACACGCTCACCAAGATAAAATAAGCCAAAGGCAGAGACGACCCCGATGACACCCAGCACTGTTGAAATACCCAGCACCATGCGCATGTTCCATGCCTCGGGTTGATTCTTAAATTTAACATTGTCGTAAGCAATGGAGAGGATAGCTCCGTCATTAAGCAATGCCAACATGACAATCATGACCGCTGTCACCGGGTAAAAGTTAAATACGAGTATTGACACTGTCATGAACAACAGTACGCGCAGTGTCTCGGCGATACGGTAGATTGCGTAGCTATTCATCCGTTGGAAGATACAACGGCTCTCCTTGATTGCATCGATGATTACCGAAAGACCGGGGGTCATTAAAACGATAGCTGCTGCTGCCCTGGCAGCATCTGTAGCGTCTGAAACGGCGATACCACAATCGGCTTTCTTAAGGGCTGGTGCATCATTTACTCCATCACCCGTCATTCCAACAATATGACCACGTTTTTGGAGGACATCCACAATGTGAAACTTATGTTCGGGAAACACCTGGGCGAAACCATCGGCATTCTCGATGGACTCAGCCACTGCCTTCGTTTCTTTCTTCTTTGAATCACCGAGGCTGACAGCATCGAGAATATTGGTGCCCATGTCTAACTTTTGAGCGGTTTCCTTTGCAATGGCCAGTGCATCGCCTGTAACCATTTTTATCTTCACGCCCATAGCAAGTGCGGTTGCAATGGTTGCTTTGGCATCTTCCCGTGGCGGATCGAACAACGGTAACACACCAACAAACTGCCATTTTCCGTCACCTTCGGCACGTGCTACGCCCAACGAGCGAAAGCCTCGTGCTGCAAAATCGTTCACTGCCTTATCAACAGCAATCTTTACCTGTCCGGCATTGGCTGCTAATTCCAAAATCACCTGGGGCGCACCTTTCGATACTTTAAACTCTTTTCCATCTTTCCCCTTGACAGTAGCTTCGGTGCGCTTATGTACGGGATCGAACGGCTGAAAATGAACCACTTTGTACTCCTTTAATGAATCGTTGCTTTTCAAACCTCCAAGAACGGCAAGGTCTATCGTGTCGTTATTTTCCGCACGCGATGCCAATGCGCCATTAAGTATGACCTGATCGGCAGGAATATCGTTAACACTAAAAGGATCGCCTAATGTTAATTTATTCTGTGTAAGGGTACCTGTTTTGTCTGCACAAAGCACATCTACTCCTGCTAACTCTTCGATCGCCACCAATTTACTCACAATCGCTTTTTTCTTGGCAAGAAGTCGGGCTCCTACTGCCATTGTCACCGATAATACCGTTGGCATAACAACCGGAATTGCCGCCACGGTCAACACCAGGGCGAATTGCAGTGTGGTGAGGATTTTGTCACCACGGAAAATAGCTACGGTAATAATTACCGCAACCAAGGCCACCGCTAAAATGATCAGGTAATTGCCAATCTTCAAAACTGCTTTTTGAAAATGGCTGACGGTGTGCGCTTCCTGTACTAATTGGGCTGTCTTACCGAAATAGGTATTGGCGCCAGTTCCATAAACGATGGCACTAATTTCACCACGACGAATGATTGAACCGGAAAAAATTGCCTCACCGGATTTGCACGTCGCCGGTAATGATTCACCCGTCAAAGCTGACTGATCGACTTCCACCGGATCGCCATCCAGCAAACGTGCATCGGCAGGCACAATATCTCCCAAACGTAAGCGAATAACATCGCCAGGTACCAATTCGCGTGATGCAGGAGTAATCCATTTTCCATCGCGTAGTACCCGAGCCTTTACTGCAAGCTTAGCCTTTAGGGCGGCTATAGCGTTACCCGCCTCGCGTTCTTCCCAGAATCCCACCACAGCATTAGCCAGAAGCAGAACGAGGATGATAAAAAAATCAGGCCAGTGCCGGGCAATTGCCGAAAGAATCACAGCTGCTTCAATCATCCATGGAATAGGTCCCCAAAAATACGTGAGGAATTTCAGGAACATATTGGTTTTCTTTTCCTCAATCTCGTTAGGACCATATTGATCGAGACGCTTTTTTGCTTCGGCCTGAGTAAGACCGTCCGCAGATGAATCTAATTTATTCATCAATTCCGGAATAGGAAGGGTTTTCAGTTCCTCTTTTGAATCGGGCTTTGCATTCTGCTTCGATTCTGAAGCCTTTGACTTTTTGGTATTTGGTTTCATCCTAAAGTATTTATTATTTGAATCAGTGAAGCTTATCTTTAATAATTTCCATTGGAGACTTATACTTAAGCCGGTTACGGTTTCTCTGTTGACAGATAATTCTTACTAACAAACCAATAACAACAACAGCGGCAATAATGACGAAAAACCAGCCATATCCCATTTCCCATCCAGAATTCATGTCATTCATCATACTATTTATTTTAAGGATTAATATTCCGTCTGTTGTTTATTTCCCCAGAGGAATTTTTCACAATAAATTTATGCTTGCCGACAGGTGCATTTGTTACGGATCAAGGGTGAAAAGTTGTATCATTCACACATTTTGATTTAATGTTTTACGAATGCCTGATTTGCCACAGCCTGCATCGCCTGCTCAATTTGTGCAAAATCCCCAATTTTTATACATAACTCACCTTCATCATATTGGTGCTCCCGTGAAGTCTAAGCGGAGTGGTGCCGACATAAACTACGCAATCACCATCTGTGAGTAATTTTTTATCCTTCAGAATTTTTACTGTTTCCGGCATAGCCTGATCCAAATGATCGTAATTATTTAAGTAGAAAGGTCTTATTCCCCAGACCAGCGAAATTTTTTGAAGGATGTTTTTGTTATTGGTAAAAGTGTATATTTTGGATTTAGGCCGATGACTGGATACTCGGATTGCGGAATAGCCGGAATTAGTAAATGCAATGATGGCATTAGCTCCCACTTGTTTGGCCAGCCTTGTTGCATTGAGGCATATAGAATCAGCCAGATAAGTAGAATTTCCTTTTGTTGGCTCGTGTTGTTTGTCATATGGATTTCCCCGCTCCTCAGTATAACTGATAATCTGGTGCATGGCGGTTATGGTTTCTACCGGATATTTTCCTACGGATGTTTCTCCACTTAGCATCAATGCATCAGCGCCGTCAAGTACGGCATTGGCCACATCGTTTGCTTCGGCCCGGGTAGGTCTGAAATTGGTAATCATGCTTTCCATCATCTGGGTGGCAATGATCACCGGTTTTGATTGCCTGATACATTTTTCAACAATTTGTTTCTGAAACAAAGGAACTTCGTCAAAAGGCATTTCCACGCCCAGGTCGCCGCGCGCGACCATGATACCATCGGCCGCATCAATAATCTGATCGATTTCGAGTAGTGCTTCCGGTTTTTCAATTTTTGCAATTACACCGGCATCGCAGTTACTTTTGCTGATCAGCTCTTTCAGTTCAAGAATATCCGAAGCCTTCCGGACAAATGACATGGCGATCCAGTCGACACCATGCGCCAGCGCAAAATCAGCATTCGAAATATCTTCGGGAGTCAGGCAGGGTAACGAAACTTTGGTGCCGGGCAGATTTACCCCTTTGTGCGAAGAAAGCGGGCCACCATAAATAACTTTGGTTTTGACAGCGTCTTTTTTATTGGTTTCTGTTACTTCCAGCTTTATTTTGCCATCGTCGATTAAAATGACTTCACCGGCATTTACATCTTTCGGAAATTCCTGATAGCTCATGTAAATATGATCTTTCTGCCCGATGCATTTTTCAGTAACAAAGGTTATAACATCGCCTTCGTCCAACTGAATCATATTGTTTTCAATTTCGCCCACCCGGAGTTTTGGCCCTTGTAAATCAGCCATGATGGCCACATTGGTTCCAAATTCCAGGTTCAATTCTTTAATCAGATTGGTTAGCCTCAAATATTCTTCTTTTGAGGAGTGCGAAAAATTTAACCTGAACACATCAACTCCCGCCGTAATTAAATCGGAAATGACACTTTTAGAGGAAGTTGCCGGTCCTAAAGTCGCGATTATCTTGGTTTGAGATCTGGGCTGCTTCATCGTGTTGTTTTTTATTCAAGAACAAATAAATTTAAAGATTGATTGCTTTGATGAGATTTTTTAGGGTATTGGCCGAATGCTTAAATAGCTTTTCTTCCTGATCGGACAAATTGAGTTTCACGTATTGTTCAACTCCTGTACTATTGACGAGCGCTGGTATGCTTAAGCAGACATCGCTTATTCCGTAGAAGTCGGTAATTAACGTGGAAACAGGTAAAATAGAATTTTCGTTTCTCACAATTGCCCGGGTAATTTTAACCAGGGCTAACCCAATTGAATAGTTCGTTGCCCCTTTTGCCTGAATAATCTGATAAGCCGCATTTTTAACTTTCTCAAATATTTCGGCCAGTTCAATTCTTGCATTCGTCTTCCGGGCATAGACAGAACAATACGTTTCGATATCCATGCCTCCAATGGTTGCATTACTCCAAACAGGAAGTTCTGTGTCGCCATGTTCTCCGACAATGTAGGCGTGAATATTGCTGGCGTCTACTTTATAGTATTCGCTTATCATATACTTTAGCCGTGCTGTATCCAGCACCGTTCCCGAACCAATAACCCTGTTCGAAGGGAACCCCGATATTTTGAGAGTCACATAAGTAAGTATGTCAACCGGGTTCGTAACAACTAAAAGAATAGCATCCGTTGTATGTTTGGTAACTTCAGGTATTAAATCTTTAAATATCGCCACATTGGCCTGCACCAAATCGGTTCTGCTTTGTCCCGGCTTTTGATTCGTTCCTGCGGTGATGACCACAATATCTGCATCCTTACAGCCTTCGAATCCGGCAGCGTAAATTTTTGTTGGATGGGCGAAACTTATTCCATGATTTAAATCCATGCATTCACCTTTGGCAAGCGAATCATTCTTGTCAATTAAAACAATTTCCCGCGCCAGGCCGCTAATCATTAACGAAAAAGCGAACGTGCTACCTACGTTGCCTGCGCTTACAATTACAATCTTTGGTTTCAACGATTTCATAAGTAATAAATTTTATTTTATAATACTTCGCCCAAATGTTTATAATTGGATGAAATAATCTTAAATGCCTCATCCATACCTCCGCTTAACATCATTTTACTCATATATAGAGCAAAACCTTTCATCTGGTCAAATTCCACTTTGGGAGGCATGGCGAGGGCATTCGGATCGGTCTGAATTGAAACCAATACAGGACCTTCCTGCCTAAATGCCTTTTCTAATCCTGATTTTACATCATCAGGATCATCAATACCAATACCTGTCATTCCCATTGCTTCCGCTATTTTCAGGAAGTCAGGGTTTAACATATCCGTTTCAAAATCGGGAATCCCGGCAACCTGCATTTCCAGCTTCACCATTCCCAACGATCGGTTATTAAAAACAATGATCTTTACCGGTAACTGATATTGAACAATGGTCATGAGGTCGCCCAACATCATCGAAATTCCTCCGTCACCACAAAAGGCAACAACCTGTTGGTCGGGACGGGCAAGCGCAGCACCAATGGCCTGTGGCATTGCATTTGCCATGGATCCGTGATTGAACGAACCCAGCATTTTGCGCTCGCCTGTTCCATCAATATAGCGAGCAGCCCACACACAAGACATTCCGGTATCAACCGTAAAAATGGCGTCTTTGTCAGCCAGTTCATTAATCACTGAAGCCACAAATTCAGGATGAATTTCATTGGATTTCCCGATATCCTTTACATAGGACTGTAAATTCTTTTTTACTTCCTGATAAAATTCCAATTGCTGGTCAAGAAATGCGCGATCTTCCTTAATTTCCAACAGAGGCAGGAGTGCCTGCAAAGTATCTTTCACATCACCGCAAAGTCCCAGATCGAGTTTAGCCCTTCGCCCGAGGTTCTCGGGTTTAAGGTCAATTTGAACAATCTTATTTTTAACGGGCATGAAAGATGTGTATGGAAAATCGGTGCCTAATAATAAAAGCAATTCACATTCGTGCATGGCGTGGTAGGCCGATGGAAGCCCCAGCAATCCGGTGAGTCCCACTTCATAAGGATTATCATACTGGATCGCCATCTTGGCTTTATAAGAATAGGCTACCGGAGCCTTTAGCTTTTCAGCCAATTGAATAACTTCTTTGTGTGCCTCAGCAGCGCCCAGTCCGCAGTAAATAGTGACCTTTTTGTGCGAGTTTATCAGTTCCGCCAGTTGCAACAATTCGCTTTCCGATGGCCTGACAACAGGTTGATTTCTATAAAGGAGGGAAGTGGTTTCAGCGGCTACAGCGGGAAGGTCGGTAATATCACCGGGCAATCCAACAACTGCTACGCCTTTTTTATGCACGGCATTTTGAAGGGCAGCCTGTAACATTCGTGGCAATTGTGCGGGTGTCGTAGCCATCTGATTGTAGCAACTGCAATCGTCAAAAAGTTTAATGGTGTTTGTTTCCTGAAAAAAGTCTGTTCCAAATTCTATGCTAGGGATCGTAGAAGCGATAGCCAATACCGATGCCGATGAACGGTGTGCGTCATACAATCCGTTTATCAGGTGGACGTGTCCGGGACCGCTACTGCCTGCACAACATGCCAGACCGTTCAGTTGCGCCTCAGCTCCTGCGGCATAAGCAGCAGTTTCTTCGTGCCGAACGTGGATCCATTTGATTTTCCCATTGTGATGTACAGCCGCATTTACATGATTGAGGCTATCGCCTGTTACCGCATAAATCCTTTGGATGCCTGCTTCAACCAATGTTTCCACCAGTTGGTCTGATACATTTTTACTCATAGTAGATTTCTAAAATTAATATTTTTAAAATAGCCAATCTCGTTACTTACTAAACAACAACCCACCATAAGCAAATTGCAACAAAGCGTTAATGAGTATCTCCAAAAATATTCTCTGAATTCATAAGTAAATCAACATATTGGGCTCTTTTATAAAATAAAGAACTTTTATTGAGTTTGTTTTTTGAAAGGGTACCTCTAAACTCATCTATACTCATGTAATTTTTTGTTTCCATCCAATCCATCAATTCTTTCTTGATGATTGATATCTGTTTCAAACCATTTTTATAAAATGTACTTACACCCTGCACACATGATGCCCCTGATAAAATGAGCTTAATTGCATCTGCCCCAGTAAATATCCCATGGCTACCACAAATGTCAGCTTTTATATTTTCAAATAGTAATCCAGAATATCTTAAAGATTGCTTGTAATCGCCTTCATTACTAAGATTAAAAGATTTAATATGCTTTTCTTTATTTATATCGATATCGGGCTGAAAAAAAGAATTAAACAGAACAAATGCATCGACTCCGATTTGGTCGAGCTTATTTATAAAATTCAAAATATTAGAGTAGTTGGGACTTAATTTTACGCTAATGGGGATAGAAATATTTTTTCTGATTTCTTTAACTATTTCAGTTTGCTCATCCTCAATCTCCTTCGCATCTTTATTGAAGTCGGAGGGAGTATGATAAAAATTCAGTTCAATTCCATCAACTCCTGTTTCACTTATTAGCTTCGCATATTTGATCCATGCGTCATAATTGATCGCATTTAAACTTGCAATTACAGGAATCGATAAACTCTCTTTGGTTTTTCTAAGGTTCAAAAGATGTCCATCGGATCCGGCATATTGGGTATTCGGGTGCATTGTAAGCATTTCTGCATAAATATCGTTGAATTCGGTCAGCTTTTCATCTAACTGTAATTCTTCGAGTTGTATCTGCTCTTCGAATAATGATTTAAAAACAATTGCCCCAACGCCAAACTCTTCGGCCTTCTTAAGTTTATCCAAATCGTTGGACATGTTGGAAGCTCCCAGAATTATTGGGTTGCCTAACTCAATCCCCATGTACTTTATTTTAAGATTTGCCATCGTAGAAATTATATGTTTTTATATAATAACAAATGTTTATTCCTCGGTATATTTATTAATTTCAACCGGATAGCTTTCTGTAACTCTAATCATTTTATCAAAATACCTCTTTGATGATTCGTTTTTCATCAACATGTAAATTGGATAAGAACTTCTCCACAGCATTCATCATTGGTGGAGGTCCGCATACATAAAAGTATTTGTCGATGCCGCCAATAGTTGATTTTAGAAAATCCTGAGTGATGAAACCATGCCCGTAACCTTCAACTTTTTCATCGGATAGTATGTTGATGAAGTTATCACCTAACAGTGATCTGAATTCTGCTTCATTTATGATGTCCTTCTTTGTTTTGTTAGCAAAGATGAGTTCATTGTTGGCTGTCTGGCCCGTTGATTTCAGATACCGGAAAATTGAAATAAAAGGAGTAACTCCTGCTCCTCCGGCAATAAATACACCCTCACCCTTATATGTGATCGCGCCAAAGACATCATTCAGAATCAACATATCATTTTCTATCAGATGAAGCAGTTCATTGGTAACACCTTTATGCGAAGGATATGTTTTAATGATAAACTCAAGGTAATCATCGTCAGGAAGACATGTAAAAGTGAAAGGCCTTCTTTCATCCTTCGAGCCGTTTTTATTTATTGAAATTTCGGTAGCCTGTCCAGGAGTGAAAGTGAATTGTTCAGGCTTATCGGTGACAATTTGCAATACATCATGTGTGATGTACTTAATTGAATTTATTTTTACAATATGTTGAGCCATGCTTTTATATAAAATTTTAAGTTACAAAATGAGCTTCAGACGTAATAGCTACTTTTAATGCTTTGGAAACTATACAGTTTTGTTCAGCCTCCTTAACAATTTTAGCAAACTCATCAGCATTTAACCCTTTTACGGAGCCTGTAATTGATAAATGTATGGCAGTTATAGCTAATCCTTCAAGCGTCAAAGCAGCCTTTGTTTCTAATGAAGTGGGTATTAATTCTTTTTTATCAATGATAGATGCTACCGACATAGTAAAACAACCTGCATGTGAGGCAGCCAATAGTTCTTCCGGATTGGTCCCTTTTTGGCCTTCCTCAAACCGGGTTTTAAAACTGTAATTGGTTTTATCCAATATTCCGCTTTGCGTTGAAAGTGTTCCTTTTCCTTCTTTTAGGTTTCCTTGCCAATAGGCTGTTGCTGTTCGTTCCATAAAATTTTATTTTTTAGTTATTGTTGTTTAAAAACCATTTTGTTTATTTCAACCCATTAGTCTTTAAAGCAGTTTCATATCTCCTTGATACCTCTTCCCAGTTCACAACGTTCCAGAAGGCATCTATATAATCTGGTCTTTTGTTCTGATATTTCAAATAATAGGCATGTTCCCATACATCCAAATTAAGAAGAGGGATTCCCTTTTTTTCAGAAACATCCATCAACGGATTATCCTGATTTGGGGTAGAATAAATAAACAGGCGGCCTTTATCATCGAGGCATAGCCACGCCCAACCACTTCCAAATCTGGTTTTGCCTGCTTCTGAAAATTGTTTTTTAAACTCTTCAAAGGAACCAAAGGTTTTGGTTATCTCTTCTGATAATCTTCCGTTTGATGGAATTCCACCCTTGGGTTTCATACCTTCCCAATAAAAGGTATGATTGTAATAACCACCACCATTATTTCTGACTGCTGCCGGATATTTGCTAATATTTTTGAAAATATCTGTTATATCCATCGTTTCCATCTCTGTGCTTTTAATGGCACTCAAGAAGTTGTCATAATAAGCCTTATGGTGCTTGCTATAATGGATTTCCACTGTTTGCTTATCAATAAAAGGTTCAAGTGCATCGTAAGAATAGGGTAATGATTGAAATTCGAATTTCACTGTTGATTTCATAGCGATTTGTGGATTAAGATTCTTTTGTATTTGATTATTATTCAATTGATTTTCAGCAATACCTTGCGCATTTGAAATAAAATTGCATTGCAACCCGAGAAATCCGAGAATAAATAGTGATTTAACTAAAATTTGCTTGTTCATTTTATTGTCCTCCTGTTAGTTGCCCCGGACACATAGTCTCCGGAAATTATTTGTTTTATAAATGATGGAATTAATTTCAGAACTTTATATTTGACTAACCAGGTAATTCTCTATGCCCATTTGATCAATTTGCGAACGTTGTATTTCATTCCAATCTACATGGCCTTCTTCCATTTTAAGTATTTTGGTAAGCAGGTCAATTGTACCCTGATCATCAACTTCGCGAGCCATTTTGATTGCACTGTTATATGCATGAATAGCATCTAATTCGTCTCCGTTATCGTTGCTGATCATTTCTGAAACTGTTTTTCCAATTTTTATTGTATTAAGTTTGGAAACCGTTGGAGCCCCTTCAAAAAAGATAATTCTCTCGATAAGCCATTCGGCATGGTGCATTTCGTCCATAGCCTGACTACGAATTGCTAAGTGCAGCTTCCCATAACCCCAGTTCTCACACATTTCGGAATGTACCATGTACTGGTTTATAGCCGTTAATTCGTCAGCCAGAAGTGAATTTAATACGGTAATTAATTCTTTATTCCCTTTCATATTGTAAAATTTAAATGAGTTTGATGCTTGAATTTTGTTCTGACAAATTTAATCAACTTAGGT
>Ga0172378_10004050_pt1 | contig 13756 bp, 8 predicted proteins | sample GrowelOW332metaG_FD_119755 | JGI IMG/M metagenome (GOLD analysis project Ga0172378, IMG submission 119755) | Groundwater microbial communities from an aquifer near a municipal landfill in Southern Ontario, Canada - Pumphouse #3_1 metaG | ecosystem: Environmental > Aquatic > Deep subsurface >... | reverse complement strand
TGACTGCCGGTTTTTTTTCCGGTTGTCTGCACAGTTCGCATGAAGTCAAGACCGTAAGTGAGGTCAAGCCGATCGAAATCAAGCCCATTCATATCACCATTGATATCAATGTCAAGGTCGATAAAGCCCTTGATGATTTCTTTGGTGATATTGATCAATCCGCAACACATCCTTTGAAGGAGACTGCAAAATGAAAAAACTACTTGTCGCATTATGCCTTTTCTATTTTTGCTGCCCGATTTTTGTCCCTGTCCTGCAAGCAAAGGATGCCCAGACCATCAAACAGGATATGATGAACCGGCTGCCACGCATCAATGAATTGAAAAAACAAGGTAAGATCGGTGAAAACCACAATGGCTTTTTAGCACTTGTCCAGAAAAATCTCGGGGCTGCGGATCAAGCTTTCCTGGAAGCCGAAAATGCTGACCGGAAAGCGGTCTATGAGGCCATTGCCAAGCAACAGGGAACGAGCTCTGAACTGGTCGGGCAATTGCGGGCAAAAAAAATATACGAGCATGCGAATTCCGGTGAATTCCTGATGAAAGAAGACGGCAGCTGGGCTCAAAAATAAGCTGACCTCCATGGTCTCACGGATCGAGTTTCTGGTACCCGCTGATTTTTCATTACTCCGAGCCCAAGCGTTTTTTTCTTCATGGATATTCTACAGATTATTTGGATCGGAGTCGTCGTTTTTCTGGCCGGAATGCTGCAAAGTGCAATTGGTTTCGGGTTTGCCCTGTTTGCTACGCCTCTGCTGATCTTGTTGGGGCTTCCCTTGCCCAGTGTCATTGTCCTAGTCTCAACTTGCTCGATGACGCAGTCCACGCTTGGAGCCGTCAAACTGCGCCATGAGGTGCCTTGGCGACTCTCTCTACTGGCAACAGTCGTTCGCTGCTTAAGTGTGGTTGCCGGCTTGTTTCTTCTAAAGAAGCTGTTGGGTTTCAGCACCGTACAGATCCGGATGGCCATCGGTTCCATCCTTTGCCTTCTGGTCATTTTGCAGATCTTTTATCATCCCATCCCGCGCCCCCGAATCCACTGGATATGGGGGGGGCTGGCTTTCATCGGCAGCGGATTGTTGTCCGGTATCTGTGGTATGGGAGGCCCACCTTTGGTCTTGTGGGTGATGGCGCATGATTGGAACAATCAGAAGAGCCGGGCTTTCCTTTTTGCAACTTTTGCGGCGGCCGTTCCTGTTCAGATCGCGTTGATGGGGCTGAATTTTGGTCGAAGCATTCTGGGAAGTATTGCCCTTGGTTTGCTAATGTTGCCCCTGATTTATCTGGGCTCCTCTATCGGCCTGCCGATTGGCAACCGCATGAGCAAGGAACGTTTGCGCAAGGTTGCCTATGCCGTTTTGCTGATCATCGGTATCAGCGCAATCGTACCAGCTTTCCTGCAACGCTGAAGATCGTATACTCCGCACGCAACACGTAGGTTAAAGCCGACGGAGAACACCGCCTTGTCGAAAGTCCTGTTTCCTGAAAAAGTTCCCAGGGTCTTTCCTTCCCGGCGGTTGCTGAGCAATTCCCCAGATTCCAAAAAAGAAATCGTTTTTTCTCAACGCAAGTGGAAAAACGACAAAAACTGAATTATATTACCCGCTTAAATACGCACCGCAAGATTGATGAATTTCTGGTTGATTTCCAGAATCTTATGTGTTTTTTTTGTTTCTACATAGTATGGCAGGGAGTTTTTTAGATGCATTGGATTGATTGGGTTATTGTTGCGTTACCGATTCTGATTGTCTTTTTCATTGGTTGGAAATCACAGCGTTATGTTACTGGAGTTGCGGATTTTCTTACGGCTGGGCGAGTTGCCGGACGCTATGTTGTCTCGGTTGCCAGCGGCGAAGCTGGTATGGGGCTGGTCAGCCTGGTCGCGATTTTCGAAATGTATTACAATAGCGGCTTTGCCTTTCAGTTCTGGAATGGTATCAGCGCGCCAATCGGCTTGTTTCTTGGGCTAACCGGCTACTGTATTTATCGCTTCCGCGAAACTCGCGCCATGACAATGGGACAGTTTTTCGAGATGCGTTATAGCCGTAAATTCCGTATTTTCGCAGCCATTTTGCAGAGTATATCCGGGGTCGTAAACTATGCCATTTTTCCGGCGGTTTCGGCCCGTTTCATCATCTATTATTGTAATCTGCCGCTCCACTTTGACTTTCTCGGCATGACTTGGGCGACCTTTCATGTGGTCATGCTCCTCTTCCTGGGGCTCGCCGTGATGATTGTCACCCGTGGCGGTCAGATCACGGTCATGGTCTGCGATTGTGTTCAGGGACTGCTGAATTATCCGTTGATGGCCGTTGTCGTCATTGCGATTTTATTCCGTTTTTCTTGGTTCGAGGAGATGGCACCGACCCTGCTGGATCGTGAAATCGGCAAAAGCATGCTGAACCCCTTTGACGTCAATAAGCTGCGCACTTTCAATTTATTCTATGTGATGGTCGGGATTATCAGCAACGTCTTTAACCGCATGGCCTGGTCCGGAACGCAGGGATACAACACCGCCGCCCTGAATGCCCACGAACAAAAAATGGGACAAGTACTGGGAACTTGGCGCAGCGCTTTTAATATCATGCTTTACCCACTACTGGCCATCGCAGCCTATACTCTTTGGCATAATGCAAATTTTGAAAGCCAACGGACTGTGGTACGCCAGGAACTCGCACAAACCGCGATCGAAGAGCTGGCTCCTGCTTATGCTGGCTTGGTTACGGTCAACGATCAGGGTAAAAACCCGGAAACACTTGAAAAATTACGCAAGAATTCTCCGAAACAAGCCGCCTTGCTGGAACAGCTTTCCAACGGAACGATCAACCATCCGGCGCCTGCTCTGGCCACTACCGGCAGCAATATCGATGACTTGCACGCGTTGCGCCGCAAAAACCTGGTCAGCTGGGATACGCATGCATTGAATCCAGAGCAGGTTGAAAAGCGCGTTGAGCTGTTGAAAAGTGAAGATCCGGCTCTGCATAAAAAAACGATGACCATTCACAATCAGATGCGGGTGCCTTTAACGTTGCGTTTTATGCTGCCGATCGGTGTCACCGGCGTTCTCTGCGCCATCGCCATTTTTCTGATGATCAGTACTGATACGACCTACCTGCACAGTTGGGGAAGCATCATCGTTCAGGATGTCATCCTGCCGATCCGTGGGAAGCCCTTAACTCCGCGTCAACAGCTGCTGCTCTTACGGCTGTCTATCACCGGAGTGGCTTTTTTCGCCTTTGTGTTCAGCAGTATCTTTGCCCAAGTCGATTACATCATGATGTTTTTTGCCATTACCGGTGCCATCTGGCTGGGCGGAGCGGGATCCTGCATTGTTTTTGGTTTATACTGGAAGCGTGGCACTGTAGCAGGAGCCTGGGCGTCCCTAATTGCGGGTTCCTCGATTGCAACCTCCGGCTTTGCCGTTCAGTACAGCTGGGTGAAATATATTTATCCCTGGTTGCAACGACACGACCTGCTGGATGGGGTTGCGAGCTTTTTTGCCCATGCTTCGGCTCCCTTTGAACCCTTTATCGTCTGGCGGGTGACGGCAACAAGTTTCCCGATAAATTCCCAGGAAATTTATTTTCTGGCTCTGGTGACTTCGATCATCCTGTATGTTACGATTTCGTTGCTGACTTGCAAACAGCCTTTCAATATGGACCGGATGCTGCACCGCGGCATATACCATCGTGAAGGGGTAGCATTGAAAAAGACCAAATGGAGTTGGTCAAAGATGCTTGGTATCAATGAAAACTATACCCGCGGCGACCGCATCCTGGCTTGGAGTGTCTTCTTGTGGAGTTTTGTCTTCCGCTTCTGCATCGTCTTTGTCGGCTTTATTATCTGGAATTTGATTTCACCTTGGCCGAAACATTGGTGGGCCAACTGGTTCTGGATTGACTACATCTATGTCATGGGACTGAATGCAACCGTCACAATCTTCTGGTTCGGTATCTGCGGCACCCGCGATCTGATTCGCATGTTCCGTCGCCTTGATGCCCGTACTGAGAATGCCAGCGTCCTGGATGACGGACGTGTCGAAGGCCATATTAGCGCAGATGATGTGGCTCTGGTAGCGAAAGTCGAAGACAAGACAATCTCAGAAACCGATGATCTCTAATTCGCTAACGAAAAAGGCGGAAATAAAAACCGCCTTCCCTGAATGATCCGATGGGCGGCTCTTTGTGGCCGCCTTTTTTTATGCGTACGGCGGGTTCGTTGCTTCCGAAGAAAAGGCATGAAATAGATCAGCAAACAGCCATTGAAGCCCTTCTACCTCCTTCACCCGCATGCATAAGACCGCAGCAGCTCGAGACCCATTACTTTCAGTTCTGTTTGCCCGGCTCTCCGGGTCACGGATCACAACTCGATATCATGTTTACAGGTTATATTATCACGTTTGAAGGGATTCCTTTGACGAAGCACAATCTCTGATAACACCGTCTTTGCAGACGCTAATTGATCAAACGTTGCTTTGCGGATCAATCCGGCCCCTCCCCAGAGTGACCGGTGCTTCATTGCAGCAGCAATACAGGAACGATTTCGAATGAAACAACTTCTTTTTGAAGCCCTGAAGAATTGTCCCGCGGATTATGCTGAAATCCGCTACGAAGAACTCGATGGCAGCTCTTTCAGTTATCGGGGCAAAGATCTCGAAAAAGCGCTTACCGCACGCAATAATGGCGGTTTAATCCGGGTTTGTGTCAATGGCGGTTGGGGGACTTGTGAGTTTGCCACACTAGAACATCTACGCGAAAAAGTCCTCGAAGCCTGTGCGGATGCGGCATTGGTCGGACAGGAAAAAACCCTGCTGGCAGAATGTGACCCGCAGCCTGATTTGCTTGCGGAAGCAAAATTTATTCATGATTTTCGCGGCATTTCGTTTGATGAGAAACTCTCTTTAATTCAGCATTATAACCAGATTCTTCTGCAGAGCAGCCCGGAAATCGAATCCAGTTCGGTAAATTATACGGAACGTTTTCGTACCATCTATTTTGCCTCCACCCGGGGGCTTTACCATCAAAAGCAACTTCCTCTGGTAGTTTTAAGCCTGTCGGCGATTGCTCGGCAGGGAGATCAGGTACAGCACACTTCGGAAAGTTTTTCTTCGGTGGATGATTATCGGGTCGTACTGAACCGGGAAGATAAAGCTCTGGAAATCGCACAACGAGCCGCCGCTTTGCTGAAAGCCCCAAAGTGCGAAGGCGGACGGCATACGGTCATTCTGCGCCCGGATTTTGCAGGAGTTTTCATCCATGAGGCCTTTGGGCATTTGAGTGAAGCCGATTTTTTGTATGAAAACAAAAAACTTTGTGATCTGATGCAACTTGGACGAAAAGTCGGAGTTGCGGAATTAAATGTGGTTGACGACGGAACACTGCCCGGCATGGTTGGAACCATGCCGGCGGACGATGAAGGCACTCCCCCACAATGTACAACGTTGATCCGCAACGGTAAGCTGGCCGGCCATCTGCATTCGCTTGAAACAGCCGGGAAAATGAAGGCTAAACCGACCGGCAATGCACGCACGGTCAATGCTTCTCACAGCCCGATTGTCCGCATGACCAATACCTATATCAAACCTGGCCCTCTAAGTAAAGAAGCCCTTTTTGCCGGGGTCAAAGAGGGAATTTACGCATGTGGGATGTATGGCGGTCAGACGATGATGGAAATGTTCACCTTTTCCGCGTCGCATGCCTATCGGATCCATAATGGGCAATTGGGCGAGCTGGTACGTGATGTCGTAATGACTGGAAACGTTTTTGAAACGCTCAATTCAATCGACGGTATTGCCAATGATCTGACAATTACCAACCGGGGTGGAGGTTGCGGCAAAGGAGGACAAGCGCCATTGCCAGTGACTTTTGGTGGTCCGCATATTCGCATTCAGGATGTCCTGATTGGTGGTTGACAGCCCTTGGCACACATAAATGAGCAGTTGGAGAAGATGATGGCATATTTTCAAAAGAAACAGATAGACAAAGTTCAGCAGTGTCTCGAACTGGCACGCCACCAAGGAGCCAGCGGAGCTGCAATTGAACTCAATCATGGCAATTCTTACAGTTGCAGTTATGAAGCCGGTCGGTTGAAACATACTGCACTGAGTGAATCCCTTCGTTATGATATTCAAGTCCTTGTCAACGGACGGCGTGGCACCGCCAGCGGCAATGTCATGGACGCGATGGAAAACATGCTGGAACGGGCACTGACCCTGGCAAAGATCGGAGCGGTTTCGCATTTTGACCAATATCCAGCACCAGGAACCTATGCAAAAGTGAAATTTTGTTCGAACAGCCTGAAACTTCTGACCCGGGATAAATTAATTGCAGATTGTGGCGAGCTGGTAGAAACAATGAAGGAATGGGATCCGGATATGGAAATCGAAGCCGGTGGTGGACATAGCGAAAGCGAAGGTTTTATCGCCAATACCGGCGGATTTTTTCAGCCGATTGGAGAAACCAGCTGGGCGCTGGGAGCCGGTTTTACCAAAATCACCGGGGAAGACATGCTTTTTGCCGGTGAAAGCCGAACCTGGGGCGAAGTCAATCATCTCTATGATATTGCTTTCCTGAAAAATAAACTGCAGGAAGATTTTACTTATGGCAGTCGACTTGCCGAATTCAAAGGGGCAAAATTACCGGTACTGCTGGCTCCTCCCGTTGTGCGTCAATTTATGGCACCAATTCTGGGTGCTTTGAATGGACGCGATGTCTATAAAGGAATTTCTCCTATGCGGGAGAAACTTGGCAAAGCAGCCTTTGCCAGCAATTTAACCATTACCGATCAGCCACATCTCGATTTTGCGCCTGGATCTGCAGTTTTTGACAATGTCGGTTTACCAACCCAGCCGGTAACCTTGATCGAACAGGGTCGCATTAACATGTTTTTATATGATTATGACAGCGCTCACTTGGCTGGAGTAGCACCAACCGCGCATAGCGGCTGTACCCCCTATAATTCTCGCATTACGCCAGGCAACTGCCCCGCAAAACAAATGCTGGCCACCATCAAACGGGGAATTTACGTGCAATCCCTGTTAGGATTTGGGCAAAGCAATCTGGCCAATGGAGATTTTTCCTGCAACATCGCTGTGGGTTATCTAGTCGAAAACGGAGAAATTATCGGACGAATCAAAAATTCCATGATCGCCGGCAATATTTTTGATTTGTGCAGCCGGGAATTTCACATCAGCTCAGATTACGAAGCCAACTTTCAGACGCCTCATTTTTTCTTCCCGGAAATCAATCTGACCACAAAACAGTAGGTGTTAACACACTTGAGGTGGACTGGTATCCACAACCTAATAATTTGGTATTGTCCGCAATGTGGTTGAAAATTTACTGCCCGCTTTTGTCAAATTAAATGCGCCTGATAGCATTTCAAGTGGTGCGTTTCGTTTTTCAATTGGCTCCATAACATTCTCATCAAAAATTAAATTCATACTTGTTGTTTTTATGGCAAGCGGAATTATATTTTGATTGCCATCACAAAAGCAATGTTTTTGATTTTTTTTTGAAAAATGAAGTTTTACGGGCGCATGTTAAAGGGTTGATATTTGCTTTAATAAAGTTGCGAAAACCATGTTGATAATTATGTTAATAAAGTTATCAATATAATTATCAACAGACTTTTAATACTTTTATGATTTTCTTAATTTCTTGATAAACAACAATTTAACAAAGAATTCACAAAAAAAAACTGAATACTATTAGTATTTTGATAGGTTTAAAGAAATACATCATAAGAGAAAGCTGTGCATAACCTGGCCGAAACAATGAATGGCCGGAAAACATGAGAGGAAGAAAGCGATGAAGCTGACGATTACTACTGAAAATCTGTTATTCGGTTTACGTCGTGTCATGACGGTTATTGGCAATAACGTAGCCAATCCCATCATGAATAATTTTTTATTGGAAGCGGGAGAAAATACCTTGCAGGTCACGGGTGTGGATAATGAAATTCGCACCCGGACGGAAGTCGCTTCTTTGGTCTTTGATCCCGGAAAAATCACCCTGCCAGGCAAGAAATTTTATCAAATTGTTTCGGCTTTACCTGCAGGTGATGTCAGCATCGAAACTCTGGAAGAGGACGAAGAAGTAGTGGCATTATCCTGTCAGAAAGCATCTTATAAGATTCGTGGTTTGAATGCTTCCGGGTATCCTGAAATGGATGATTTTGTTGAAGAATGGTCTTTTAGCATGCTGGCCAAAGAGTTGGTATCTTCTTTGTCCAAGGTATTTTATTCCCGCAGTGATGATGAATCCCGAAAAGTTCTACATGGTGTGCTGCTCAGTGTTCGAGCCGGCATGTTGACAGTGGCTGCGACGGATGGCAGACGCTTGGCTCTGGTGGAAAAAGTCATTAATGGACAAACCGACGACATCAAGGATAGTGATATTATTCTGCCCTATAAAACAGTTTCCGAACTGATTAAGAGCTTGGATACATCCAAAGATGTGAAAATCAGCCTTTCTGCCGCTGTGGCAGTGTTTGAGACGAAAAGCACGAGGATTATCAGTAAATTGGCGGAAGGTAGCTATCCGAATTACCGCTCCGTGATCCCGGATCATTTTTCGCAGAAAGTCGCGATGTCTCGCGTCGCTTTTGCGGATGTTTTGAATCGTATTGCTCTGGTGGTCAGTGATAGTAGCGGATCCATTAATCTGGATCTTTCTACCGCACAAATTAATGTTTGGGGAAAAAGTGTCGAATATGGGGAAGCTAGTGAACCTATTGAAGTATCCTATGATGGCGAACCCATGAATATTGCGTTTAATCCGGAATTTTTTATAGAGCCGTTAAAATATCTGGAATGTGATCAAGTCATCATGAAATTCAATGACAACGCCAGCCCGGTGGCCATTTGCGGTGACGAAGGCTTTCTGTATATTCTGATGCCAATGCGTAATTGATCGCAGCGCATGGCGGTATCTCTCGGTTGTTTTTGCCTTTTTTTTCATTGGCCGGACTGATATCAGCCCGGCCAATGTATTGCTGAGCATGCGATGTTATCTCACCTGAAATTAGTCCATTTCCGAAATTATGAGCACTGTGAAATTGATTTGCAGCCCGGCTTGAATATTTTGGTGGGTGCCAATGGACAGGGAAAAACCAATCTTCTGGAAGCCATTTATTATCTGGCTTTGTTGCGTTCCTTCCGTACCACACAAATCAGTCATTTGAAACAATGGCAGCAGGATGGTTTTTTTCTATCAGGAGAATGCCGACATAAGGACGGCGAACGCTTGACCTTGGCGGTGTCCTATGGCAATGAACGAAAACTAGCGGTGAATGACATCCCAGTTCATAAAGCGAGTGACTTCATTACTCGTTTTATCTGCTCAACTTTTATTCCGGAAGACTTGGAAATTGTTAAGGGAGGAGCCGTTTTACGGCGACGTTTTCTGGATATTGCACTGAGCCAGTTGTCAACGGCGTATTTGCGAAATCTGCAACAGTATACTCTGGCTTTGCGAAGCCGGAATATCATGCTGAAAAAACCGGAAAAATATTCCCGTAATACGATTACGGCCTATGATTATATGTTGGTGGAAAAGGGCATTGCCATTGAAGAAGCACGAAAAGAATTTCTTGTTAAACTCAATCTCGCCCTGCTGGAACAATCACAATCCTTTTTCGGCCAACACAAAACACTTTCACTGAAATATATTTCCGGAATCAGTGCCGGTGGAAAAACCTCGCCTTGGCTTGATGACGATCAGAAACAAATTTATCAGGAAATCCTGCAACATAATTATGAACGGGATTGCCGGGAAGGAAATACCCGTTTTGGACCGCATCGTAGTGAAATGAATTGCCTGCTCGCGGGAAATCATCTCGCCTCCTTCGGCTCCGAAGGCGAATGCCGGATTGCGGCCTTGGCCTTGCGCTTTGCCTGTTTGCAGATCATGCAATTGGAATTAAATCATCAGGAAGTTACCTTGATTGTCGATGATGTGATGGGAGAACTCGACCCCCAACATCGGAAAATTTTTTTTCAACAATTGGAGCACTGCGGACAAGTCCTGATTGCCAGTACAGAAATTCCTACAGAATTAAGCGTAGACAAAACCCTTTTCCAAGTGAACGGGGGGCGGATTTTGGCGCAGTCATGAACAAGTTCTTATTGACAACCCATAGGAGCTGATATTCTCCAATGAAAACTTGCATTTTTAGCTTTTATCAGATACGTTATTAACCATGCTTTGAATAAGGTAGGCTGTATTTTTATAACATGTGAAACCAGCAGGGGATAGACTGTGGTAGGGCAAGATGATTTTATTATTGATTTAATGCTGGCTCGAGGACTGATTAATGAGGATATTATCAATCAGGCCAAAGAAAAACAGCATGATGAATCGCTCGAATCCGTATTGGAAGCTCTCTATGCCATGAAAGTGGTATCCGATTCGGATATTACCCAATTGCTGGCGGCAGAATACGGTATGGATACGTATGACTTTGAACACGCCAAAGAAAATATCCCGGATGAAGTCATTCAGATGATCCCGGGAAAAATTGCCAAACGCTATGAAGTCGTGCCAATCTCGATGAATAGTGGAATTTTGCGGATTGCTATGGCGGATCCTGCCGACATCGAATCCTTGGATGTGATCCGGCATCTGATGAAAATGGATGTGGAAGGAGTCATCGCCTCGCGAAAACAAATTTCCAAGGCTCTGGATTTTTATTACGGCAGTGAAGATGGCACGGTCGATCAATTTCTCAGTGATATGACCGAAGTGACAACCGATATTACCATCGGTACGACGTCGGATGTCACTACCGAAGTCGATGGCCAGGGAAATGAAGAGGATGCAGCGCCGATTATCCGCTTTGTCTCATTGATGATTATCGAAGCCTTTCGTACCCGTTCTTCGGATATCCATCTCGAACCGATGGAAAAACGATTCCGTATCCGATACCGTATTGATGGAGTACTTAATGAGGTCGAAAGCCCACCAAAATATCTGCAAAATAAAATTCTTTCCCGACTCAAACTGATGGCCGGAATGGATCTCTCCGAACACCGTATCCCCCAAGATGGACGAATCCGCATCACGGCGATGGGCCGGGAACTGGATTTGCGAGTATCGGATATTCCAATTACCCATGGCGAATCCATCGTCATGCGTATTCTGGATAAAAGCGGCGTCATGCTGGGCATCTCCGAACTCGGATTCCTGGAAGATGACCAGGAAATCATCTATAAAATTTTAAATCTTCCGGATGGTATTTTTCTGGTGACCGGCCCTACCGGTTCCGGGAAAACCACCTCGCTTTATTCATTCCTGCATACCTTGAATCAGCCAACTCGTAAAATCATTACTGCGGAAGACCCTGTCGAATATGAATTATCCGGTATCAATCAAGTACAGATCAACAGTGATATCGGATTGACCTTCGTCGCAGCTTTGCGAGCCATGCTGCGACAGGCCCCAAATATCATCATGGTTGGTGAAATCCGCGATTCGGAAACCGGTGAAATTGCTATTAATGCGGCTTTGACAGGGCATCTTGTTTTCAGCACTTTGCATACCAATGACGCACCATCTGCTATTACCCGTTTGATTGATATGCACATCAAACCCTTCCTGATTGCGTCGTCTTTACGTGCCGTTATGGCGCAACGTCTGTTGCGACGACTCTGCAAACAGTGCAAAGCCCCCTATACCCTCACAGAGCCGGAAATCGAACAATTGGGAGTCACCCAGGAGTTCCTTAAAAAAGCCAATTTCATGAAAGGACCGGGGTGCCCGGAATGTAAAAAAGGCTATAAGGGTCGAATGGGAGTTTACGAAATTTTTATTCTGGATACAAGCATCGAAGAATTAATCTACGGTAAGGCCGATGCCAGTGTGATTGGCCGGCGGGCTATTGAAATAGGAATGCGTACCTTGCGACAGGATGCCCTCCGAAAGGCTTCCATGGGCTTGACCTCAGTACAGGAAGTCATGCGCCTGACGGTATGAACTGAATAGGCAAGCAAAACCTTTGGAAGATTGGAGCCCGTCCGGGGCAACCCGCTTTCCTGGGTCAATGGAAAAACAGGAAAAAGGAAGATGGCAAAAATTGATATTTCAGCCGATGTCAGTATGATCTGGCACCTCCTGGTAAGCAGGGCAAAGGCAACGGATGAGCAACTCGAAGAAGTCCTCGAGGAAAGTATTCGGAATGGCCAGAGCTTTCAGAAAGTGCTCTATAATTATGACCTGATAGGTGAGGATTCTCTCCTGCAGTTAATCGCAGAAGAACTCGGAACTGAATTTGTTGAAATCCGTACTGGGGAATTAGAAGAAGACTTGATCGATATGATAACACCGGATGTCGCCCGTACCTATGGGGTGATTCCGATCAAGCAGACCGAGGAAATGGTTACGGTCGTTGCCGAAAACCCCTTTGATCCTAGGTTGGTCGATGAACTGCATTTCGTTCTGAATAAGGATTGCCAAGTGATGGTCGGGCGCCCCAAAGATGTCCAAGACGCCATCGACCTCTTTTATCCGGAAAAAGGAGGCTCGATCTCGGAAGTCCTCAAAGAAATGCAGGATTTGCATGAATTATCGGGCGAAAACCTGGAAAATGCCGATGAGAAGGAGCTGGAAAAAGCCGCCAATGACGCCCCGATTGTGCGCTTTGTTAATATCATCCTGCAACAGGCTATTAAAGATAAAGCCAGTGATATCCATTTTGAACCCTTCGCAGACGAATTTCGAATTCGTTACCGGATTGATGGCGCCCTCTATGAAATGGCTCCGCCCCCAAAGCATCTGGCCATTCCGGTGATCAGCCGACTGAAAGTGATGAGCGGCTTGAATATTGCCGAACGTCGCCTGCCCCAGGATGGCCGTATTGAGTTGAGGATCAACCGGAAACCCATTGATCTGCGTGTTTCCACTCTGCCAACTCGCTATGGCGAAAGCGTGGTGCTGCGCGTACTCGACCGTTCTGTGGTCAGTTTGAGCTTTGATCATCTTGGCATGACACCTGAGATGGTCAAGAAAATTCGCTTGATTATCAGTCAGCCCAATGGAATTTTCCTGGTAACCGGTCCTACCGGCTCCGGAAAAACAACAACCTTGTATTCCGGCCTCAAAGAACTCAATACCTTGGAGGAAAAATTACTAACGGCGGAAGACCCGGTCGAATACGATATCGAAGGAATTATGCAGGTGCCGGTGCGGGAAAATATCGGCATGACTTTCCCGAAAGCCTTGCGTGCCTTTCTGCGTCAGGATCCCGACCGTATTATGGTCGGGGAAATCCGGGACGTGGAAACGGCCAGTATTGCTATCCAAGCTTCCCTGACAGGACACTTGGTGCTCAGCACCCTTCATACCAACGACGCTGCCGGTGCGGTTACCCGACTGATTGATATGGGCATTGAACCCTTTCTGATCAGCTCCACGGTGATTGGAGTGCTCGCACAACGATTGATTCGACGCTGCTGCAATAATTGCAAAGATGCCTATATCCCCGATGATCATGAATTGCGCTTATTGGGGACTACGCGAGAGGAAGTTGCCGGGCGCTCCTTTTACCGCGGGCATGGCTGTGAAATCTGCAATGGCAGTGGCTATAAAGGACGTGTCGGAATTTTTGAACTGCTCCACATTTCTGAACCGGTACAAAGCATGATTAATCAACGTATGCCGACCCAGGATATCAAGCGCAGAGCGATTGAAGATGGCATGCTGACCCTGCGCAGAGACGGCATTAATCAGGTTCTGCAAGGCATTACTACCGCCGCTGAAGTC
>Ga0172378_10004048_pt1 | contig 13763 bp, 4 predicted proteins | sample GrowelOW332metaG_FD_119755 | JGI IMG/M metagenome (GOLD analysis project Ga0172378, IMG submission 119755) | Groundwater microbial communities from an aquifer near a municipal landfill in Southern Ontario, Canada - Pumphouse #3_1 metaG | ecosystem: Environmental > Aquatic > Deep subsurface >... | reverse complement strand
CTGCTGCATAATATGTAAGCTGTTGGCGGTGACGTGAGGTGAGCTTTTGTGCGGCGAGGGTAGGATTTTTAAATTCGTCGGCAGTTAGATAATCCGTTTTGTAATCGCATAAGATAATGTTATTGTCACTGTCCTTGAAAAATATGTCTATAACGCCCTGAACAGTCAGGGTGTCATTTTTTAGTTGCTCAATAAATTCTACGTTTTGCGTAAATTTGCTTGCAGGCAAAAGGAGATTGAAACGCTGTTCACGTCGAACAAAAGTGGAATTTTTAATCTGTTTATATAAATCGCTTTTAAAGAAATTTTCTATTTGCTTGATATTTATAATGTCCGCATACTGTCTACTTATAAAGCCTTTTTCACAGAGCCGTGATATTTCCTCTTTGACACCGTAATTTTCACAATTTTCAAAATTGCAGAATTGCAGGAAAGTATGCGTTGCGGTGCCTTTTTGTGCGGCACTTGTAGCTTTTTTATGAGCATAGAAATCGGGCTTTTCAGATAGCTGTATTAGTTCTGTGTCAGTTTCCTCAAGTGCCTCACTGTAATCGTCGTCTTTATCAAGAACGGCAGGATAAAGTTTTGAAACAGACAGCTTTGCAGGTATTTTTGTTGCGTGTTCATACGGATAAACAAAATCAAAGCGCTTTTTAATAAGTTTGTATGCGTCTTCTATTTCGCTTTCATTGATTGTGTGTGTTTCATTAGTGTCAAAACAATCAATTTTATTGCTATATGAACCAGGTGCTATTTTTATTATATTTAAAAAATTATTACAGTTTGTTTTAGCGATGGCTGAGAGTATCCATCGCAGATATGAATTTTGATTCATCACGTTGTAACGGCAATCACACATAGCATCGTATTTTGCGTCAAACAACGTGTTGTCAATATATTTTGTTTTAGCCGTTATATAGAGCTTTTCTCTTGCTCTTGTTAGAGCTACATAGAGAATACGCATTTCCTCTTCGGTCTCTCCCCTTAAAATACATTTTTCAACCGCACGGTGTAAGGGGGTGTTTATTCTTGCCCAACCGCTTTCGTCATGCGTTTTTATTCCCAAACCTATGCTCTGTTCAAAAACTATACTATTTTTTAGGTTCTTGGTATTGAAAGGTTTTGCTGCATTGCATATAAAACAAATGGGAAATTCAAGTCCTTTGGACTGGTGTATTGTCATTATGCGGACGGCGTTTTTGCTCTCGGTGTTGTCGGATGTGATTTGTATATTTTCGCTCAATATTTCATTGAGGTAGCCGATAAAGTTGTGCAGACCACGGAATGAGCCTGATTCAAAACGTCTTGCATATTCATAAAGGCGAAGTAGGTTTGTTTTTTTCTGGTCAGCGGAAGAGCTTGCGTATGAGAGCAAGAACAAGTCCTCATACAGAAAACGAATAAGCCTATCGACCGAGAGCGATTGCGAGAGCACTCTGTATTCATCAAGTTTTGTGAAGAAGTATTTGCACTTGTCAAGCAGTTTTTGACGGGCATTTTCGCTTGAAAAATATATTTCGGCAGCTTCATACAAAGAATATGATGGGTCAGCGGAACACCGTATTTCTATCAAATCGTCGAGAGTAAAGCCGAAAATGGGCGAGCGGAGTGTTGCGGCAAGATGAATATCCCTGTATGGGTTATCTATTGTGGAGAGTAGGGAGGTGACAAGCAGAACTTCTGGGTTTTCAAAATAATCAAATGCTACGTTGTTAGAAACTGGTGTTCCACTTGCCGCGAGAGCTTTTTCAAGAGGCAAGGCGGTTTTTTTAGTTCTTGTCAAAATTGCTATGTCGCAAGGCTCAATTTTTGTGCCGTCCGCTTTATTTTGTGCCAAAAGTTTTTGTATTTCTGTGCTTATGTATATTGCCTCGTCGGTGTAATTCTCATCGTCATCATCGTCAATGTCGGGTAGGTTTAGCAATAATTCGTCTTTTTGTTCCTTGTTTTCGTATCCGATAAGACACAGTGTAACTTTGCTTGAAATATAGGTCTCATCATTTATAATTTTTGAGAAAATAAGGTTATCCTCTGGTTTATAATCAATTGTGTTTTTGCATTGAGTGAAAAGAGCGGAACAAATGGTGTTTGTAAAATCGATAATGTTTTTGTCACATCTGAAATTGTTTGACATAAAAACAGTTCGACCGTCTGCATCTGTTACGTCTTTGCTATCAAGAGGGGGGAAAGCTTTGCGGAGACTCGAAAAAATTTTTGCTTGAGCTCCACGGAACAAATAGATGCTTTGCTTTATATCGCCCACCATAAAGCGGTTGTTGGGCTTTGAGATAGCGGCGAATATTTGATCCTGAACCTCGTCAACATCTTGATATTCGTCTATATATACAGCATCAAAGCTGTTGCGGTAAAGGAGGGCGGTTTCTGTTGGAGAACCGTCTTTGCTTATTAGAATTTGTTTGGTATAACGGCAGACATCTGAAAACTCACAAATTTTGCGCGTTAGTTTTTCTCTTTGAATTCTGTTGTCATATTCTTTGAGAATTTCACGCAGTTTTTCAACAATTTCAAGGCTTTTTGTGGTAAGAAGTTGTGTTTCATCGTCGTCAAAGCCAAAGCTTTTTGCCGCTTCATCTTTTATATCTTTTTTAAATTTGTCACGTAAAGTATTAAATATTTCAAATTCTTCGTCTTTGTCTTCTTTTTTAAGTGAGCCTGCTTTTTTTGGGGAATATTCCGAAAAAAGTTTTCTGAGTTCTACTACATTGCAGGAAGTGTCGGAAAGAGCTTTGCAGATTTCAGAGCAATAAATTCTGTCGGTATCAAATGAGGGCAGATATGCTTTGGCGGCAGGTTCATTATTTGGCAAAGAATCGCAAGCTAAATTCCAAAAATCGAGATAATATTTATACTTTGCGAGCAGTTCTTCCTTTAAAACTTTACCGAAAAAGGTATCATACAGAGATTGCGTTTCCGCCTCTTTCAATTTATTTATAAAATCATCAAGAAAGGTTTCAGAATTTGAGAGGGAGAGAATTTTTTGATATAAATCAATAAGCATTTTTGCAAGGTCTTTGTCGTTATTTGTATCGGTGAAGTTATCGACAAATTTCGCAAAATTTTGCTCACCTGTTTCCTCTTGATTGTAGTAATCTTCAATTAGTGTGTTCATTGTTTGTAATGATAAAATTGACATTTCCTCGTTATCTGCAATTCTAAAATCAGGGGAGAGAGAAAGATTTTCATAGGGAAAACTTAGCAAATGGCAGTTTGAACGCACTATGTCGAGATAAAACGAGTCAATGGTGCAGATTTTTGCACTGCCCACAAGAATTAGTTGTTTGCTCAGATGACGGTCGGAGGGATTACGTGCGAGAGCGACAGAGAGGGCAGTTGATATTTTTGATTTGAGGTCTGACGCCGCTGCACGGGTGAAGGTCACTATTAACATTTTGGTTATATCAAGTGGATTATCCTCATCCGTTAAGGATCTGATAATTCTTTCGGTTAATGTGGCGGTTTTACCTGATCCTGCGGCAGCGGAGACGAGCAGGGTTTTATCTCTGCAATCAATTGCAGACTGCTGCGCAGGGGTGAATTTTGTTGCCATTTTTATAGATCCTTTCAGTTATTTTTGGGAGTGAGGCTATTCTTTTGCACTGCGACAGATATTTTTCATCTCACAGTATTCGCAGGGGTATTTATTGCTAACAGGCATGGGCTTAGCGGAAGCCTCACCTGATTTTATATCTTTTGCTATCTCACACAGAGTCTCGTCAAGCTCGGTGAAAGTTTGTTCAAAGCCTTCATAAGACATTAGAGATTTACCTTTTAACATACCGCTTTTATCGGTTTTTACATCTGCTAAAAATTTAGGGTCAAGCTCCTTGTTCATTGCGCGGAGTATCTCCTCATCATTTATGACAAGACCACTTCTTGAAATTTTATCGGAGGCGGTTTTGATAACGTCCTCTTCTTTTTGCATATTATCAAGTGTTATGGTAGAGATATTTGAGGATAGATACATAACTCCAGCGGGTAGGATTTTGGAGTTTTTGTCAAGTCCGAGTTTTTGACGAAAGCTCTCGGAATCTGATTTACATATTGCTATAAGATATAGCAAAAGCTGAGTATTTAGGCCTTTTTTTATATCGGAAAGCGCAAAGGTTTTGCTTCCTGTTTTGTAGTCAATGACACGGACATAGATGTTATTGTCCTTTTTGTATGTATCCACACGGTCGCAAATGCCCGATATAGAAAGCTTTGTTCCGTCATCAAGTTCAATTTCAATAGGCTTTATCATAGAGTCTTTGCCGTTGTCTGTAATAAAGAGTTCAAAAAAGGTTGGTGAGAAATCGCTTTGATTGAATTCTTCGTATAGATTTTCAATTAATAAGAGGGAAAGGCGACGCAATCTTATAAAAAGGTGTTTCATTCTGTTGGATTGTTCTGCTGAAAGCGGGCAGATTTCTTTGATGTAACCATTTATTGTATTGCTTATTAGCTCCTCAACTTTATCCTTTTGATAGTTGCTGATTTTACCATCGGAATCGGTCGCTTCGGACAGGAATAGCTCAAGGATTTTATGTATAAATGTTCCTATATTGCTTTTTTTGAATTCTGCGCGTTTTGTGTTTCTCAATGCGAGAATATTTTCACAGTAATAATTAAAATGACAGCGGATATATTTATCAATTTTTGATTGAGTGAGATTTATTTTTTCACCAAAAAGCATCGCTGAGATACTATTTGAAATTTTTTCGTCAGACTGTGATACTGGTATTTTCGACGAGACAAGAAGGGAGGTGTATTTTTCATCGCCAAGCTCACTACAATATTTTTCAAGCGCCTTTGCGTATTTTGTGTTTTGATTTGTGAGAATTTGTTCAAGGGAAGAATTAAGAGTCCACAGTTTGTCATCTTCCTTGATTGATTCATAGTTCTGCACGGTGATATTAGGAAAAAGTAGTTTGAGCCGTAAAAAAGCAATTGACGGGTTTTGCGCTCTGCCGTCTGTGCCTGAGCGTGTATATGAGCAGTACAGACTTTCCTGCGGTGCTGTCATAGCACGGTAAATATAATAAAGCTCGTCCGCTGAGCGTAAAGCGTTGTTTTTGGATAGATTTAACCCAAGTTCCGAGAGTGCATTTTTTTCGTTATCTGTAAGCACGCCGCTGTCTGAAATATTTTGTGGAAATTCTCCCTCGCAAAGCCCTAACACAAGCACGTTCTTTATGTCATCGGTGCGCAACATGGAGGCTGAGCCAATAATTACCTCATCCGCACAGGTTGGGATTGTGCCTATAACTGTCTGTGACAGAACAAGGCGAAGGGCGGCAAAAAACTCCTCGCATGAGATATTGTCGTCACCGAGGATTAAAGAGAGTTCATCAAGAGCACTGATGAAAATATTATACAGACGCATACTCTCGTCTGCTTGTTTTCGTCTGCCTGCACGGGCGTCTTCCCTCGCTGCCATTGTCAGCTTTTCAGGGACATTTAGCCCCTCGGTGAAGGCATAGACTGCCTCACACATTTCCGCCCCATTATGAGCGTTTTCAAGAGCCGTGAAAAAGGAGAGAAGGGGGGCTTTGAATATTTCAAGAGTAGAGTTTGCGCCGTCAAGAATTTTCTGCCCACGGCTTGAAATCCTCTGCACATATCCGTCGGGATTGTTGGTGAATTTATCGGTTTGAAAGCCTTTGCCCGATATATTCCACACGTTAACGTATTCCTCAAACATATCAGTTTGTTTTATGTCTGCACCGCAAAGTCCGGTTCTCAAATATGATATTACATCATCTTTTTTAAAGCCCTGCAATTTTATTCGTAACGCTGAGAAAATCAATTTGATCAATGGCTTTGTGGAAAGGTCGGTTTTTTCTGAATAAAAGTATGGTATTTTATATTTATCAAATATAGCGTCAATAATTCCGCTGTATTTTGAAGCATCACGAAAAATAACGGCAAAATCACGATATCTTTTTCCGCTTTGAATATTTTTTATTATGTAGTCTGCCGCTGCTTGTGCTTGTGAATAGGGGTTTGCACAGCTCATTAGCGTAAGATGCTCACTTTTTTCTAAATAAAAATCATAGTTTGTGTCGATATCAAACCGCCATAAATTTTCACAAAGATAAGACAGAGCGGGGTCTTTTGTGCGTTTGTTTTCAGTGAGTGTGGTGATTTTTAAAGGGAGATTCAGCTTTTCGGCTGTTTTATGTAGTTTTTGACTTGTGTTGATGAGATTTTCAAAATGTATAGCTGTACACTGTGGGGAATCTGTGCCTATTGTAATGAGCGTGTTTTCGGCTGACTGCATTATTCGCTCAATAATCATATATTCCGCATAGGTGTAATCTGTAAAGGAATCAATATAAACATTGGTGCCTTTGAAGAAATCATGTTCTTTGAGCAGTTCTGCAAGTTTAGACAGGTCATTGTCTGAGTCATCATATTTTTCCATCAGGAGATTATCATATGTGGCATAAATTAATGCAAGGTCACGCAGCTTTTTTGTAAGGTCGGGGTTATTCGTGATTTTAGCTGCTGCGCGCTCAAGGTCTGTGGGGGTGATGCAATATGCTTTGAATTCGTTTATTGCTGCAAGCATATTTTCACTGAATGCGTTTTGGGAGGATATTTTTATGCCACTATATTCCTCAAGCATGGGGAAGAGCTCCATGAGGTTTTTCCACATTATTAGCATTTTTGAGGAGTTTGTGGCGTAATTATAGGACAATCCTCCGTATAATCTAAACACTTTGTTTGCAAGACGAGAAAAATTAAGCACTTCAATGTTGAGCTGTGCTGATGGTGGCAATTTTGAAAGGAGAGCTTTTTCCGCAGAGAGAGCTTGTTGTTCTGGGACAATCAGATATGCTGTTTTATTGTTTTTGGCATCTAACGCAAGTCTATCGAATATCTTCGTTGTCTTGCCACTGCCAGCAGTTCCGAATAAAAGTTCTGTCATAACAGCCATCCTTTCATTATTTGTCAATTAATATACATATGTGATTTGAACAGGTGCGGAATTGAGGACATGCTTTTTAAGTGAAAAGAAGTAATGTTTCCGAATAAAATAAACATTTTTACATTCACGGCGACCCATAAGATAAAAAGTTTTCCTATAAAAGCCCACACTTGACCAGAAAAACGGTGAAATTACTACTGACATACAGTTTTCTTTTTCCGCATAGCTTTCAACCATGAATTTAAAATATGAGTAATTGTTAAAAGATGTATTTTTTCCTGGCATAAATACGCAGACTTTTTTATTAAAGAGAGCATTGCGCATTTCAACATTCTTTTTCTTACGGCGGATAACGCTTACAATATAAACAATACCTGTTGCAATAAGCAAAGGCACCAAGAATGCCGCAAGAATTGTTGCGATTAAGATAAATGCAGTACTTGTTTCAATTATGAGGACAATATACGAAATGGTTTTAAATAATCTTGATACTAAACGAAAGCGCTTTGATATAACAAACACTTTTTCTCCGACGCCGTAATAAGTGTTGGATTTTATAGATGAGAGCAAATATTTAAAATATGAGTTTTCTTTAAAATTCTTTTGTGCTGCAATTTGATTTCTAAAGAATCCTGGTACTTTTTTATCGTCTACATGCTTTAATTCGTTAAGCGTGGATTGTTGTGTCTTGATTTTAGAGTTTGCTTTTTGCAATTCACGCTTAAGTCTGAAAATTTCTTGACTTTCTTCTCTTAGGTTTTGTTTGTATTTTTGTAGTTGCATTTTATCGTTGCTCATGATTTTCCTCCGGATTTTCAAATAAAGATAGATTTCGGGATAGAGTAGCTATCCCGCGCCATGAATATGCTCGGAGTGAAAATTGTTCTTTTGTCATGCTTTGAATGGTTTTTTGGCTAATTATAGGCGTAGCTTCATTCTTAAAAAATTCAATGGGAGAGTATATGCTACCGTTTCTTTTAGCCCGCAGTGTGTGAGGGCAAACCTCTTGACAGATATCGCATCCCCACGCATATCCGTATTTAACAATAAGCTTTTTTTCGTCGTCTGTCAGTTCACCTTTTTTTTGTGTTATTGCGGAAAGGCATTCAGCACATTCCTTGTTGTAATACGGGCAATGTGACATACAAGCGCCACAGTGCTCGCAACCTTGTATTTGCTGTGTTTCACAGTCAATAATTGCATCTGTAATTATTTCGCCCAAAAACACATATGACGAATATTTTTCTGTAATAAGCATATGGTTGTCGCCAATAATTCCGATACCTGCCATAGCGGCGGCACTTACCTCAGCGATGGGGGAGTGATCGGTAAAGCCGACAAATTTATTATTTTTAAATTTGTTTTGCAGTTTTGGAACAACAGTACCAAACAGATTTTTATAAAACAAATGATAATCTCTGCTAACGGCATAGGCCGATATATTTCTGCTTTCATCGCAATGCTCCGTGTAATAGGGAACTGCCATAATAATAGCGGTGCCTTTTTCTATATTTTCACGTTGTAATAGATGTTCGTTGACAATTTTACAATCGGAAAGTTTTATTGGAGCGAAGCAGAATATATTCTGCTCGTGTAAAATTTCGGTTATATATTCAAGCATATTTTCTCCTTGATTGAGATGTTGTATACTATCTTTATATTATATCAAAAAACCTCCACAATTACAATAGATTTTGTCTTATAGATTAAAGTGTATATGATATGTCGTTATTAATTTACAAAGCATATAAAATAATTACAAAGTTTGGCAAAATCTTTTATGGCCCTTGATTTTTTATAAAATTTATGGTAAAATAATCGGGATGGTAAGGCAATTCTAATGAGAGGATTATTTTATGACTTTAAATAAGTGGATACGCAGGTTTCTTGCATCATGGTGCTTTGTGGCATCAGGTGCGCTTCTTATATCTGATATTGATTATTTTAATCTTGAATATACAAATTCGGTTGATTTTATTATTTTTAGCGCTGTTTTAATTTCAATCGGAGGATTTTTGTTTGTTATCGACCATTTTTTTAAAAAAATATTTATTGATGATAAGGTGCTTGCCTTTTCTGTTGTTGTATATGTAATTACTCTTATTTCAAAAAATAATGATTTTTACACTTACATTGCTCTATGCACAGTGGTGGCGGTGGTGTTTTATTATCTATCTATAAAAAACACTTTGTCGCTTGATAAGTTCAAATTTCCTAATTTTGTTGCTTATATATCGATAGGGGTAATTTTTGTGCTTTCTGCATTTTTCATTGGTAAAATTACCGTTTTGCGTTATATGACATTCAGTTCACCAAATTATGATTTCGGTATTTTTTCTCAGATGTTTTACAATATGAAGGAGCATCTTATCCCTGTTACCACTTGCGAGCGTGATGGACTCCTTTCGCATTTTGCAGTTCATATTTCCCCTATATATTATTTGTTGTTGCCTTTTTATATGATTTTTCCATCGCCGATAACTTTGCAGGTAGGTCAGGCAGTGCTTCTTGCAAGCGGAGTTTTTCCGCTTTACTTTATTGCAAAGAAGTACGGTATTTCAAATAAGCTTTCTGTGCTGATGTGTACGGTTTATGCTTTTTATCCAGTACTTGCGGCAGGCACGTTTTACGACATTCACGAAAACTGTTTTTTGACACCGCTGTTACTTTGGGTTTTCTACTTCTTTGAAAAGAAGAAATATATACCTATGTATGTTTTTGTTTTGCTTGTATGCATGGTCAAAGAGGATGCTGCTATTTATATTGCTATATTCGCACTTTATATTTTGCTTTCAAGAAAAAAATATATCCACGGTGGTGCTGTGCTTGTGATTTCTGTTGTATATTTTCTCTCAGTTACCGCAATTCTCAGCAAATACGGAACGGGAGTAATGACATCAAGATATTCAAATTATATATACGGCGATAGCGGACTTTTTGGTATGATGAAAACAATTTTTGTGAATCCAGGTTATGTTTTCACGCAAATATTCAAAGCAAATGAAAATTTAAATGTCCGTGAATTCCTGTTTGACAAGCTTACCTATATTATGTATATGTTTCTTCCTCTTGGCTTTTTGCCTGTCTTGTCAAAGAAAACTTCACGCTTTATTCTGCTTATGCCGATACTTTTGATAAATCTTATGTCTATGTATGTCTATCAGTATAATATCAATTTTCAGTATAATTTTGGAACAACGGCGTTTTTGTTCTATCTTGCTGTAATGAATTTGTCGGAAATGAAGCTCCCCACAAAGCGGTTTATGTTGTCTTTTTGCACTGTCAGTACGGCAATGTTGTTTTGCCTTGTGGTTATGCCTAAATATAATTACTATACAGATATGTACAGTGAAAGCAAGGAAACATACACTCAAATGAACGAGATACTTGACACTATTCCAGACGATGCTTCGGTTATTTGTTCAACTATGCTTCTGCCTCATTTATCATCACGGGAAATTCTTTATGAGGATTATTATACAAGTAACGATGCTGAATATGTGGTTCTTGATTATAGAGGGGGCTGGGTAGGGCAGTCAACAAGATTTTATAATGAATATATAAGTCGAGGTTATGTTGTTTATGCGGAGTATGAAGATATGATTATGATACTGCATAATCCGAGTTATACGGAAGAATAATCAATATATTTTGACAAAAAAGAGGTTGGCTTTTAAAAGCTTTACCTCTTTTTGTTTTTCTGATATATTGGGGTTTGTTTAATGCTTATTGAATAATATAACAAGCACTTATCTGCCGTCTGTGGTGAATGAAGAGAGCATTTTTTCGAATTGTACAAGCGGTGATCTCCCTCATTCGTCACGGCTTTGCCGTGACACCTGCCCCACTGGGGAAGGCTTGGGTTTGATGAGTTTCTTTGTTTCTGTGGATTCTCCAGCTCATTTGTAGTGGACGGCGCTCTCGACGTCCCGTTGCTGTCAGCTTGCGATAGATGAGGAACGATATGATATAATTATAATTTTTTCTAAAATCAAAGTGCAAGCCCCTTTGACCTTTTTGATTATTTAGTTGGCATTATATTAAGTGTTTTATATTTCTGTAATAAAACCTTTCAAATGGATTAAGATATCGTTTTTTGCTGTTGAGGAGTAAGGTATAAACATTTGCAAGCAGTTTCATACCGTCGTTGTCCATGCAGTTGCCAAATTCCTCTGCCGCTATGTGCGAAATCATATCCGCTGCCCTCATATTATCATTGAAAATTTCAGGATAAGACTGGTTAATTCTCATTGCATATTCACTCGACAGCTCTCCGACGTACGGAGTTGAGCCGTAAACCTTCAGCAGTGTGGTAACATTACGTGCAATTTTAACTGCAAGGTTTCGCTGTTCTTCTATGTTGTATTCCCCAGAATTTATTGCTTCAACGAGTTTAACTCTTGCTTGTATTGCAATGACATTTTTTTTATGAGAAATTACTGTAAAAACAATAGTGCCGCTTAATGCTCCAACAGAACAAATTGTGATTATTACTACACTAATTATTTTTCCCATTAATTCTCTGTCTATGAGGGGAGTGTTTGTTGTGTCTGGTGCGGTTATGCTCTCTGCGGGGTCAAATGAGATAGTGGAATCAGGCGGAGTAGTGGCATCGGTGGTATCGTCCGTTGTTGGAGGAGGTGTACTGGTGTCATGATTCGGGTCGTATGTTGTAGTATTTTGAACTGTAGTATCGGTGTCTGGAATATCGGTTGTGTTTTGATCTGTCGTGGGAATATAGCTTGTGTTTGGTACAATGGTAGTATCTATAATTACTGTTGTACCAGGTATGTATGTGGTGCTAGGAGTTTTTGTGGTGCTACCTGGATTATTACCACTTGAATTATAAGAAATCTGTGTTGCTTCATATTGAACCCAGCCTATGCCGTCGTACCATACCTCAATCCATGCGTGGGCGTTTATGTCCGTGACTATTGTGATATATGTACCCTCAGCGTCCGAAGCAATATTAGGTTTAAAATTCAGAGCGACATAACCTTCAACATATCTTGCAGGGATGCCTGCTTCCCGTAGGAGCAGAACTGCTGCTGATGCAAACTGCATACAGTAGCCCTCGTGTGTAACGGTCAGGAAATTTTCAATAGGGTCAAGTGTTGAGTCAGGTTTTTTTGTGGGTAAAAGCACGTATTGAAAAACATCTTCATTTGTGATGTTGTTGATTATTTCGGTAACTAGTTTGTTTCTGTTGATATAAGCCGTCTCACTTGTGGCATACTGCTTGTTTGCATCGGTGAAATAAACAGGCTTTGTCACTTGTTCTGTAACTGTCTGAGTGCCTAATGTATGTGTATAATCAACAGTTTCCGTTGCGTTCTTTACGATATCAAGATAATATTGGTTTATAATTTTGCTGTCTGCTTTTTGCGTATAGGTATCATACACATATTCGGTATAGAGATATGAATTACAGATTGAATCAACGAAATCATACAGCTCAGCTGCTGACATTATGTCACTGAATTGAACATTGTATATTGAACCAGGAACCTTTACTTCATAATTCCAAAGCAAAGTGAAAATATTATTTTTTATTGTTTGTAGTGTGACATCATTTGTAAAATCACCGTTTTCATCATATAGTCCAACACTTTGAAGCTTTTTACACCTTTCAACATAACTATCAAGTTGAGGTTCAATATAATTTACAATGCCCGAGTAATAGGTAATATAAGAGACAATACCTTCAAATGAATCCGTTGCATTATAGTCAAGTGTGCAGGTAACGACACCGTATTTTGTGCCTTTTACAAAGTTTTTTCCCGAATATATTCCATCAAAAAAATTGGTATATGTCAAATCTGTTGCGTTGTTCGAGCCATATTTATGAATGGGGTAAAGAGGGTTAGCATATGTGGGCAAATATATAATACTATTTGTTTTATTACTCAGTTTTTCGATATTTACCTGCATTATTAGAAAACCATATTGATCTTTAACTGTTCCTTTTGTATCGTAATTTAGATCTTGACCGAGTATATCACTATCGATTAAATTGCAGAAATTCGCAAACATTGTCTGTGCAGGGTCAGAATTTTCACCGAACATTGCACGGTAATAGTTATATGTTGCATCCTCATATTCAGCAGTGAACCATTTGCCATCGTCATAATCTGTTGCAACCCATCCACGAAGATATAGTGGTATATCGGATTGAGATTCAACTGTTAGAATTTCCTCGCCTGTGAATGTTCTCTCCAACAAATCAAGATCTCTCGGCTCAAAATTATCGTATTTCAGAGCATATATTAATTCATCAAGCAAATCCTCATTACCCATGAGATAAGCAGTGATAACTTCACGAGCAACCTCAATTTTATCGCTTATAACAGGTATTGTTTTGAATTGATTGTGCGTATTGAGGCAGGGAACAAGCAAAATTAAGAACGAAATTAAAAATATGCAAAAGCCGGTTATTCCGCTACTTGACTGAGGCAATTTTTTGAATATACGTATTTTTGCTTTTTGGGCAATATCTGCCCCGTAATTTTCATTTACGCAAATTTCGGTATCGTACTCTTCGCTTTGTATATTATCAATATACTTTTTGTCAAAAATCCGCATGGTTATAATTGCGGTAAATGAGCAAATTATAAGTGTTATTTCTATGTTGGTTGTTATGATGTTGTACATGAAAAGAGGGACTAATATAATAGTACTGATAAAGGCGGGCGCTGCAATATAAGTGCGCTTGATGCAGGCAAAAGTGAAAATTGCCGCCAGTACAACCACAAAAACCACAAATACTTTTTCTATACCATCGGAAACATATAGTGGAATTCTAACCTTTTTTTCAAGAAGTCCGTAATAACCG
>Ga0172378_10004047_pt1 | contig 13765 bp, 11 predicted proteins | sample GrowelOW332metaG_FD_119755 | JGI IMG/M metagenome (GOLD analysis project Ga0172378, IMG submission 119755) | Groundwater microbial communities from an aquifer near a municipal landfill in Southern Ontario, Canada - Pumphouse #3_1 metaG | ecosystem: Environmental > Aquatic > Deep subsurface >... | reverse complement strand
ATTCCATAGCCAGTTCGGTATCGATCTGAAAGGCGCCTATGCCATGACCTTCCTTCAGGTTACGCATCCCAAGAAGGCCATCCAGATCGACGAAGAGACTACTCGTTATGTCTTCAATTCCGATTCCAAGCTTGTCTTCCGCGGACCGGATTCCTACAAGCTCGGGCTCGTGGTTACGGTTCCAAATGCCTTCGATCCTGCCAGAATCAATTTCTTCCAGATGGAGATCAAGCGTGCCGGATATAAGTATGGTATGGATCAGGTTCTTTGGAATATGGCGGATCAGGAACATCCTGTCCTTGCCGAAGAGCAGGCTGCTATCAAGAAGAAGGAAGACGAGAAGAAGAAGGAAAAGAAGAATTTCGATACCATTTTCGGCAACTGGTCCGATTCCGACAACGATAGGTAGGAAAAAGAGAGGACCAGCGCACTGCGCTGGTCTTTTGTTTTTGCCCTGACTCAGCTAGAATATTGATATGAGTAAGAAAAAATTTATTCTATGGATCAGCATCTTAGGAGGGGTCAGCCTTCTTGGGATTCTAGGGGATATCATTCGGATCGCCTTGAATCATAATGACGCCCTTAAGGTAGTCTTTACGGCCTTAGGAGCTTTCGGAATAGCTTCCCTTCTTCTCTTCCTTCTCTTTGCCAGGGTAAAGGAAGAAAACAAGCCGATCGAAGAAAAAGAGAAAGAGGGCAAGGTGACACAGGTGTGCCCGAACTGCGGCAAGGAAGTGGATAGTAAGCTTGGCGTCTGCCCGCATTGCGGGACAAGACTGAAATAGGAGGAAGAAACATGAGCAAAGAGAAAGACATTCTGGAACTGTCTCCGGACAAGAAGGTTCATTATCTTAGGGGAGTCGGGAATTGGTATCTCTATCCGAATCCGGAAGACGGAAAGTCTGCCCGTATGTCGGACGGCCCTGTCGGTCTTCGCTTTGAAGTGACTTCCGGCGGATTCAAGAACGAAATCAAGAAGAGCGTTGCTCTTCCGTCCGGTGCTTTGCTTTGCGCAAGCTGGGATAGAGACCTGGCCAAGCAGTTCGGCGAGTATCTTGCGGAAGAAGCCTATAGCTACGGAGCCGATGTTCTTCTCGGCCCTGCAATCTGCATCAAGCGTACTCCGCTTGGCGGAAGAGGATTCGAATACTTCACCGAGGATCCATACCTTTCCGGAACGATGGCTGCTTCCTATATCCAGGCCGTCGAAGGAAAGGGGATTGCTACAAGCTTGAAGCATTATGTAGCAAACTCCCAGGAGACGGAACGGATGTGCATCAACGAAGTCATCGATGAAAGAGCACTCCACGAGATCTATCTGAGAGCATTCGAGATTGCCGTCAAGGAAGGAAAGCCTTCCACGATCATGGCAAGCTACAACAAGATCAACGGCTTGCATGTTACGGAGAGCAAAGAGCTTTTGAATGGCGTCCTAAGGAAGGACTGGAGCTATCAGGGATTGATCGAGTCCGATTGGGGAGCTGTCAATGATGCCGTTCTTTCCGTCAAGGCAGGACTGGATGTCGAGATGCCTCAGGACAACGACGTCAACTACCAGAAGACGTTAGATGCTTATCAGAACGACCCGGAGTTCGCGTCGGCCTGCGACAAAGCCCTGGTCCGTATCCACGCGCTGAACGAACGGCACGAGGATCCTAAGGGGAGAGAGCAGTACAACTACCAGGTCCACCATGTATTCAGCCGGCTTGTCGGAGAGGAATCGGTTGTTCTTCTGAAGAACGAAGGCAATATCCTTCCCTTACGGAACATCGATCAGCTTCTGGTCTTAGGCTCTTTAGCCAAGACTCCCCGTTTCCAGGGCGGAGGAAGCTCTCATCTCAATGCCGTGAATGTCACCTCCTTCACGGACCAGCTGTCCGTAACCAACTACCAGTATCTGGATGGCTATAACTTCGATGACGAAAATGATGACAGCAAGATTCAGGAAGCCGTCGATGCTGCCAAGAAGGCGGATAAGGTCCTACTGTTTGCCGGTATCAATGAGAAGGTGGAGTCGGAAGGCTTCGACCGCTTCTCTTTGTCCCTGCCGAAGAATCAGATCCACTTGATTGAAAGAGTGCATGAAGTAAATCCGAATATTGTTCTAATCCTGATGAACGGCGGTCCTATCCTTATGCCGTTCATTGATAAGGTAAAAGGCGTTATGGAGACGTATTTAGGCGGAGAAGCAATTTCGGAAGCGGTCTTCGACTTGCTTTACGGAGTCGCTAATCCCAGCGGACATCTTGCTGAGACCTTCCCGCTTGACGACTCCTATTCCCTTTGCCGGAAGGAGACGTTTGGCGATGAGTTCGATTCCTTCTACAAGGAAAGCATCTATGTCGGCTACCGTTACTATTCGACCTTCCATAAGAAGACCCTCTTCCCGTTCGGATACGGACTTAGCTACACTTCCTTCCGGTATTCTGATTTTTCTGTCGATACCAGCGGAAAGAGAGCGGTAGCTACTTTCACTATCGAGAACACGGGAAAACGTTACGGAAAGACGGTTCCCCAGATCTATGTCAGCAAGCCTTCCCATCCGGTCTTTGTCCCGGAGAAGGAGCTTATAGGTTATACGAAGGTGGGACTGGAAGCCGGCGAGAAGAAGACGGTGAAGGTGGAGCTGGATGAACGCTACAACACCTACTACAACGTCGCTGAAAAGCGTTTTGTTCCTCTCTACGGGGATTATGTCTTTATCCTTGGCCAGAACGCCGAAGACGAAGGATTGAAGGCGAAGGCTACCCGCCAAGGCGTTAATCTTCCTTCTCCTTATGAGAACGACAGCATTCCGGACTACTTCGCATCCGGGACGAAGGAACCGGATATCGAGGAGTTCAGGAAGCTCTTTGTCGACCAGGAGTTTGTTACGACAGACAAGACGAAGGAATCCGATCTCGACACCTCGATCATGCAGGCCTATAAGAAGGGCAGCAAGGGTGCAGGGATCCTGATCAAGAAGCTTTCCAAGACGGCTATCCATGATGATCTCATGATGTATAACCAGCTTATCCAGAATCCTGTCCGGACATTGCTCTACTGGACTCCGGAGCTTGGAAAAGACGGAGTCGATCAGCTTCTCGATGTACTGAACGACAGGAAACTGATACGGAGCCTTATCGGGCTTGGAATCCGGTTCTATAAGATCTACAGGGCGAAGAAGAAGCAGGGACAGATTTAAGGAAAAGGGGCTTGGCCCCTTTTCTTGTTCCGCTAAAAAAGAAGGCTGTTTTCCGTGCTTTCCTTAAAAAAACTTGTAGCTAATCCCCCTTTGTGGTAATATACCCCTTGCTACTGCGTGTTTCCTCATGCAGAGAGTATTCCTAGAGGGGGTATTAAAGTTATGAAAGAGGGAATCCATCCGAAATATTACCGCGCTAAGGTGACTTGCGTTACCTGCGGAACGACGTTCGAGGTCGGTTCGACTGTTCCGGAAATCAAGGTCGATACTTGCAGCCATTGCCATTCGTTCTACACTGGCAAGCTGAAGTTCACTGCCGATACCGGACGTATTGCTAAGTTCAACCGTCTCCAGGCGGCTTCCAAGGCCAAGCAGGCCGAAGTTGCTGCGGATAAGAAGAACAAGTAGTACCAGCAAAGAAAACGAGCCTAACGGCTCGTTTTTTTGTTTTTTGTTTCCGTTACAGGTACAATATTCCTATATGGAAACGCCAAAGCGGGTCGATGTCCTGGACTTAGCAAATACGGCTAGGTCTAGGCTCTCCTTCCCGAAAGGAAATCTCCGTCCTCTTCTTTCGAAAGAAGATGCAGGAGCCATCTGGAACGGACGTCTCTTCTCCTCCGAGGAGAAAGAACCTTATTTTTCTGTCGTCTTCCTCCTTTCCAAGGAGGAAGAGAAGATCTATCCTCTCTTCTTCTTTGAAGCATATAGGAACTCGGAAGGACTTCTTTCCAGGACCGGAGACCTGCCTCTTTTCTCGGAAGTTGCCTTATCCTTCCTCAAGGGACTGGGAGCGGATGTCAAAGACACTTCCAGGATCAATGATCCAGACTCCTATCTGACCTTCCTCCAAGGAGCTTTGGATGCCAAGGCCAAGGGAAAAGCGGAGATCCTCTATGGTTTGAGATTCTACTCCGAGGAAGATGTGTCCTATTCCGGCGTCTACCTTCTCTCCCAGAATCTCTACTCCCATGAGGAGACACCGATCCAATACCAGGGACTGTTGCAGAATGTTAGCGTTCAGAAAGAAAAGGAACGGAACCGGAATGCTTTTCTTCTGGAAAATGCCATCGACAAGGAAAACATTTATAAAGTCCTGAAAGTCTCCTTCCATGAAAAAGACCTGAAGGAAGAATTCCTGGTCAAGAAAATCACCTATTCCCTTCTGCATAAAAGGACCATCAGCTTCGTTTTTCCGGATGAAGAAAAAAAGACAAGGTTCGTTTCCTTCCTGAAGGAGAACGGACTGGAGAATTTCTTCTTCGACTTCTCCAAGTTCCAGCCAGAGGCCTCGCTTCCTTTCCTTGTTCCGGAAGCCAAGAAAAGTGCCCGTCTTTCTTTTGCAAAGAAGAATATTTCTTTGCGGAAAAACGAACGGTCCTATCTTCTTCTATCCCAGCGGAAGAGGGAAATTCTTAAGGATGTTCCTAAAGACAGTTCCAACCTGGAGCAGATCTCCAGCTTTCTAGCCAAGGACAGCGATCCGCTCCCTCTTCCGCTTGAGGACTACAGCGAAGAGGAGTTCCAGGCAGATGAAAGCTTTCTATCCAGGCTCTCCTCTTGGCCTTCCGTTCTTTCCGTTCCTCTTTCTCTCCATCCGTTTTTCGGTCTTTCCGTCTCCGGAAAGAAGGAGAACTATACCAAGGCCGAAGAAGTGGTGAAGGAGATTGATAGGAACCTCTCGCTCTTTGAAGAAACCTTGTCCCGGCTTGGTCTTACCAGGATCGGCGGAGAACCGATTCTGGACTTCCTGGATTTTGAGACCTTGCTAGACGATACGCTGCTTCTTTCCGACTACAACGGTTTCCCGAAGAAGTTCTTCAACATCCGGAACCAGCCGGATAGAAAAGCTCTTTCTGATCTCAAGGTCAGTTATCAGGCGGTTTCTTCTTCCCGTCTCCTCGTCCTGAACCTATGCGATTCCTCTATCTTCCTAGAGAACATCCCGCTTCTTCTATCCACCTTCAAGACAGGGAAGTTCAAGGCAAGAAGGGAAGCCAAGAAACGGATCTGCAGCTATATGAAAGGGAAGACAAAGCTGGAACCGTTAGTCCGGATTCTATCGAGCTATGTGGAAGCCTATGACAAACTGAAACGGGATCTCCCCGGGTATGAGGAGATTTACGGAGACAGCGTCGATACGATGAACGGAGTCGTCGAGATAGAAAGCAATATGAAGTATCTGGAAAGGTTCTTCTCCAGGAAAGGAAAGAATCCGGACTTTACCTTGGATAATCCGGTTGTGAAGAAAGCCCTCAAGGAAAAGAACTACCGAGAAGATCTTCTTAGCCGTGTACAGGAAGCAAACCAGATCTATCTTCAGCTGAAACAATTGTTTAACCGGTATTTTGGTTTCTTTCTGGACGCACCGGAAAACTTTGTTGCCAAGCCTTTCCACGAACTTCACGCCCTCCTATCTGTAAAGAAAGATGGCACTTATCAGGAATTTATTGAGATGGCCTTATTCCTGGAAGCAAAAGAGAATACATCGACTATCCTCCAGATGGTCATCCGCAGCGACTGGCTGAAGAACAAACCTCTTACCGGAATCCAGGACCGCTTCCTGCATGCCGTCTATTCTAACCGCTACAGGACCTACAGAAAGGAAATCGATGCTTTCCGCAACGACAAGAAGGACAACGAGGTCCGGTATTTCTACGGGCTGTACGACCTTGATGGAATCCGCAAGGAAGAACGTGCGGAAGCTATCTCCAAGGAGACATATAGGAGATACGAAGAGGCAGAAGGGGAGAAGGCATACCAGGAGATCGAGAAGAACCTTGGGATTCCATTCCTGAAACCAGAAACTCGGAAAAAGGAGATTGCTCTTCTTTCTATTACCCATCCGATTTTTCTTCTTACCTCCAAGGATCTTCTCCAGGCCCCGGATCTGAGCTTGGATGATACGGTCAGCTTTGGCAGCGTCTCATATTCTACCCCGGAGCTTCTCCATCTTCTGAGGGCCTCGAAGAATGTGATTTTCCTCGAGGAGATTGGGAGCGGAGACACCAGGATCCAAGGGTACCAGGGAGTCTTCCTCTCCACAGAGAATATCGAGCAGGAGATGTTCAGTCCCTATATTCTTCCCCCCTCCATGGAGAAGCATCTAAGGACATATCTGAATTCCAAAGGCCTTCTTCTGGAAGAAGAGAAGAACGGTTTTTCTTTCTCCGTCAAGGAGAAAGAAGGAGGAAAGGAAAAAGGAATCTTGGTTCCTAGTCTTTCTGTCGTCCCCGGGTATGAAGAGCTGGTGGCTTCTCTTGTCCGGGAATACCTTTTCCAGAAGAAAGGCAGGAAGCTTCTTCTTCTGGATGTCAAGGAAGCATCCTTCGACCAGGAAAATGCTTTCAAGGGACTTCTGGATTCCCAGGAAGAAGCCGAAAGAATCTACAAGGAAGAGATCCAGGAGAAGAAGGAAAGAGAGCTTTCGGAAAAGGTCTCGCCTTCGCTTGAGAATCTCATCGGTTCCTTTGCAATGGTTCCTGCTTCCGATCAGATCGATCAGATTCTTAAGGTTGAACCGGAAGACGCCTTTAAGATTCTGGAACCTATCCCGGTCAGCAAGTTCTCTTTGCTGAAATCCCATAAGCTGAGAGCCTTTGTCCGGAAAGGCCTGAGGGAGAAGAAGCTGGTTGTCAAAGACGGGTTCTTAAGATACCAGGATGAAAAGGAGATCTCCTTCCGAAGATCCCTGCCTGGAACAAGAACCTCCCAGGATATTTCCGAAGCGGAGCTTAGGGCTGGTATTCTTTCCGTCCTTTCTGTTTCTCCTCTGCCGGAGAAAAAGCTGTATGCTCTTTTCCTTAGGCTCTGCGGAACAACAGCCGAGGATGCTTCCTTCCTGTCCTTGTTCCGGAATACCCTTCTCTCCCTTTCTAGGGATGGCAAGACGAAGGAAGAGGAAGACGGAAGTCTCTATCTAGCATAGGGAAGGCCTCTGCAGACGAAAACAAAAATGCTTCTGTCCTTACGGGCAGAAGCTATTTTTTACAGGTCTTTTTCAAATAGGCCGTGCAGATTGCAGAAGGAATAAGCCTTCAAGGGCCTTTCCCCTTTGGCAAGAGCGAACTCCCTGACCGGCTTCTCTTCCGGAAGAAGCCTCTTCAGGATTGCTTTTTCCGTTGTAAGAAGAACAATCGCAGAGATGTAATGCTCCTTGGTGCTAGGGTGAAGGACTTCTCCAACCTGAACCACCGCCTTCCCGTCTCTTTCGGAAACGAAGGGAACATGTTTTTCTCTGGAGGCATCCGTAGAATTAGGGACAAGAAGAACTTCTCCCTCTTCCGGGATGTTGTCGCCAGTCGCCATTCTTACAGACCCGTCCGCTTTCCTGAAAAAATAAAGTTCCATAGAATCTCTTTCTCCTTTGTTTACTTGAAATAATCCCGGAAGTCTTCTTCGTATTTGCCCATGCAGGCTTTGATGAAGTCGATGATGTTCCAGATAACGCCAAGACCGATGAAGATAAAGGCGAGCTTGACGAAGAAGAACTTGCCGCCCTTCTTGAAGCTCTTAACAAAATAGATCTTATCGATGCCAAGCCAGCCTAGGAAGAAAATGATAACGAGAAGCCACGGATCGACCTTCTTCTCAGGAACGGAGTATTCTTCGTTACTCATGGGATACCTCTCCTATTTGTCATATCATTAGTATTATAAGGATTAAGGCCGGATAAAGAAAGAGAGACGAATAAAACTCTTCTTTTTTCTTCCCCTCTCTTTGCTATAATAGTTTCGTAAGGACTAAGCAAATGGTAAAAGTTTTCCGCTTCGATGGGGATACGAGAGAATTCAGCGCTAACACGTATGTCATCGGCAAGATCGGCCATAACTGCATTGTTGTCGATCTCGGTACGACGTCGGATGACGTCTACGACTACGTCAGCTCCCAGTACGAGGGAGTTGCCGCTATTCTTTTGACCCACGCCCACTATGACCATATCCGTGGCGTTTCTTCCTTCCTGAAGAAGCTGAAGAAGCCTGCCCCGGTTTTCCTTTCTCCTGCCGATATCGAGCTTCTTTCCCATCCGGAGCTGAACTGCTCCAAGAGGAACGGAGAGAACGTTACCGGAAGCTTCCAGGTAGTCACTTTCCGGGATCAGGAATTCCTGCCGATCAACAATATCCGTGTCCAGGTGATTGCTACTCCTTTCCACACGAGAGGAAGCGTCTGCTATCTCTTCCCGGACGAGAATGCCCTCTTTACCGGGGATACCCTGTTTGCCGGATCGATCGGAAAAGTCGAAACGCCTACCGGAAATCCGATGCAGGTGAATGCCTCTTTAGGAAAGCTTCAGGGATTGAGCGATACTCTTGTCGTCTACCCGGGACATGGAGCTATCACCAGGCTTGGAACGGAGAAGGAAACGAATCCGTTCATGATCGCCCTGAAGTAAATAAAAAGAAAAAGCCGGAACGGTCTGAGTTCCGGTTTTTTGGTTCTACTTCTTTTCCTGCTTCTTCTTATCCGTCTTGGCTGGCTTTGCAACAGCCGGACCATCGATCAGTTCCGTAAGGAAGGAAAGTTCTTCGTCCTTCTTCAGTCTCGGGAAGAGCGGAACAAGAGTTCCAACCTTGAGACCGGAAAGCTTTCCGTTTTCCTTCAGGTTCTTGTAGTCTCTCAGATCTACCGGAACGTTCTCCTGATCGAGAGCTTCCTTGGTCTTGGCCGGCATGACCGGGGAGAGAAGGATGGAACCGATCCGGATCAGTTCGCAGGCGGCGGCAAGAGACTCCTTGAGGAGTTCCGTGTTGCCGTTCTTGGCAAGGCTCCAGGGAGCCATCGAATCGAAGTACTTGTTGCCAAGGTCGACTAGTTCCATAGCCGTTGTTGTTCCGGCCGTGATATCGAAGGCATCCATACTGGCCTTGTAGCTGACGATCTTGTCGTCTGCATCCTGGAAGAGCTTCTTGGTGATATCGCTCTTCAGGGCAGAAGGATCGTACTCCGGGATGATGCCGTCGAAATAGCGGTTCACCATGGAGAGGGTTCTGTTGACGAGGTTTCCGTAGTTGTTCGCAAGGTCTGCATTCAAAGTATCAACAAAGAGGATCGGAGTGAACTGACCGTCTCCTCCAAACTGCACTGCCTTGACTAGATAATAACGAAGGGAATCGACGCCATAACGTTCGATAAGCGGATAAGGAGAAGGAGCATTTCCTAAGCTCTTGGAGAGTTTGACACCGCTTCTTGTAAGGAGCAGTCCGTGGATGATGATCTTATCCGGCTGTCTCAGGTTGAGCGCCTTGAGGAGGATCGGCCAGTAGATGATATGGAATCTGGTGATGTCTCTTCCGACAAGCTGGACAATCTCCGTATCCTTGTCCCAGTATTCCTTCATCAGGGAATCGTCATCCGAGCCGTATCCGAGAGCGGAGAGGTAGTTCAGAAGGGCGTCGATCCAGACGTAGATGACATGCTTCGGATTCTCCTTGACCGGAATTCCCCAGTTGAAGGAGGTACGGGTAATGCAGAGATCCTCAAGGCCAGGCTTGATGAAATTGTTGACCATCTCGTTGATCTTCTGCTTGGAGCAGAAATCCGGATGTTCTTCATAGAACTTCAATAGCCACGGAACGAACTTCTTGACGTTGAGGAAATAGGCTTCCTCCGTCTCGTAGTGGACTTCCCGATGGCAGTCCGGGCAGTAATGCTTTCCATCCTTGACTTCGACCTGGCTATCGGACCAGAAGGCTTCGTCCGGAGTGCAGTACCAGCCTTCGTATTTGCCAAGGTAGATATCGCCTTCCGCCATCATCTGGGTAAAGACCTTCTGAACGGTTGCAACATGATAAGAGTCCGTCGTACGGACATAATAGTCATACGAAATATTCATTGCCTTCCAGACATCCTTGAAGGACTGGGCAATCTTGTCGACATAGGCCTGAGGTGCAAGTCCGGCAGCTTCTGCCTTGGCCTGGATCTTCTGCCCGTGCTCATCGGAGCCGGTCATGAAGCGGACGCTGTATCCGTCCATCCTCTTGTAACGGGCAATGACATCGGCAGCGGTGCAGCAGTAGGTGTGTCCGATGTGGATGTTTCCGGATGCGTAGTAGATCGGGGTAGTGATATAGAAGTATTTCTTCTTATTCTCTTCCATGTTTTCAATTCTCCTTGTATAACGGCATTATTATACTATCTTCTGCTTAGAAAACTGATTAGAAGAAACCTTCTTTGCTGTATCATCTAGGGAAAGAGGAAGGAGAAAGCAGATGAAACAGAAAGTAATCGACTATATTCCCTATCTTAGGAAGAAGGTCGGGCATGACTATATCCTGACGGTCGGGGTCTCCTGCCTGATTCTGGACGAAGAAGGAAGAGTGCTTCTGGAGAAGAGGACCGACAACGGCCTCTACTGCAGGCCAGGAGGAAGTCTTGACCTTGGGGAGACAGTAGAAGAAGGAGTAAGACGGGAAGTCCTAGAAGAAACAGGGCTACGGTTGAAGAGCCTTACTCTTTATATGATCCGCTCCGGAGAAAAGACGGATATCCTCTATCCTAACGGAGATAAAACAAACTACGTCGATCTGGTTTTCCTGTCTTCCGTGAAGAAGGAAGAACTGGATAACTCCTCTCCCCATGACGGGGAGAGTATTTCCCTCTCTTTCTTTTCCTTAGATGCCCTTCCGCCAAGAGAAGAAATGCTCAACGGTACTATGGAATGCTTGGAACGGCTGAAAAGAGGAGAAGAAGGACTTCTGATTGACTGAAAGCCGTTCTTTACCGAGAAAAGTCTTTTTAGGCGGAAGAGGAGTAAACGGAAAAAGTTGAAATTGAAATATTACGATGATATAGCCGTTTTAGAACCCTCTTTCTAGTCTTGTGAAACCTTTATCAATTCCATTTTCGGGAGTCATATGATAAACTATGTTCCCGTATGAATATTTTGTTTTTTCTGATTCCGAAAAGCAAAGTTGCTTTCGTTTTTACCGATTCCTCCCTCCGTCAAGTAAGCGAGAAGATGACCTACCACAACTACACTTCGATTCCCGTTCTCGACCATGAGGGACATTACGTTTCGACGGTCTCGGAAGGAGACCTTTTCCGTTTCATCAAGTCCAAGGAAGAATTGAACTACAGGAAAGCGGAAGAGACCCCGATGAGTCAGGTCGGACATGAGAGAGAGGTCCAGGCTATTCGCTATGACAGCGATATGGACTCCCTTCTGGATTTGGCAGTAAACCAGAACTTTGTTCCGGTAATGGACGAACAAGGTATATTCATGGGAATCATCACGCGGAAGGCAATCCTCACTTATGCAAAGGGAGAGCTTGCCAAGATGCGGAACGAGTCTCAGCCCAAGAAATAGATAAAGGAGCTGCGGGTTATGGAAAAGTACATTTTCGTTACGGGTGGTGTCATCTCTGGTTTAGGAAAAGGCATTACGGCAGCCAGCTTAGGCCGCCTTTTGAAGGCTCGTGGCTACAAGGTCACGATGCAGAAGTTCGATCCGTACCTAAATGTCGATCCAGGCACCCTTTCTCCGACCCAGCACGGCGAAGTCTTCGTCACCGATGACGGCACCGAGACCGACCTTGACCTCGGCCATTATGAAAGATTCATCGATGAACCGTTGAACCGCAATTCCAACCATACTACCGGTAAGATCTACGAAGCTGTTCTTGCCAAGGAGAGACATGGTGACTACGGAGGAGGAACCTGCCAGGTTATTCCGCATGTCACGAACGAGATCAAATCCCGTTTCCACCGGAACTACAAGACCGACGAGAACGAGATCACGATCATCGAAGTCGGCGGAACCGTCGGCGATATTGAATCCCAGCCGTTCTTTGAAGCAATCCGCCAGTTCCGTCATGATGTCGGAGTCGAGAACTGCTGCCTTATATTGGTTGCCTTGATCCCTTATCTCAAGGCTTCCCAGGAACTGAAGACCAAGCCCTGCCAGATGGCAGTCAGAGAGATGAGAAGCTTAGGACTCCAGCCGGATGTCGTCGTTGCCCGTTCGGAATATCCTATCCCGAAGGGAATCATCGACAAGATCTCTCTCTTCTGCGACGTTGCTCCGAACCACGTCCTTCCCAACCTTGATGTCGAGACCGTCTATGAGCTTCCGCTTGCCCTCGAGAAGGAACACATCGCCGATGCAGTCGGCGAAGTCCTCCATCTTCCGATGCCGAAGCCGAACCTTACTGCCTGGGAGAAGCTAGTCGATACCATCAAGACCAGCGACGAAACGGTCGACATTGCCCTGGTCGGAAAATATATGGCTCTCCATGATGCCTATATCTCTGTCAACGAGGCTCTCAAGGCTGCCGGATGGGCTTTCCACAAGAAGGTCGTTATTCACTGGATTGAGTCTGAAACCGTGACTCCGGAGACAGCCAAGGATATCCTTGGCAACATCGACGGCGTCCTTGTTCCGGGTGGATTTGGAACCCGCGGCATTCCGGGAATGCTTACGGCCTGCCAGTATGCCAGAGAAAACAATATCCCTTACCTTGGCATCTGCCTTGGTATGCAGATCGCCATCATCGAATTTGCTAGAGATGTCTTAGGATTCAATGATGCCAACAGTGCTGAATTCAATCCTAGCTCCATGCATCCGGTTGTTGCTTTGATGCCGGAGCAGAACGGCGTTGTCAACCTCGGTGGAACCATGAGACTTGGCTCCTATCCGTGCGTCCTCGATCCTACTTCCAAGTCTTATAAGCTCTATGGAACGAAGAACATCACGGAACGTCACCGTCACCGTTATGAAGTCAATAACGATTACCGGGAAGCCTTCAAGGCGAAGGGTATGGTTCCGGTCGGCTTCTCTCCGGATAACCGGATTGTCGAAATGGTTGAGATTCCGTCCCGAGACTTCTTCATCGGAACCCAGGCTCATCCGGAATTCAAATCCCGTCCGGATCGTCCGCATCCGCTCTTCAAGGGACTTGTCGGTGCCGCTATCGAATACAAGAAGAACAGAAAGTAGAAAACAAGGCGCAAGCAGAAAACTTGCGCCTTTTCTTATGCCTCCTATAGAAAAAACGGGTCCCCAAAAGATTTTGCTGTCGACGAGGATACCGTTATTGTTCAAACTGAATCAGCGGTCACCTTAAGAAACGGATTACGGCTTTTATGGTGGACTAAGAGTATCTTTTGAATCCAATACTAGAACGATATGCATAGGGACCTACTCGCCTAGAACCGAATTTCTCGTTCGATGCTATCGGAATATTTCAAAAATGCCATGTATTACTTGCGAACCTTGCCGAACCGAATTACACGAGCTTTTTTCGTTTTTTAGTGGAAAACCTGAGTGGAAGAAAGTTCCACTACTGAGAGTGGAGTTTTCGGTGAAGGCTTTTCCGCAGCCCTTGCATATCCATCTCTGCCTTCCGGACTTGGTCCTGCCGTTCTTCTTGATTTCGACGCATCCGCAGTGAGGGCAGAAACGCCCTAAGTATGTACTTGAAAAATATTAGCTTGATAGAAGTTCTTCAATTAATAAAAAAACACGGAAGCTTTTAACTTCCGTGTAATCCGATATTAGTATGGTGCCCGGAGGGAGACTTGAACTCAATTGGCCTCACGACCATTGGATTTTGAGTCCATTGTCTCTGCCAACTGCCATTT
>Ga0172378_10004046_pt1 | contig 13767 bp, 7 predicted proteins | sample GrowelOW332metaG_FD_119755 | JGI IMG/M metagenome (GOLD analysis project Ga0172378, IMG submission 119755) | Groundwater microbial communities from an aquifer near a municipal landfill in Southern Ontario, Canada - Pumphouse #3_1 metaG | ecosystem: Environmental > Aquatic > Deep subsurface >... | reverse complement strand
TTTTGCCAAAGTCAGTAAAAATGTTGATGCCATTAAATTGAAACTGTGTCAGCTAAATTACTTACTTGGTGCAAAGGATCTTAAGAAATCAATCGTGAATATTTTCAACGAAAATCCAAAAACATTTTCTGTGTTAGATATCCTCATTGCAGTGAGAAAAAGAGATAAGAAGAAGACTTTTAATAAGAAATTGGAAGTAGTCCTTGTCACAAGCTATTATGATGATCCTGATTTAATCTATGAATATATTGTAGAAACAGGATTAGAAGAGGGCTTCAAGAATAAGCACATAACGAATTTGGTCGATTATGTTTTTGGCGTAGAGGTTGGATTAGACACTAATGCCAGAAAAAATAGAGGTGGGACTCTAATGGAGGCTGTAGTTAGCAAAAAATTTGCAGAGGCTGAACTAGATTTCACCGAACAAGTATCAAGCACTGATTTTTTATCCTTGACTTCATTAGGTGAAGATATCAAACGTTTTGACTTTGCTGTTCGTAAAGGAAATAAGACCTATCTCATTGAAACTAATTTCTACAATGGTGGAGGTTCGAAATTAAATGAAGTTTGCAGGGCTTATACAGATCTTGCTCCTAAAATCAATCAGTATGAGAATTTTGAATTTGTTTGGATTACTGATGGAAAAGGATGGTTGTCAGCAAAAAATAAACTCGAAGAAGCATTTAATAATATTCCTAGAGTATATAATCTCACATCATTAAAAGAATTTATTGAAGAGATAAAAAATGATTAAACCTTTTTTTGTATCAGAAGACAAGGATTTTTATCTCCTCAACGGGGATTGTATGGAATTGATGCCTCAAATTAATCATAAATTTGACATGATTTTTGCAGACCCACCCTACTTTCTTTCTAACAATGGATTATCTATCCAAAGTGGAAAGATTGTATCTGTAAACAAGGGGGATTGGGATAAATCAAAAGGATTTGACTATGTTAATGATTTCAACCGCAAATGGCTAAAACAGGTTCGAAATATTATGAAAGAGGATGCTACTATATGGATTAGTGGTACTATGCACAACATCTTTTCTATAGGACAACTCTTAACTGAATTGGATTTTAAAATATTAAATGTTATAACTTGGAAAAAGACGAATCCACCGCCTAATTTTTCTTGTAGATATTTTACTTTCTCAACAGAACAAATTATTTGGGCTCGTAAGAATAAGAATGTACCTCATTACTTCAATTACGACCTGATGAAAAAGCTCAATGGGAATAAACAGATGCAAGATGTTTGGGAGTTACCTGCTATTGCAAGATGGGAAAAGTCATGCACCAAACATCCTACTCAAAAACCTTTATCTGTCTTAACAAGACTTATCCTAGCTTCGACAAAGCCAAATGCTTGGATTATGGATCCTTTTGCTGGAAGTAGCACAACAGGAATTGCTGCCAATCTATCAAATAGAAGGTTTCTTGGTATAGAAAAAGAACCGAACTTCCTTGAAATAAGCAAAGCACGAAAATTAGAAATAATGAACAGTGATACTGCTAATTTATATCGGAGTAAAATTAATGGTTTTACCACTAAAACGGAGTATGGAAATTACTTAAAAGAAGAGCCTAAGCCTAAGGATAAAGTGGCATTAGGATTTTGTCGGTTAAAGGACATTCCTAAATTAAAGGATACGAATAAATTTTATTTTCATGCTATTGGAGAACATAATAAAGTGACTGGATTTCCTACGGAAATATTAGATGCTAAATGGCTGTACTTATATCAAGGAGAAAAAAATCAAGAGCAAACATTCACAGGACATTATGGACAGATTAAAAAAATAGTTTTAAAGCATAAATTGGATATCGAAGGAAAAGAAAAATCTCGTACAGAATTTTACTATGAAGTGGAGCTTAATGATAATTTTATCTTCAATGATAAAATTAGGAAACCATTAAAAACGACTATATTGTTTGATAAAATAGATAAAGATAATTTGTCTCTATTTGAACGATATTTGCCATCAATTACTTATCTAGATAATATAAAAAAGAATGTTTTAGAAGCTTAGCTATAATTAGCCAAATAAAAACGGACATAAAGTTAAGCGATATTTAATATTGAGATTATTCAGTGTCTGGCTAAGGTTAGTTATTCCAATAAGAAACTTCGGTCTAACTTTATTGAAGAAAAAGAGATTGTATAGAAAGAAAATAAAATGAGCTATAGATAATAGTGTAAATAATTGACCAATTCAGCTACTAAAATGTCTAAATTTTAAGGATTCAGCGCTAACCATTTTGCACAGGAAGGTAACATTTTACACTTCCGAAAGCTGAAGTGTTACTGGTTAACAGTTCAAGCAAAAAAAGTCGCTGGTAACAAGGCGAGTTTACTGTGGTAAACGTATGTGTTCAACTTTTTGAACTCATGTGTTCAAAAAGTTGAACACGTACGCTTGCTTTTTGAACGCTTTGGGGTCTTCATTTTAGGTGTTCAAAAATAAAATGACGCATTTAAAGGCCCTTTTTAGGTCGTCAAATGGTTCTAGGTACTGTTACCTTTGGAAAAATAATTACTTGAGCTCAGTTTTGAGTTTTTATTTTCACTATTGTGAAAATAGGAGGTGGAAGGATTAATTTAAAATAATGGGATTGCTTACTTCTGACGAAGACGCATCGCAAATTTTAAGATGGGATTGACGTGGGAACTTCTTTTGGGGGATTTTTCGGTTGATTGAGAAAGAATCAGCGTACTTACGGCGACTATAATGGTGATGACACCGATGACAATGCGGACGGTCATGGCTTCATGGAAGACTAGACAGCCGATAAATATTGCGGTGAGGGGTTCGAATACTCCTAGTATGGATGTTTTGGTAGAGCCGATTAGGCGCAACGCAAGAGCGGTGAATAAGAGGGATACATTACTTGGAAGGGCAGCTAGTGCTATCAGGTATTTCCATGAGGCGGTTGGGGGTATTGCGAAGGAGGAGGTGGTTTGTAGGTTGACGATATACACGATGAGCCCGAAGACGAGGGTGTAGAAACTCAACTTATAACAGGACATTTCTTTCAATACAGAAAAGTTCACCCCGACTAAATAGACGGCATAGAGCAGAGCTGATAGGAGAACGAAGAAAAGTCCTTTGGTGGAGAGGGGTTCTTCGCTATTTCCATGGTAGAGCATGAGTACACCCATCAAGGTCATCATGATGATTCCAATGGTTTTGAAGCTTAGATGTTCTTTGAGGAAAACGCTCATCAAAAGGACAACTAGGGCTGGATAGATGAATTGTAGGGCTGTGGCTAATCCGGCTGCCATGAAATCATAACTTTTAAATAGGGAGAAGGAGGATATGGAGAAGAAAAGCCCCATAACCAACAGGACACGACATTCGGATCGGTTAATTTTAAACGATTCTTTTTTTACTTTCAAAACGATAGCCATCATGACGATGGCTATTAAATAGCGGTAGAACAATACTTGTCCTGCCTGCATGCCCATTTCGTATAAAGGGAGTGCAAATAACGGATTGGATCCGTAAAGTGCTGCACCAATTATCCCGAAAATGTAGCCTTTTTTTAAGCTGTTCATTGCAAAAAATATATTTGGTGCGCAAATGTATCTTTTTTTTTCGGAATTCCTATCGTTTACTTCAATTAATGGACTTTTTTTTGAGACTTTTTTTATTCAACAAATAGCCTCGCTTCTTTTCAGAAACGAGGCTACTCTTTTAGAAATTCGATCTAGAATTTTAGTTCTTATTATTTGCGATCGTATAGATTGAGACATGGGAAAGGTATCTCGATCTTTTCGACATCAAATCTGGCTTTGATAGCTTCTAATGCATCACAGGTAAGTACAAAGGCTTCGCCTGTACTGCCGGCCCATGCCCATGCTTTCAAATTGATTGATGAATCGCCTAGAGCGGTTAGACGTACCATAACTTGTGGCACTCCGGCTGCTTTCTCTTCTTCGGTACGGTGGTCTAATAGTAATGGGTGTTTCATGATTTCTTCACGCATCACTCGCATGGCTAATTTGATATCGGAATCGTAAGAGACACCGACTTCTACATAGGCACAGGTGTCTGGAGATCCGATGGTGGAATTGACGATATCGGATTTGTTCATCGTGCTATTTGGAATAATCAATTTACGATTATCGAATTGATTGATGACGGTATGACGAAGGGTGATATCAATCACTGTTCCCATATTGCCGTTCACTTTGATGACGTCGCCGATACGGTAGGGTTTTGCGATGATAATAAAGATACCGCTAATGAAATTGGATAGGGCTTCCTGTGCAGCGAAACCTACAGCCAAGGCCATGATTCCAGCACCTGCTAATATGGAATTTCCAAGGGCTTCGAGACCTGGTACAGATCGGATTATCAATACGGCAGCGATTATATAAACGGTATAGATGAGTACTTTGCGAAAGAAACCTGCGGAGGTTTCATCCAACAGGGCATCTTTCTTATATACTTTTTTTCTAGAGAATACTTTCTTCAATATGCCAATGACGATGGTCATCACAATAAGGATCATCACGATATTGATTCCTTTATTAATCAAATCAAAGGGGAGGTTTGGTCCAAAGAGATTAGTCAATAATTCTTTCATAAAACTTTTGTTTCTGTTATTAAATAGGTAAATTTGTCTTTTACAAATGTAAGTAAAAGTGTAACAAGATACAATCATTTTTGTAATTTTTTTTGATTATGACAAACTCTTCTATCCATCCACTGGAGATATTAAATAAATATTACCCTGAGGAAAATGAATTGAAACATATTATTTTGACGCATAGCAAACAGGTGGCTGATTATGCGGTGGCCGTGGCGATGGCTCATCCGGAATTGAAGGCTGATATAACTTTTCTAGCGGATGCGGCCATGTTGCATGATATTGGCTGTTTCTTGTGTGATGCACCAGGGATTTATTGCTTCGGCTCGGAGCCGTATATTCGGCATGGACATCTGGGGGCTGAATTGCTTCGCAAAGAGGGACTGGATAGGTATGCTGATGTGTGTGAACGCCATACGGGGGCGGGCTTGTCATTGGAGCAGATTTTAAGAAATCATTTACCGGTTCCTCATCGAGATCTTATTCCGCAAAATCTGGAGGAGGAAATCATTTGTTATGCGGACAAATTCTTTAGCAAATCGAATCTCTGTGGGATTAAATCGCCTGAGGCTATCAGAAAGAGTTTGGAGAGGTATGACATGGATAGTGAAGTGCGGTGGAATGCATGGCACAAACGTTTTGCTTTAGTGATTCCGCCTGATTGCAAATAGATTGCAGGTAGAATGCAGATAGATTATCGTTAGAATACAGTTTTATAGAACATTTTATTCTAATTATGTGTGTATGTGCATCGGATTATGTATTTTTGCCCGTAGAAACTGATTCAACTAAAGGTTTGACGAATAAAAATAACACCATATCACTTTTCTCCTTTCTTGTTCTTCTATTGCTGCCATCTATGGCTTTTTCGCATAGAAATCAAGTTCGAGATAATAATGACTTTCATTACTACTCTGTAGTTGATAGTTTGCTTCCTGATAGCCTAAAGCGTCATGAATTGGGCAAACGTATCGAACAACAGAAGGATAGTATCGTGACGGACAGTCTCGCTAAGGATAGTACCAAATCTGATGTGGGTTTGGATGCTCCTGTGAAGTATAGTGCCAATGATTCTATCGTGTTCGAAAACGGGGGTTTTGCGCATCTTTATGGAAAGGGAAACGTGGCTTATGATAAGATAAAACTTGAGGCTGCGGTGATTTCGATGAATCTTGATAGTAGTTCGGTTTATGCTCATGGCATCACGGATTCTTTGGGTATTGATTCGGGCATTCCGATTTTTACTGATGGGGATACTCCTTATGAAACGAAAGCGATTCGTTATAATTTCAAGAGTGAACGGGGAATCATTTCTAATATCAATACGGAACAAGGAGAGGGATATGTCACTGGTCACAATGCAAAAAAAGCAGCGGACAATACCATCTATATGGTTGATGGCAAATATACCACGTGCGACAATCATGAACATCCTCACTTTTATTTGCAGATGAGTCGTGCCAAAGTGAGACCGAAAAAAAATGCGATTTCTGGTCCTGCATATCTTGTGGTGGCTGATGTGCCGTTACCGATATGGGTTCCGTTCTTTTACTTTCCTTTTACGACAAGTTATACTTCTGGATTCATCATGCCTACGTATGTGGATGATAGTCAGCGTGGGTTTGGACTTGAAGGGGGAGGTTATTATTTCGCGATTAGTGATATCATGGATTTGAAGGTAACTACGGATATCTTTACTCAGGGCTCTTGGGCGATGAGTGGTGATTTCAGTTACAACAAACGATATAGATATAGTGGCTCGTTCCAATCTGATTATCAGATTACCAAGACGGGGGATAAGGGATTGTCTGATTATGCGGAATCGAAAGATTTCAAGATAGTATGGTCGCATCGTCAAGATGCTAAGGCTAATCCGAATAGTTCATTTTCTGCTTCGGTGAATTTCTCTACTTCTAGTTATGAGAAGACTAATTATGGAAATCAATACAATCCGGCAGTTTCGTCTCAGAGTACCAAGACCTCTAGTGTCAGTTATTCAAGGTCATTCCCGGAACAGAGTTTGACGCTTTCGAGTACGTTCAATGTGGCTCAATCGATGCGTGACTCTACGCTTGCCTTGACGCTTCCTGATTTGAATATCTCACTGAGTCGTCGTTACCCTTTCAAGCGTAAAGATGCTGCAGGGGAAGATAAGTGGTATGAGAAAATATCATTGAGCTATACCGGTCGTCTTACCAATAGCATCACCAGTAAGGAGGATGAAATTCGTAATAAGAGTTTGGCTAAAGATTGGAAAAATGGGATGAGTCATACGGTTCCTATCAGTGCTTCGTTTACTTTGTTCAAATACCTTAATGTGACACCTACCGTGAATTACAAGGAGCGGTGGTACACACGAAAGATTGAACGTAGTTGGGATAGTAATGCGAACAAAGAGGTGCTGGATACCATTTCTCAATTTAATCGAGTTTATAATTATAGCTTGAGTCTGAGTGCAAATACCAAGATGTATGGTATGTACAAGCCACTATTCTTGCAGTCTAAAGAATTACAAATCCGTCATGTCTTCAGTCCATCCATCAGCCTCTCAGCGGCTCCGGATTTTGGGGCTTCAAAATATGGGTATTGGAAATCGTATAACTATACCAATACAAGTGGGGAATCAGTAACGAAAGAATATTCTCCGTTTTCTTCTGAGGCATTTGGCGTACCAAGTCAAGGACGCTCGGGAGTGATCAGTTTCGATATGTCCAATAATGTGGAGATGAAATACAAGTCTGACACGGATTCTACAGGCTTCAAGAAAGTTAGTTTGATTGATGAATTGGGAGCGAGTATGAGTTACAATACGGCAGCGGAAACAAAGCCATGGAGTGACCTTTCAACTCGTTTACGTCTAAAATTGAGTAAGAGTTACACCTTCACTATGAATGCTTCTTTCGCAACTTATGCGTATGAATTTAATGAAAGTGGAAGTGTTGTGGTCGGAGACAGAACAGAATGGAGTTATGGTCGTTTTGGCCGTTTCCAAGGTTACGGTTCTAGTTTCAGTTATACTTTCAACAATGATAGTTGGAACAAATGGTTTGGGGATAAAGAGGATAAAGAAGATACCAAGAAGGATTCGAAGGACAAAAACAAGGATGACTTGAATAATGAACGCAGCACGCAGAAACCAACCAAAGAGAAGAAGAGTGCTTCGATTGGTGCTGACGGCTATGAAAAGTTCTCCATACCTTGGTCATTGAATATCAACTATTCATTCAATATCAGAGAAGATAGAACGAAGGATATCAATAAGAAGTCGATGCGTTATCCGTACAAATATACCCAAAATGTAAACTTTTCGGGAAATATCAAATTGACTAATAAATGGAATGTTAGTTTCAGTTCGGGTTATGATTTTGATGAGCATGAGATCACTCAAACGTCTATGAATCTTAACCGTAATCTACATTGTTGGGAATTGACTGCGTCGATTAATCCATTTGGCTATTATAGATCTTATACCTTTACTATCAGAGCTAGCTCACAGATATTACAGGATTTGAAATGGGATCAACGAAGTAGTACCCAATCAAATATAGAGTGGTACTAGAACTAGCATTAGGACTATAGACTAGATATAGCCTATAGGGGTTGTGTCCAATCACAACCAGCTTTCCATTCAGAACAGCCATAGGCTCTATTGCCTCTGATTACTTTACCTTTACCACACTTAGGACAGATAGCGCCCTCTTGAACTTTCTCCACAGAGACTGCCTTTTTAGGGGCCTTCTTTCGAGTGGTTTTCTTTTTCTCTTTCGTAGCCTCCTCTTCTGGAGCTAAGGTCGTTACTCGACGGTTCTCATTGTCCGCAAGAACGGTATTGACGATTTCAGTAATCATCACTTTGAGTTCATCGATAAACTGTCCTGCATTGTATTCTTTCCGCTCTATCTTACGTAACTTACTCTCCCAGAGTCCAGTGAGTTCAGCACTTTTAAGTAAATCTTCTCGAATCAAGCCAATCAATTCTACTCCTGTAGGGGTAGCAATCAGGTTCTTTCTCTCCTTGCGTATATAATGACGTTTGAAGAGGGTCTCGATAATGTTGGCACGTGTAGAAGGTCTGCCGATACCATTTTCTTTGAGGGCATCGCTAAGGTCATCGTCAGCGACTAACTTACCTGCCGTTTCCATAGCTCGTAGCAAAGTGGCTTCGGTATAGGCTTTGGAAGGTTGTGTGGCTTTCTCGATTAAACTAGGGATATGCGGCCCACTCTCTCCTTTGACAAATGGAGGTAATGTAGAGGCATCTGCTTGGTCTTTGGAGTCCCCCTCTTCTTTCTCGTCTTCCATCGAAGGCGGTAGATTCGTGGTTTCCTTAGAGAAGACATCGTGCCAACCGGAATCGAGTATCTGTTTGCCGGTGGTCTTAAATGGCACGCTTGCGACTTTTCCCATCACCGTAGTGGTGGAGATTTGACAATCGGGGAAGAAGATGGCGATGAAGCGAAGGGCTATCAGGTCATACACCCGTGTTTCCATATCTGAAAGACCACGAACAGGCATACCTGTCGGAATGATGGCATGATGATCGGTCACTTTCTTGGAATCGAAATAGCGTTTGGATTTGGGTAGTTTCTTTCCTTTCAGAAAAGCAGTATAAGAAGCATACTCTTCGCCGAGACTTGCCAATATCTTAGGACATTTAGGATAGATATCATCGGTCAAAAAGGTCGTATCAACACGTGGATAGGTCGTTAATTTCTTCTCGTACAAACTCTGAATGAGTTTGAGCGTTTCGTCAGCAGAATAACCGAATTTCTTGTTACACTCTACTTGCAAAGAAGTTAAGTCAAACAATTTAGGGGCATATTCTTTCCCCTTTTTCTCTTTGACACTCGTCACTTCGAAAGGTTTGTCCGCTACTTCCGTCAAGAAGGATTCTCCCTCCTCTTTGCTCGTGAAACGACCTTTCGTCGCATTGAAATTCACCCCTCGGTAAATGGTTTTGAGTTCCCAAAAAGGTTCTGATACAAAATGTTCAATATCGTATTGGCGTTGTACTATCAAGGCCAAAGTTGGCGTTTGCACACGTCCAATAGACAGGACTTGTCGGTTCTGTCCATACTTAATGGTATAAAGTCGAGTGGCATTCATGCCCAAAAGCCAATCCCCGATTGCTCGAGAGAGGCCTGCCTCATAAAGGGACTGATAGTCTGATTGGTCTTTGAGGTCAGCAAATCCTTCACGGATAGCTTCTTCGGTAAGGGAAGAAATCCAAAGACGCTTGACGGGGCATTTCACATTCGCTTTGAGCATCACCCATCGCTGAATAACTTCCCCTTCTTGTCCCGCATCACCACAATTGATAATGGAATCGGCTTTCTGCATCAAGGATTCTATGACATGGAACTGACGTTCACTGCTTTCTTGTTCGATGAGTTTCACGCCGAAACGAGCTGGAAGCATGGGCAAACTACCCAAACTCCAAGATTTCCATCGGTCTGTATAGTCGTTGGGTTCCTTCAGGGTACACAGATGCCCAAAGGTCCAAGTTACCTGATAGCCATTCCCCTCTAGGTATCCACTATGTTTGGTGGTGGCACCCAATATCTGGGCTATATCTCTAGCTACACTCGGTTTCTCGGCAATACATACAATCATAATAGACAGCAATTAGGATTTTTAGATCTATCACAAAAAAGGATAGTCTCACAAAGATAATGTAATTCCCGCATCTAGCCAAGATTGCACGACGATAATATGAAGACAACGCATCCCCCACTTTCCAAAAAAATGGAAAATGGGGGATGTTTTCAAATGCTCCGTTCAGAAAAGAACGGCTTATTTTAATCGGCGTAATCCTTTAAGTGCTGACTGGTCTTTCACAGCCATGATGCTCATACCGAAACCACCAGAAGGTGCTTCGTACACTTTAATTTTTGATTGACTAGTCACATATCCTTTCTGGATGATATAACTATCTGGTTTGGTGCGGTAATCTGCATCTTTTCCATCTTTATAGATGGTAGCGATATATTTTGTTCCAGGAGTCAAGAAATCCAATTTGAAGGTAGTGGTTCGTGCATCATCTGCAGTAATTCCTCCGACAAACCAATTCTGAGTTCCCTTAGCTAATCGTGCAATAGTGATATATTGTCCGGGTTCTGCTTCGAGATATTTTGTATCATCCCAATCCACAGCTACATCTTTGATAAACTGAAAAGCATCCATATACTTCTCATAATTCTCTGGAAGATCTGCTGCCATCTGCAAAGGACTATACATCGTTAGATACAAGCCTAATTGTTTACACAAGGTAGTATGTACATAGGAATGTTCTCCTTTGAGGAAAGTCAATTTAGTATTGAAGATACCAGGCGTATAATCCATAGGACCTCCTTTGAGGCGAGTGAAAGGTAGGATAGTCGTATGGTTTGGATTATTTCCGCCGAAGGCTTCGTACTCTGTTCCACGAGCGGACTCGTTACCAATTAAGTTAGGATAAGTACGGCATAAGCCAGTAGGACGAACGGCTTCGTGTGCATTGACACAGAGTTTATATTCGGCTGCTTTCTTGACTGCATAGAGATAATGATTGACTAGCCATTGGCTATAATGGGTTTCGCCACGAGGTAAGATATTGCCTACATAACCCGATTTCACAGCTGGATAACCGTTGTCCACCATAAACTGATAAGCTTTATCCATGCGTCGTTCGTAATTGCGGGTAGAACCAGATGTCTCATGATGCATAATCATCTTGATATTTTTGCTGGCTGCATAACGGTGAATCTCTTGGACATCAAAATCTGGATAAGGGGTCACAAAATCAAATACATTGTCTTTGAAACAACCGAACCAATCTTCCCAACCGATATTCCATCCTTCAACTAAGACTCCGTCCATACCTGCGGCAGAAGCGAAATCGATATAGCGTTTGACATTGGCGGTAGTGGCACCATGACGGCCATTTGGGGTTTCTTTGTTGTAATCAGTCACACTGATATTCAAACCGCTATCATCGGTATAAGACCAAGTATTTTTTCCGGTAATCATCTCCCACCAGACACCCATATATTTCATTGGTTTGATCCATGAAGTATCTTTAATCTTACAAGGTTCGTTGAGGTTGAGAATGATTTTACTGGCTAGGATATCACGTGCATCATCGCTAACCATAATGGTACGCCAAGGACTTGGCATCGGTGGAACGATATAGCCTTTCTTGCCCTGCACATCAGGATTGAGCCATGAAGTGAAAACAAAATTCGTATCATCTAAGTTAAGATGCATACAAGCATAATCAACCAAAGCAGCTTCGTGAATATTAATCCACAAACCGTCATTCGATTTCAATAAGAGGGAGGTTTGCACCCCGGTAGGAGAGAAAGTAGTTTGAGAAGAGTTGGGTGTGATGGCTTGTTTCATCAAACCACGAATCTCTGATAACTTACTGATTGTATAGTGATACTCTTGGGTATCATAATCACCAGGAATCCAGAAAGCAGTGATATCCCCATTCATAGCGAATTGACTTCGCTCTTCCTTGATGACAAATTCTTTTAAGTTGGGTTGACGCGCAAATTCATATCTGAAGCCCATACCGTCATCGAATACACGGAAACGAATGGTGAGATTGCGGTCTGTAGCTGTTTGATTTAGAACGACAGCTAACTCGTTATAATGATTACGAATGGTTTTGGTTTCGCCCCATACCGGAGTCCAGGTATTGTCGTATGCAGTTCTTGCAACATCCTTCACCACAAAACCATTGAGCAAATCTTTGTTGGGAGCATCGAGTTCAAAACCTAATTTAGAGGGTTTAATAACTATTTTCTCCTTGTAGTCTAGTTTGTACTGGGGAGTTCCATCCGCCATAAGCGAAAAAGTCATGGACAAATGACCATCAGGGGACGTGACTACTTGTTGTGCCTTCATACTAAAGGTACAAGCAACGGCCAACAGCGAAAAAAAAATTACTTTTGATAAATAGTTTTTCATACTCGATTTTTTATATTCTTAATTGTTTCTTTTGATTTTTTTCTTTCTCTACTTACAAAGATAGAAAGAATATAAAGAAATGGTCTTTAATCATTTTATTAATGAGTTTTGGTTTATGCAAACGATTTCGATAAACAAATTATCGTATCTTTGTTAATCAATAAAGTAAATAAAGAAAAATCCTAGTTGTATGATTCGATTTCTTCTCAAAAATTACGCTTTCTTCCTCGCTTTTTGTTTGATACTCAAATTAGTATTCATCTTTGTGTATCGCGGCATCGTTCCGCATGCTCCATCTGATATCACAGATATCTTGTATCATGGGCTGTCTCTTGATTTAGCCATAGCGGCTTATCTCACGGCATTACCTGCGCTATTTCATCTGGTCCATCTGTGGATAGAGAGTAAGGTGTTTTACTATTTACATCTTATCTATATAGCCGTCATCGGTTTGGCTTTGATTTTGATTTATAGTGCTGACCTTACGCTCTATAAGTACTGGGGATTCCGTCTGGATAGCACCCCACTCTTTTATCTGATGTCTTCACCCAAAGAAGCTTTTGCAAGTCTAGAATGGTGGCATACGGGATTACTCATCATCGGAACGGGAATCGCTACTTACTTATTCTACAAAATTGGTAAGCGATTACTCGTGACTCCTATTGCTTCACCTAGTCGTCATCAGCCAAATTATACTACTGCTGTAGCTCACATTCATCCGTTAGCTAATGGCTCCTCAGCATCGCAAACGAACCGTGCTCGAGGGATTCAGACCCTTATAGGGGTAGTGGGCTTGGGACTCTTGTTCCTTGCTATCAGAGGAGGAGTCAAAGTATCTACCCTCAATACTGGTCGGGTCTATTATAGTAGTAACATGGTTCTGAATCATGCTGCTATCAATCCTTGTTTCAGTTTGCTCGAATCGGCCCTGAAGAGTAAGGACTTCGCCAAGCAATACCGGTATATGAAACCGGAGAAGGCTGAAGCGCTATTCGAAACGATGCGTGATACGACAACTTACGCAACGACCCCCAAAATTCTAAAGACTACACGCCCTAACATTTGTATATTCCTTCTGGAAAGTTTTATGGCGCGTGCGATGACGAGTATCGGCGAATGGCCCAATATCGAAACGAATATGGATAGCCTAGGGCAAGAGGGGATTCTTTTTACGCATCACTATGCAAATAGTTTCCGTACCGATAGAGGAATGGT
>Ga0172378_10004045_pt1 | contig 13770 bp, 10 predicted proteins | sample GrowelOW332metaG_FD_119755 | JGI IMG/M metagenome (GOLD analysis project Ga0172378, IMG submission 119755) | Groundwater microbial communities from an aquifer near a municipal landfill in Southern Ontario, Canada - Pumphouse #3_1 metaG | ecosystem: Environmental > Aquatic > Deep subsurface >... | reverse complement strand
GCGGAATCAAATTGGTATCGGTGTCGATAGTTTCAAAGCGCAATTCGGCTTTGCGCCGAGCGGGTTTTGGTTGCCGGAGTGCGGTTATTATCCGGGGGTGGAGCAAATACTGAAGGCTGAAGGTATCCATTATTTCTTTGTGGACAGCCACGCGATACTGGACGCCAGCCAAGCGCCGCGTCACGGCGTGTATGCGCCGTTGGATTGCGGCAACGCTGTGGCGGCGTTTGGCCGCGACCCAGCGTCGTCGCGGCAGGTGTGGAGCGCTGAGGAAGGATATCCGGGCGACGGTGATTATCGCGAGTATTACCGTGACATCGGCTTCGATCTGCCCTTGGATTACATCGCGCCTTATATCCTCGACCGGGAAACTCGCATCAATACCGGCATCAAATATTATCGGATTACCGGCGACAAGCAGCCCAAACAGCTATACCAGCCGGAACTGGCCAAGCTCAAGGTGCGCCAACACGCTGAGGATTTTATCCGCTGCCGCCAACAGCAGATCGCCCGCTTGGCCGAGGAGATGCAACAAGCGCCGATGATAGTCGCGCCCTACGATGCCGAACTGTTCGGCCACTGGTGGTTCGAGGGGCCGTTGTGGCTGGAGCAGGTGCTGAGATTGGCGGCTCGAAACGATAGCGGTATCCAGACCGTTAGTTGCGGCGATTATTTGCAACTGCCCCTGACGCATGTCAAGGCCCAGCCGGCGGCGTCCAGCTGGGGGGAGCACGGCTATTCCAGTTACTGGCTGAACGACAGCAACGACTGGATCTATCCCCTGCTGCACAAGGCTGCGGCCGAAATGGAAAAACTGGCCGGCGATGTACGCGGCTTCAGCGTCAACGCTTTGCAACAGCGGGCCCTGAATCAGGCCGCCAGATCATTGTTGTTGGCGCAGGCCTCGGATTGGCCGTTTATCATGAAGGCCGGCACCACCATCGATTATGCCCGCAAGCGCATCACCGATCATCTGGCCCGCTTCAATTATCTGCACGACGCGATACGCAAGAACCGGATCGATGAACGCTATTTGACGGCGCTGGAGATCATGGACGATATTTTTCCAGACATCGACTTTCGCGACTACGCCGCCTAGACTATCGCCGCTTGTGGTGGTGGACGGGATGACGCTTAAACAACTCTTCGGAGGGAGCTATGGATAACATTCAGCTGTTGTATGTAGCCAATAACATCACCGGCAAAGCCGCTGCTAGACAGCAATCCTTGCTGTTTCTGATGCGGGTGGCGAATCTGGGTTATCACAAACAGGTCGAGGTGGTTTGGTCCGGCGAGGATGGTGCATGGCAACATCTGCCGGCGGTCTATTGCTGCACGGCGGATGGCTGGGAATATTGGTTGGCGGAGATTTCTTTTCCGCCGCAGGCACATGCCACATTACCGGGCGATATCCGTTTCTCATTGCATGCGCAAGGCGAGGGCGGCGAGTTCTGGGACAACAATGAGGGCGGCGACTATTTCATCGGTGCCGGCAGCGGCAGTCGCTTGGCCGTCGGCATACCTTTATTGCAATTATATCCGGGCGAGCGTCTCAACGACCGCCAGCAGTCGTTGCCGATTAAATTGGCGGTGGATGCGGCGCTGGCCGTCGAAAAGGTCACCATCCATTGGACCACCGACGATTGGCGACATACTCATAAAACAGTCTGCCGGCGTCAGGCTCAGAAAAAATCGACCAGCAAAGCCGGCTATGCCGGTCTGCATGCCGCTCAGCTTTGGACGGGTCGAATCCGGGTGGGCGAGGCGTTTCGCGTGCAATACAGCATTTGCTGCGAAAGCAAGGACCGCACGCTGTGGGACAACAACGCCGGTCAAAATTATGTCCTGAGCCGGGCGCCATTAAAACTGTTGATCCTGAATCTGCATTGTTACCAGGAAGACGAACAGGATAGGAAATTCTGGCAAATCGCTAAAGCCATCGATGAATTGGATGTCGATGTGGTGTGTTTGCAGGAAGTGGCCGAATATTGGAATAACGGTCACGGCGATTGGTCGTCGAATTCCGCGAATATCATCAACAAGCGCTTGCCTAAACCGTTTCATCTTTACAGCGATTGGTCGCATCTGGGCTTTGACAAGTACCGTGAAGGGGTGGCCATTCTTAGCCGTTATCCCTTGGCCGAGCAAGAGGCTCGGTATGTCTCCGAAAGCTGGGATGCATATAGCATCCATTCCCGAAAAGTGGTGTCGGCGCGAATTACGGTGCCGTATATCGGCAGCATCAATGTGTTCTCCGCGCATTTGAGCTGGTGGGAAGATGGTTTTGAGCAGCAATTTCAACAGCTGGCGACTTGGGCCGACAGCAAGCGCGGTCCGGATAGCGATGCCACCTTGCTGTGCGGCGACTTTAATATCGCCGCCGGCTCGACCGGTTATCAACTGGTGGTGAAAGGTCTGCAGTACGAAGACCAATATCTGGCCGCCAATGCGCCGGCCTTGTTCCAGCAAATTTTTCGGGTCAATGACCCGCATTGGCGGGATTATCTGGCGGACGATTACCGAATCGATTACATTTTTATGAACAAAGGCAGCGCCTTGCGGGTTTGCTCGGCCCGAACCGTATTTACCGAGCAGGATTACGGGCAAGTATCCGATCATTGCGGTTATCTGATGACGTTTGAGCCGCAATAGAGCGAATCGTTTCGGCGATTTTTACGATTGATTTTAAGCTGGTTAGACTAGGCAACACGATATGCAAGTAGCAGAACACTACGCCAAACCGGTATTTGGCAAATTGGGCGGATATTTTCAGCGCGGTAACGACTTTCGAGAAAGCTTCGATATCCGCTGGGGCAAGATCGACTTCGACATGTGGCACGGCATCAACGCTAATTTGAAAGTGGTGCTGAAAGTGTACCGGGAGTCGATTTGCGAGACCTATATCGTCGATACCGATGCGTACGACGTGGAATGGGACAGGCACAAACGCTCGACCCGCGATTTTTATGTGCTGCCGTATTCCGGACAATTCGGCAGGATCAATTGCATCAAATTTTCCTTTATCGTCCATCTCGGCGAACATTCGATCGCCTCGCGCCACGATTATATTTTCATGGATGGCGATCAGTTGCAGGATAACCATCCACAGCAGCAGCGCCGGATTACTGAGCACTGGGCAACGCCCAATCACTTCCGCGCTTACGAGTTGGATGCAGGTCAACTGCAAGGCGATGTCGATTGGTACAACCAGCATTTCGAGTCTTTGCAACTGACGCCCAAGTTCACCAAGGGCCAGCAACATCATCCTTATCATCCCAAACGCTTTATCCACGATCATATCGACAAGGTGATCGCCAGCAAGCGCGACCATCCCGAGCGCTTGTCCACCATCAAGGTCAGCGTCGATTGCATCGACGACGGCGATTTCATCAATCATCTGATCCACGCCAGTCAGCAAGGCGTTTGGGTGCAATGCGTCGTCGACTGGCGGAAGATGACGCTGACCAACAGCCAACATTATGCTCGGCTGAAACGGTCCGGCATCGAGTTGATCGGGGTATTCTGCACGCCAAAACACCACTTGATCGAAGTGGAACCGGACATGCACACCAAATTCGTGATATTCAATGATGATGATTGCATCATCGGCTCGTTCAACATCACCTTCGACCGTTGGTGGGCGAATTGGGAATCGGGGATGAGTTTCCATTCCAAAGGGGTTTGCCGCTTACTGGATAATATTTTCCAGAGCCAGCGCGGAGGGGTGATCCAAAAATACGGCGTCGATCCGCTCAGCCCGTTCAATCTGCTGTATACATTCGGCAGGCAGACCATGGCCAACGGCAAGGTCTACCGGCCGCATCATGCGATACTGGCCGAAATCCACCGCGCCCGCCGTTCGTTGAAGCTTTGTCTGTTTTTGATCGGCGATTTGCTGGGCGACTATCACGACAGCGTGGTCAATGCCTTGATTCAGGCCCGCGACCGCGGCGTGGACGTGCAATTGCTGTTCAACGGCCATCTGGCCCGGCAAGGCAAGATCGGCGTCGAACGCAGCATGGCAGACGAACTGGCCCGGCCGTTGCTGCCGGCCGTTCAGCGCTTGCGCGACGCAGGGATTCGTGTAGGACTGGTGTACGGCCAGGACGATTTGCCGGTGCCGTATTCGCCGATACACAGCAAATATTGCATCATCGACGACTACATCGTCATCGACGGCAGTTTCAACTGGTACAACACCTCGGTGTTTTCCCACGACTTGATCGTCGTCGCCGCCAACCGCGACGTGGCCCAGCCCTATCTATACGAGTTTGGGCAGATTCAGCGATTGTTTAGGGTGTTTTATTGATCGGGCGCTTGACAGGTACTGATTTGGTTCCATAATGGAACCCAATTGATTTTTCAGGTGAGCGTCATGGCAACCTTGACCCTAAAAAACATCCCCGACGATTTATACGAACAGCTAAAAGCCGTAGCGAAACTGCACCACCGTAGCATTAACAGCGAAGTCATTTACTGCGTGGAAAGGGTCATCGATCCGCACCGTATCAGTATCGATCAGCATCTCGCTCAGGCCCGGCAACTGCGCGAGAAAACCGCGCATTACCTGTTAACCGACCAGGACATCGACCAAGCCAAATCCGCCGGCCGGCCATGATTGTTGCCGACACCAATACGGTTGCTTATCTTTACCTCAATAGCGAAAAATCCGCACAAGCCGAACAGCTGTTAAGACAGGAACCGCAGTGGATTGCACCCAATCTGTGGAAAAGCGAATTTCGCAATGTCTTGGCTTTGTATCTACGCAAAAACCTGTTGACCTTGGACGACGCCTTGCGGATCGTCCAACAAGCGGAGTCCTTGCTGCTACAAAACGAATACGAAGTCTCATCCGTCCAGGTCTTGCAATTGGTGGCCGGCAGCGATTGCTCGGCGTACGACTGCGAATTCGTCGCGCTGGCCAAACGGTTGAACGTCCCATTGATTACCGCTGACCGAAAAGTGCTGCAAGCCTTTCCGGCAATTGCCCGGACGATTGAGGATTTTCTGGGGTGAAGCAGGTTTCGCCAAAAACGCCTGTCGGCTCGGTTGGCGCGAGGGGGCTTTTCGCAAATTGCAGGCGGTCTAGCTGATTCTTTCCCCATCATTTACCCAAGGTAACCAGAAACATGCCTTTATCATGGAACGAGATAAAAGACCGAGCCCTCAAATACTCCCGTAAATGGGCGGATGAAACCTCGGAAGATGCCGAAGCAAAATCATTTTTAGACGAGTTTTTCGAAGTGTTTGGCGTGCCACGCGAGCGGGTTGCCACTTTTGAACACCGGGTAAAAAAGCAGGACGGCAAAGACGGCTATATCGATTTGCTATGGAAAGGGATTTTGCTGGTCGAACACAAATCACGCGGCAAGGATTTAGACCGCGCGTTTCAGCAAGCCAAAGACTATTTCCCCGGTCTGAAAGACCGCGATGCGCCCCGCTATGTGCTGGTCTGCGACTTCGCCCGCTTTAGGCTTTATGACCTCGAACAAGGGGAACAACACGAGTTCACCCTTAAAGAATTCTATAAAAATGTCCGGCTGTTCGGTTTCGTTGCGGGTTATCAAACCACCACGGGCTTTATGTCGCCTGATACATTAGTTAGTGATTTAGTTTTCGTATTTTCTCAAGCCCAACTTTATCATTTCGGTGTTTTATCATCAGCTATGCACATGGGATGGATGCGGAATGTTTGTGGTCGTCTCGAAAGCCGCTATCGTTATTCAGCAGGAATTGTTTACAACAATTTCCCGTGGCCGGAAATCCCCCCTAATCCCCCTTTTGCAAAGGGAGGAACTACAGCTACTGCTTCAGAGAACCAAACTCACCCCCCTTTGAAAAAGGGGGGCAGGGGGGATTTAATCGAAGCAGCCGCGCAAGCCGTCCTTGATGCCCGCGCAAAATATCCAAACTCATCCCTGGCCGATTTGTACTACCCTCTGACCATGCCGCCGGAATTGGTCAAGGCTCACCACAAGCTGGACGCCGCGGTTGATGCCGCCTATTCAAAACGAAAATTTTCCGGGGATAGCGACCGCGTTGCCTTCCTATTTGAACGGTATCAAAAGCTGGTCAGCCAACCCGCATTCCAAAAAGCCAAGCCGCAAAAAATGGCATAACCACTCCTAGCTCCACTGTCATCAACCAGAAATCGAATATCGTTATGGCCAAAAAATCTAAATCCGCCTACGTCTGCACCGAGTGCGGCGCGGACTATCCAGGTTGGTCCGGGCAATGTAATCAATGCGGTGCCTGGAATACTATCAAGGAAGTCAAACTAGGCAGCGGCAAGGCGGCGCGCGACAACTCCGGTTATGCCGGCAGCCGCAGCGAAGTGCATTTGTTGTCGGAAGTGAATCTGGCCCAAGCCGAGCGGATTTCCACCGGCCTGGCCGAATTCGACCGGGTGTTGGGCGGCGGCATCGTTACCGGCAGCGTGGTGTTGATCGGCGGCGCGCCGGGAGCCGGCAAGAGCACCATTCTGCTACAAGCCATCGCCCACATTGCTCAGCAGCTGCCGGTGTTGTATGTGTCCGGCGAGGAATCGCTACAACAAATCGCCGAACGCGCTCATCGCTTGGGGCTGAAAACCGCCGGCATAAAAATGCTCGCCGAGACTTCGGTGCAGCAGATTTGCCAGGTATTGGACGAAGAGCAACCCAAGGTGGTGATCATCGATTCGATCCAGGTGATGTATACCGCCGATTCAGATTCTGCGCCCGGCTCGGTGTCGCAGGTGCGGGAAACCGCCAGTTATCTGACCCAATACGCCAAGCGTAGCGGTGTGTCGATTTTCATGGTCGGCCATGTCACCAAAGACCAATCGCTGGCCGGGCCGATGACCTTAAGTCATATCGTCGATGCCCAGGTAGTGTTGTCATCGACCGACGATTCGCGTTTCAGAGTGCTGCGCGCCGACAAAAATCGTTTCGGCAGCGTCGGCGAACTGGGTTTTTTTGCGATGGAAAGTAGCGGTTTGAAGGAAGTGAAAAATCCCTCGGCAATGTTTTTATCACGCGCCGAAAAGCCGTCGCCGGGCAGCGTGGTGACGGTGTTGTGGGAAGGCACCCGGCCTTTGCTGGTGGAGATTCAAGCCTTGGTGACCGAAAGCCAGTACGGCAATCCACGCAGGCTGGCGGTGGGTCTGGATCAAAATCGGCTGGCGATGCTGTTGGCGGTGTTGTCGCGCCACGGCGGCATTTTTACCGGTAACGACGAAATCTACGCCAACGTGGTCGGTGGCATCAAGGTCAGCGAAACCAGCAGCGACCTGGCGATCATGATCGGCGTGGTGTCCAGCTTGCGCGACCGCATCATTCCTTACGACACGGTGTTTTTTGGCGAAGTAGGCTTGAACGGTGAGATTCGCCCGGTCGCCAACGGCCACGCCAGGCTCAACGAAGCCGCCAAGCATGGCTTCAAGCGGGCCATTATCCCGAAAAGCAACAAGCCCAAGGACGCTGTAAAGAATTTACAGATCCACGCGGTCAGCAATATTCAAGAAGCGCTGGCGGTGCTGGCGGATTTATAACTGTCGCTAACCATTTAGGCGATAAACTTCGTCAGGGAACGATATGAAAAATGCAGTCGCCGCCAACAGCAAGCCTGGCCGAAACGATCCGTGTCCATGCGGCAGCGGCAAAAAGTATAAAGCTTGTTGCCTTAAACAAGCCGAAGCGACCACCAGACCGGGTCAACCAAGCGTGGACGATGCGTTAAAACAAGCCTGGCAGGCGGTGACGCGGCGCGATATGGCCGGCACGCTGCACGGGTTTCGGCAGGTCTTGGCTATCCAGCCAAACCACGCGGAAGCGCTGGCCGGTTTGGGGCAAGCGCTGTGCTGGCATCAACAGCGCCGCGAAGGGCTGGCTTATCTGCAACAGGCCGCGCGCCAACTGGAAATCGACGCCCAGCAAAGCCGCAATATTCGTTTTATTTTGGAGCTAGCCGAGCAGTTGCATTATTGGGGCGATTTGGATACCGCGCTGAAACTGACCGAGCTGGCGGTCACATTGGAACCCAATAATCCGGCCGCATTGAATAACCGGGCGCTTTATCTGACGCGAGTCAATCGATTCGAAGACGCCTTGCCTTTTGCCAGCAAGGTCTGCGAACTACGTCCCGACGATCCGGCTTGCAATAACATGCTGGCGGTGCTGGAAGCACAATTAAATCGCTTGCCGGAAGCCGAGCAGCGCTTTCGTAAAGTGATAGCCGCCAATCGGAATAATCAGCAGACCGCTCGCGCTTGGCAGGAGCTGGTCGGAGTGCTGGATAAGCTGGAAGAATACGAAGCATCGTTCGATGCTTGCCAACAAGCAAAGGCCTTATATCGGCAATTGCCGGAATTGCGCGCGCTCGATGCCGACCATATTTTTCGCACGATCAAGCGTAATAAGCAGGGTTTTGACCCGGCTTTGCTGCAGCGCTGGACGGCGAGTGACTTCGCCGACAGCTTGCCGGCGCCTACTTTTTTGTTGGGGTTTCTGCGTTCCGGCACCACGCTGACCGAGCAAGTGCTGGCGGCGCATCCGGCGGTGTTCACCTCCGATGAAAACGATCTGATTCACGGTTTGATTCAAGAGCTGCAACGGCTTAGCGGTTGTGTAGACGATATTCCCGCCGCATTGCGTGGGCTTGGTTTGGATGATGTCCGGAAGTTGCGCGCTTACTATTGGCGGCGGGTTGGCGAAGAATACGGCGAGGCAGCGTTGAAAAAACGCTTCATCGACAAAGTGGCGCTTAACAGCATCGATATAGGCCTGATCAGCTGCGTATTTCCCGAGGCCAGGATTATCTTCGCGTTGCGCGACCCGCGCGACGTTTGTTTGAGTTGTTTCCAGCAGGCATTCAAACCGTCGAATGTGACGATCAATTTAATCAGCTGGGAAGGCGTGGCTAAGCAATACGCGGCGGTGATGGATTGGTGGTTGCATATCAAGCCATCGATACAACCGCGCTATTTGGAATTGCGCTACGAGGATACTGTCAACGATTTCGAAAACAGTTTGCGCCGGGTTTTTGCTCTGCTGGATTTGGAGTGGGTGGCCGAAGTGAGTGCTTTTCACGAGAAAGCCAAGGGCCGTTACATCGCCACGCCGAGCTTTGCCGCAGTTGTGCAGCCGCTTTATTCGCGGTCGGTGGCGCGTTGGCGACATTATGAAAAGTTTTACGAACCTATTTTGCCGATGTTGGCACCGTATATCGAGGCGTTTGGCTACCGCTAAATAAAGGCTGCGCCAAAGGCTGGGAGAGGACTGCTGTTGGTCAAATCGACTCGAAGCCCGCCGATCGGTGATCAATTAGAATGGAGCTTCCATGCTCCCGGCCATCCTTGACCGAAAACCGACCTGACTTTACGAATGAAAGCGGCTGTCGGTTGAATCAAATTGGCTTTAAGTGCCAACAGCCGGCTTTCGTCGTCCGAAACCGATCAAGCCCGCCATTGCGCTGCCGAATAGCCAAACTGCGCCGGGCACCGGTACCGGCGACGCGGCGGCCGAGATCGTGGCGGTGTAAGCCAGATTGGCGCCGCCTACCGTGCCGTCGTAACCGCCCAGGATTAGCGTGTAATTGCCGGCGGTCAGGAAACGGGTCAGCGTCGCGGTGGCAGTGGTGCCTTGAACGGCGGCGACGGCCCAAGCAGTCGGATCATGCGGTATCAACGACGAACCCAGCACCGAGCCCATCGGATTGAGCGCACCATTATTTAAATATGAATCGTGGCGGCTACTGCCGTCGTTGGTATCCCAGCCATCCCATAAACCGAAGGCAGGGCGCAAATTGGAGTTGTCCGAGGATACAGTGATGGTGACAGTAGCGTCATGGTGCAGCTCGAATAAACCATAATCGGCGGTATGGCCCCAGTTGGTCGCGCCGTCTTTGTAAGCTTTGGCGCCCATGCCTATCGTAAAGCCGGCGCCTTCACTGTTGGCGGTTTGCGAGTTGGCCACTCCGCCGTCGTTATGGATCATCGCTACCCAGGTCGCAGGCAGGTTGCCGGTGTAGCCTGGATCGTCAACTGACCATGGGCCGGTTTGCGAGCCATCCGCAGGTGCGCCAGAGGTGTTATAGGTAACGTGCGCATTTGCTACATCAGTGACTAGCAGCATTGCGGCGACGGCGCCAGCCAGCGCCAATTTTTTATACGGTGCGGGTTCAATCATTTTGGCCTCTCGATCGAATAAATAAATTCAAACGTAAGTTTGCGGCTGAGCCGCGAGTTGTAACGGGATTACCGGCAAAACTGGCGGTAATCCCGTTTCGTCGATTAAGCGGCTAGTTGCGGTTTGCGACGACCGAAACCGATCAAACCGGCAATCGCACTGCCAAACAACCAGACTGCACCTGGAACAGGGACAGGGGCGGCTGTTATGGTGCTGTAAGAATGAGTATCTACCGTATATGCCAGAGCCGAATTGCTTGCTCCGCCGTGCGCGCCGACGACTAGGGTGTAGAAACCTGCGTCACCATCGTTTAGGCTGCCAGCAACTGCGTCGGTTTTTTGCCACTCGGCAAAGTCCATTGAAAGTGTGTAGGTCAGAATATCGCCAACTGAAACTTGCGAAGCGCTCCATAACAAAGCAGAGCCGTCAACGCCGCCTGTTCCTAAACTGGAACCTTGTACGCCCGCCGCGTTCGGATCGAAAGCCGCTGTGCGGTTAGAAAAGATGGACGTATCCGATCCGCGGTATAGCGCGACATCCAATAATGCATTGGCATCGTTCAAAGAATCGTAGTTAGCGTCTCTTTTGACCGTGATGTCTATGTTGTACGTGCCGCCCCACACGCCTGTCGCGGTAGTTACATTTTGCGCATTGTCGTTGGAGCCAGCACTAGCGTGAATCAGTGCGTAATCGAGACCGCCTGTGGTGCTGCCTGTCTGCCATGAATCACCGCCCACAGCGACGTAGGGATGGTCATTTGCGCCGCCGTCGGGGAGGAGGGGGCCCCAAGTGGTTGAAGCGTTTTGAACGGCATAAGCTCTCCATAAGCTGTTAGTTTCGGTAGCAGAGGTTCCGGTTTTATAGTTGCGATTGGTTTGGCCTGTTGCAGTTGAGTCGTGATGGCCGAAATAAAAATTGTAAGGGAGGGTTCCTGTGTAGTCGGTTGGCAAGCCGCCGGTGCCTGGAATGTTAGCATTGGCGTCGCCAGCGACCCGTCCGCCAATACCGACAGGCCCGTAGCCGCCAGTATTGGAGACGCCATCGGTGTTATTGACGCTATCGCCGATAGTGATACCAGCACCGGTCAGGTTATAGGTTTGATGAGCGAATGCTTGGCCGGAGATGCCAGCTAGTCCAGTTGTCAAGAGAGCTGCTATAGCCGTTTTACGAAAGATCATGATCATCCTCTTTTTATTAGAATTAAAGGTAACAGCGAAACTGACAAAACTTGACCAACAGCATTGAGCCAAACTTTGCCCTTACCCACGAGCTACCGTGGGGCAATCCGGCCTTCTTTAAATCGTTTTTAAGAACCGTGATTTTCCGGCCCCGCCTCGCGACGGGTGTGGCGACTAGTGCTTCGCGCGATGGACTGATTAGCGGACTAGACATGCCGCGAAGAATGGTCGATTAACTGTTGCCGATAAGCAACGCGCGAAGTAAGTTCCAAGTCTTAAGCTAGTAACGAGCCAATTCGGAAAAGTTTTAATGATTTCAAATTAATGTGGTGGATTTTCAGTGAAATGCCTGATGTGGGCAAATGCCTGAATTGAGGGAAATAACCTTGCGAGCTTTTTTATATAACATAGATTAATTATTGCCGGATTGGTTCGGTCCGGCCTAGCATTTAGTGTTTGCTGATTCGATGAAGAATTGCTTTCTTTTATCGCAATTTATTGTTAGCTTGTTGCGCCGCAAGGCTTGGCTGACTTTAAATTTTAACGGAGTGATTTATGCAGAGAACCGATAAAACCCCGCTGTGGGTATTCCTGGCGCTGTCCAGTATCGAAACCCGTAAGGGGGCGTTGCTGTTGATCTGGAGTAGCCTCGTCTTTACCTTTTATTGCGTGCCTTGGGGGCTTTATTTTGACGGTAATGGCTGGATCGCCAGATTATTCTTGATCGATGACTGGGAGTGGTTTGCGATGATGGTGCCGATGACTCTTTGGTATTGGCTCAGCATGAGATGGGTGGATAAAAACGGCAGCTGGCGCTTAGCGAATGCGTGATACGCCGCATAGTCTGGAGGCGCCAGACATCATTCGAGCCGGATGTTATTTTGGTTAACTAGCCAATTAATTATGGGGCTCTGGTTTTTAGCCTGAATAACCGTGCTTGTTTACCGACATAAAAATAGCGGAAGGGAGTCTAACTATTTTGGTAAATGCCGGCAGCTTTCGGGAAGGGCGATAACATAGTCGCTACTTTCTATTCTTTAAACATTACTGCCATGTCCATGCTTTCACATATACTCCCCAAAGCCGAAATCTCGATTAGGGAAAATCTGAGATGGCTTTATATCCTTAGAAATCTAATGCTGTTCGCCGTGACGGTGGCAGTGTTTATTGCCGTCAATGGTTTGGGCATCAATTTACCGCAAAACCAGTTGTGGCTGGCGATTTTTGCGATTTCGATACTCAATCTTTACACCTGGTTGCGCCTAGGAACCCCGGAAGAAGTCACCGAGCACGAGATTTTTTCGCAAATCTGCATGGACGTGCTGGCGTTGGCGTATTTGCTATATCTGACCGGCGGGGCGTCAAATCCCATCATTTGGGTGTTTCTGTTGCCCTTGATCGTTACCGCGATCATGCTGCCGCAAGCTTATGCTTGGAATATGGTGATCATCACCTCATGCGTGTATACCGTGTTGATTGCTTATAACGTGCCGTTGCCGGCCGTCGAACCGCATTTGGCGCACCCGGCGATGACCGAGATGACGCCGGAAATGAGGTTGCAAATGCATTTGATGAACGACAGGCGTTATTTCAATCTGCATGTATTTGGCATGTGGTTTGGCTTTGTGTTCAGTGCTGGCTTGGTGGCGTTTTTCGTGGTTGAGTTGTCCAAAACCTTGAAAGAGCGGGAGCGCAATCTTGCCGACGCGCGGGAAAGCGCTTTGCGCGACGAGCGGGTGGTTTCCTTGGGGACTTTGGCGGCCAGTGCCGCGCACGATATGGGTACGCCGCTAGGTACTATCGCGATCTTGATTCATGAGATGGTCGAGGATTTACCAGAACACCGTTATCCCGAATTGCATCAAAAATTGGGGATCGTTCAGCAGCAAATCGACCGTTGCAAGCAAGCTTTATCGGTAATGTCTGCCTCCGCAGGCGAAATGAGAGCCGAGTCCGGCAAGGTGATGCTGGTTGGGGAATATATCGACGAAATGCTCGGTCAATGGCGCACTCATAAAGCCGCCACCCGGATAAAGCTGTTTATTTCGCCGCATGTAGACATGAGCGCGCGCATCATTGCCGAACGCACGGTCACGCATTCGATTATCAATATTCTGAATAACGCCGCTGAAGCATCGCCTGTCGACAAAGGGATCGAGTTTCATGCCGCGTGGGATGAAGAGACCTTGCTGTTGAAAATTAGGGATTTTGGGCCAGGTTTGCCTGCGGAATTTATCGAGTTTGCCGGTCATCAGCCCGTCAAAAGCAATAAGCAGGGCATGGGGGTGGGTTTGTTTTTGACCTATACCACCATCAAACGCTTGGGCGGTACAATATTATTCGACAATCTCGAGTCTGGCGGAGCTTGCGTTGAGATCAGTTTGCCATTATTAGCTAAGGAGAGTACGAATGACGGAATTACCTAT
>Ga0172378_10004043_pt1 | contig 13777 bp, 13 predicted proteins | sample GrowelOW332metaG_FD_119755 | JGI IMG/M metagenome (GOLD analysis project Ga0172378, IMG submission 119755) | Groundwater microbial communities from an aquifer near a municipal landfill in Southern Ontario, Canada - Pumphouse #3_1 metaG | ecosystem: Environmental > Aquatic > Deep subsurface >... | reverse complement strand
GATAATGGAATTGTGGATTTGCGATTCTGTAGGATGTTGTATTGATCGTTTAATTTTATTCATAAAGCAATTGTTATACATTGATAAGTACACAAAAATAAAACCAATTGGCAAAAGCTACAAAAAATATCACATTATACCCATTTTTTCTCTCTTAAATCGTGTATTCTATCAATAATCACTAATTTTGTTTGCAAAACGTAAGGACATCAATGCATAATCGTAAAGCAGCGTAGAAGTTAGTTGCTTCTGTCTAGACAGATTTTGAAACGTAAACAGAAACCACAAGTCTAAAAACGTAGAGCGATGGAAAAAAAAGAGGAAGTCAAAGCTTGGTATAATACCCAATTGGGTTGGATACAAATATGCAGTATGGACGGCGTCCTTACATCCATGCACTTTATAAAAGAGAAAGAAGTAGAGGGAGAAGGTGAAAGGACTCTTCTTACAGATGAGGCGTATCGTCAATTAGAAGCCTATTTTATGGGTCAACGAAAAAAGTTTACTCTTCCTCTAAAGCTTTTAGGCACTCCTTTTCAACAAAAGGTATGGAAGGCACTGTGTACCATACCCTACGGTGAAACAAGAAGTTATAAACAAATAGCCGAACTTATCAATCAGCCAAAAGCCGCTCGAGCCATTGGCTCAGCCAATCATAACAATCCAATAGCCGTAATCGTCCCTTGTCATAGAGTCATCGGAGCTAATGGAAGTTTGACAGGTTACGCAGGAGGTTTATTACTCAAAACGTTGTTATTAAAACTAGAACAAGAAAATAAATAAGCAGCGTTTCATTATTGTGTAGATAATCTCAGAAAAATAAGTATATTCGCCAGTTATTTAGAACAAACACCATGTATCTCGTAATCAAATGAAAAAGTATCAACATTTGTTGTTATCATCAGTAGGGTTACTATACCCCATAATATTGTTATTTTTCTTTTTAAAAATGGATAGTTATAATATAAAAGTCCTTTTGGTTTATGCCGTATTCGCTATCGTTTTGTATGCCGTTAGCTGTTTGTTTTCAAAAAGGATAAGTAAAGTACTCTTCGTTATACTTTCTTTTTTTTATAGTATAGTCTTACTCACCGACTGTTTACTAGCGCATTTATTTGGAAATACGATTACACAAAATATGCTTTTCACCGTGTATGAAACCAATCCTGAAGAATCCCGAGAATTTATGCATACCTATTTATCGTGGACTATTCTATTAATCGTCTTATCCCTTCTCTTCTTTACGCTAATGGGTGTTTTCTTTTTCCTAAAGACAACTCACAAATCCAATCTTAAATTTAAAATGTTTTATTCGATACTGATTCTAGTAGGTATCTTAGGGCTAACAAAAGCATCCTGTTATGCAAAGCCGCTGGTCTATGTACAATCTTATTTTGAATATAAAAATTACATTAGCGAATTAGATAAGACTTATTCAAAAAAAGAAGGCGGTCAATTCACGCAAGTTACTTGCAAAAGGGATACCCTAACAGCCGTAGTCATAGTAGGAGAGTCTGTTACTCGCAGACATATGAGTCTATATGGATACCCTAGAGAGACGAATCCTTTATTATCCAAACAAAGAAATTTGCTTGTATTTAATCACGTCAAATCGCCGCACTGTACGACGATCGCTTCCTTATGTGAAGTTTTAACCTTTGCCGATAAAGACGCTCCTTATCGAACCTTACAGGGCAGTCTTATGCAATTATGCAATAGAGCCGGTTTTACTTCATATTGGATCTCAAACCAAGCGGCGCTAGGCATACAGGATAATGCGATCACGATGTTGTCCAAAAGTTGTGCTAATTCTTTTTTCACTCCCCGTTTACCCTTGGATAGTTGTAAAACACCGTATGATGAAGCGATATTCAATGTCTTTGATTCAACGTTAAACGCTAAAACGCCCAAAAAAATTATTTTTGTTCATTTATTTGGTTCCCATTATTGCTATAATAAAAGATACCCAAACTCATACAATCATTTTACCGATACATTTCCCAAAACGTATTTCTCCGTGAACGAAAAAGAAAAAATACAAACCATAAATGAATATGATAACTCTATATTATACAATGATTGGATCGTTCATTCTATCATACAGAAAGTACAAAAGAAAAAATCAACCTCTTGTGTGATTTATTTTTCAGACCATGGAGAAGACACCTACGAAACGAATAAAAACTTTTGTGGTCATAGCGATGATATAGCCTCTTTACCGATGCATCAAATACCCTTTATTGTATGGACATCCTCTCATTTTAAGTTGCCCCACGATGCTATAGATGTAACCAAGTCTTACTGTACCGACGATTTAATGTTTTCTATAGCAGATTTGTTGCAAATCAATTTTGATGAAATGGAAAAGGGCCGGAGTATCTTTAGATAAAATAAGGATAAAAGAAGAATTTAATAAAAAAAACTCCTGATAATCAAGTGATTAACAGGAGTTCCTAGTACCCAGACTCGGGATCGAACCGAGATGGAAGTGAATCCACTGGTGTTTGAGACCAGCGCGTCTACCAATTCCGCCATCTGGGCATATTTGAGGGTTTATTCTCAATTGCGATGCAAAGATAGGGTTTTTTTTAATATTTGCAAGCAAAAAGATTATTTTTTCTAATTTTTTCGTTTCCCGCAGATTTCAGTACAGGAATAAAGCAATAAATGAATATCTTTGCGTTATTATTAGGTATTAACTTTTAATTTTTTATTGAAATGAAAAATGACTATTGTGTGATAATGGGTGGAGGTATTGGAAGTCGTTTCTGGCCTTTTAGTAGAGAGAAAAATCCAAAACAATTTCTAGACTTTTTTGGGACAGGTCGTTCCTTATTGCAACAAACATACGATCGTTTTGCTAAGATTATTCCTCCCGAAAATATATATATTGTAACCAATGCACTCTACGCTGAATTAATGCGTGAACAATTGCCACAACTTACAGATCGACAGATCCTGTTAGAACCTTGTCGACGCAATACGGCTCCCTGTATTGCTTATGCCGCATATCACATTCAAGCTAGAAATCCGAAGGCTAATATTGTTGTCACACCTTCCGATCATTTAATCTTAAAGGAAGATGTTTTTTTGGCTGATGTGCGTCGAGGATTAGATTTTGTAAAAAACAATAACACCCTATTGACGATGGGAGTACGTCCTAGCCGTCCTGAGACAGGTTATGGTTATATTCAAAGCAGCGAAGAATGTGTCGGCGATTTTGTAAAGGTGAAAACGTTTACGGAAAAGCCCAACAAAGAATTAGCTCAAGTTTTTATGGATAGTGGTGAATTCTTTTGGAACTCTGGCATGTTTTTGTGGAATGTAGGGACTATTATCAAAGCTTTTCATGATTGTATGCCCGATTTAGCAAGTCGCTTCGAATTAGGAAAAGATAAATTTAATACGCCTGAAGAGAACGATTTTATAGCAACTAATTTTGCATTATGTCCTCGTGAATCCATTGATTATGGCGTAATGGAGAAATCAGAAAATGTCTATATGTTTTGTGTCGATTTTGGCTGGGCCGATTTAGGGACCTGGGGTTCCGTCTATGAACTTGCCGACCAAGATGAAGAAGGAAACGCTTCTTTAATTAGTAAGACTTTATTTTCCGAAAGCAAAGGAAATCTCGTAGCGCTCAAAGATAAATCTCGTTTGACCGTTATTCATGGTTTAGAAGACTGTGTCGTAGTGGAAGCAGATAATGTACTATTGATTTGCAAACGAGACGAAGAACAACGCATAAAAGAGCTTATGGCTGATGCCTGGATGAAGTATGGCGATGAATTCAAATAAGTTTTCAATTCGTACGTAAACAAGCTTAATCAAGGACACCTATATAGAATGTAACTTCTGTCTAGGTATCCTTTTTTATCAATTTAAAAACGATTAAGTTAACGTTTCCTTTAAAACGTTTAGCTGATAGGTAGGATTATAGTGTTCATCAATAACTTTGTAGCAGTCTTTTCTAATCGACTCTCTTTTATCTTTTGCATAGTCCAACCACTGTTCTATTTTCAACGTTAAATCTTCAAGGTTGTTTTCTTCAAAGAATAAACCCGTTTTACCCTCTGTTATAGCCTCAAACTCTGGCATTTGAGTACAGAAGTTATCATTTGTAATGATAGGGCAACCATAGGATAATGCATGCATAGCTGAAAGACCTATATTTCCTGGTGAAACACAAAGATCTGCATTGCAAAACAAGTTACTATTCTTTATTTCGTCAAAAGAAGGACCATAAAACCACACTTGTTTTTTCAGTCCCAATGCTTCTACTAATTGTTCCAAATCATCAACATCAGTTGCCTTTCCTACTAAGGCTAAATTTATGATTTTTCCTTTCTCTTTCAAAAGGTGGAGAGCTTTTATCAGTAGATCTAATTTTTTTACTTTCTGAATACGTCCCAAAAAAATTAAAACAGGATCATCGGAGTGAAAATGAGTTTGATAAATTGTTGAAGGATAATTCGTTCGTAAAGGTTTCTGACTATTATAATCTAAAGAATTGTAAATACAGATAAGTTTGTTTGCTTTTACACCCGCTTTTATCATATAGTCTCTAGCAAAATTGCCATAAAGGAATCCTTTTGTAGCCAATTTAAAAGATAATTTGCTAGCTTGTGCATAACGTTTACCTTGTGATCCATTAAATCCATGCGACCAGAGATAAACTTCTTTTCTTAAAAGTTTAGCAAAAAGTTGAATAACCCAATTAGAAACACAAGAAGGTTCCCCTGTTAATATGTATTGTGAATAAGGTTTGAATACACAAGCTACAGCTCCTCTTTGCCAATAGAAATGAGAAAATAAATCTATGCGTTTTAATGTTTTATGATAACCTTTTAGACTTGTATAATCCATTTTTTTTATCGGAGAAGCAACCCGATCGCCTAAATAGAAATCACAATCTAACTCTTTATCCATCAATTGATAAATTGCTGCTCGATAGGTTGCTGCTAAATTAAAGATACAACAAATTTTCTTTTTCATGATTTATTTTCTTTTTTAAGTCTCTATATTAAACGTAAGAAGAAACAATGTACTATTTTTAATTAACTCCTTTATGAAAAACTTAAGTTTAGTATGAAAATACATACTAATGAAGATGGTCTCAAGTATAAGTCTATGTTCGTAAATGGTTATTGTTTAAACCATTTATGTCCAAAGTGATAAACAGGATACCAAGCGGCGAGGAACCCAATGAAAGTCACAGAAAAGAAGACCGAGATAATATCGAGGAGGGCCACTCGGACAGGGTAGGCGTCAATGATAAAAGCGCCAGCAGTACTACCCAGTGAAATGAAACCAAATTTTTGCTGTAAGAAGCAAAGGGTGAGACCAATTAGAATGCCTGTTAGGGCTCCGAGGGTTGAGATCAGCCAGCCTTCATAAAGAAATATTTTTTGAATTAAAGACGTATCAGCCCCCATTCCTCGTAGCATTAGTACATCTTTTTTCTTTTCGATCATCAGCATGGATAGAGAGCCTACTACATTGAATAAGGCAATTGCTAAAATAAAGATTAAAATTAAAAAGGTCATCCATTTCTCAATTCTCATCATCCGAAAAGAGGCAGCTTGTTGTTCATAGCGATCTTTTACGTTATAATTGGGTCCTAGCAAGGCTTTAATTTTTTCTTTGGTCGATTGAATATTCGCCTGAGGATTCAATTTTAATTCCAATGCTGAAACTTCCTTTGTATAGCGAAACAAATTACGAGTAAGCGCTAACGGTACGAGCATATAATGCTCATCATAAGCCGCTTGATTCATACAGAAGACGCCCCCTATGAGAACATGTTTAAGGGTAAAAGAAGCATTAGGATTAGCCAAGTTGATCTTTTTGTCACGTTTGGGAACATAAATATCTATAGGTGATTGGAAGCCTACATTGACCCCTAGCATCGAGGCCACACCAGCCCCTAATGTGGCATAATCTAGGACATCTTCATGTAAAGCAAAACGTCCGTCAATCAACGTCTTCTCAATATTCGTTAGTTTATTATATTGTTGATCTACCCCTTTCAGCGTCACGATGACTTGATGTTTCCCATAGCGAATCAACGCATGGTCTTCTAATACTTCGCCTACAAAACTCACCTCAGGTAGTTTGCGTAGCGCATCAAAACGAGCGGTGCTTGGATCAAAAACTTTCCCTTTGACCGGTGTAATCTTCATTTCAGGATCAAACGTACTAAATAAGGTAGCAATCAAATCTCCAAAACCATTATATACTGAGAGCGCTATCACCAGTGCAAGGGTTGCAATCACTACGCCACATACGGATACCATAGAAATGATATTAATAGCATTGTGTGATTTCTTGCTAAAGAGATAGCGCCGAGCCATGAAAAAGGGAAGGTTCATAATCGGTGTATCGTCTTATTTCTTTAGTAATTCATCGATGTGTTCTATATAATCTAACGAATCATCAACCCGAAATTCTAAATCAGGGATTTTACGAAGTTGCGAACGTACCCGCTGACCTAAATCATATCGGATAGACTTTGTGTTTTGCTGAATCGCTTTAAGCAACTTATCGGTTTTATTCGAAGGGAAAATACTCAGATAAATGCGAGCTAATCCCAAGTCAGGTGTTACCCGTACGGAACTTACCGAGACCAATGTGCCTGGCATACTTTTGGTTTGTTTCTGAAAGAGATCTCCCATTTCCTTCTGGATCAAGCGATTAATTTTATTTTGTCTTGTATTATCCATTATCTTAATTCGTTTAAATTTTATTTTTTCCACATTAACGTAAGGCCATCTCGCATAGGCAAGATCACTTTTTCGATGCGTGTATCCTTTTTTATGGTCTCATTAAAGCGCATAATAGCCACACTCTGAGGATCACGAGGCGCAGGAGTTTGTACTACTTTCCCATCCCAAAGCGTATTATCAGCCAGAATTAAACCGCCTGGTCTAACCTTAGAAAAGACGGCTTCAAAGTAATCTTCATAATGTCGTTTGTCAGCATCGATAAAGACCAGATCAAAAAAATCCTCATCAAAGGTAGGAATAAATTGGAGCGCATCTCCCATATGTAGATGAATTCGATTATGAAGCGGAGACTGATCCATATATTTATGAATAAAATCTTCCATCTCATCATCCATTTCAAGCGTATGTACATCTGCCCCGTCGGTCAATCCTTCCGCTAAGCATAGAGTGGCATACCCTGTATACGTCCCAATTTCCAAGATATGCTTAGGCCTCATCATCCGACAAAACATTTTAAGGACTCGTCCTTGTAGATGACCCGAGACCATACGAGGACGAAGTAAATGAACAAAGGCATCACGTCGTAATGTAGCGAGCAATGCGCCTTCGTCATCCGAATGTTTTAAAATGTAGTTTTCTAGTTCTTCTGTCATCAGCGTCTTTAGTCATTAAATGTAGGCAAACTATAGTTTTTGCCTCCTTGCAAGACTTTCCCTACATTGTTAATTTCCAAGAACGTAGTACCCCCACCTTCGCCAAAGCTACCACTTAGGTAAGCTACCATATCATTTTCAGTAATCTGATTACTATGGATAAGTTGTAGCAAAGCATCAATAAAATACCCTCTGCGACTATCATTCCAAGGTTGATACTGTGCCCATACACCATACGAAAGGGAGAGCATTCGTGTAACGGGTTCACGATAACAAATCGCAAATACCGTAGCTGGACCCCTAAAAGCTGCTAGATAACGAGCCGTTCTACCCGTATGACTATCTGTGATAATAGCTTTTACATGTAGCTTCTCACATGACAGTACTGCTTGTTTAGCCAAAAACGAAGTAACATCCAGATCATTCCCTTCAATAGGCACTCGAATATCATTGGCGGCTAATTTTGTACCTTCGGTTTCTTGTGCCACTTTTGTCATGGTACGTACGGCCTCAACAGGATATTTACCATACGCCGTTTCACCACTCAGCATCAAAGCATCTGTACGATAATAAATTGCATTTGCAATATCCGTAACCTCCGCACGAGTAGGGCGGGGATTCTTAATCATAGAGTGCAGCATCTGTGTGGCTACAATAACAGGTTTTTTCGCTTCCACACACTTACGAATAAGTAGTCGTTGGATAGCTGGAATCTTTTCAGCAGGGACTTCAATACCCAGATCACCACGGGCAATCATTACGCCGTAAGCTACTTCTAATATTTCATCTATATTATCAACCCCTTCTTGGTTTTCTATTTTAGCAATAATCTTAATATCACTCTCCTGTTCATCCAGAATGTCTTGAATAGTTAATATATCCTGTTTAGAGCGAACAAAGGAATGGGCAATAAAATCAAGTTTTTTATCTATACTATATTGAATGTTATGGCGATCTCGATCCGTTAAAGCGGGTAAGTTAATACGTATACCAGGTACATTTACACTTTTGCGACTATCAAGCGTAGCTGTATTTTGCACTTCGCAAATTAAGAAATCTTCTTTCTTTTCAATAACTTTAAGTTCTAGATCACCATCATCAATCAGCATATCGCTATTCAGATTTAAATCTCTTGCAAAGTTTTTGTATGAAACGCAGATTCGGTCATGGGTCGTAATCCCTTCAGGATCACCAATAACCTCTACTTTGTCCCCTTGTTCAAAAGAAATAGGTTTTTTACAGACCGTCGTACGTACCTCAGGTCCTTTGGTATCCATTAAGATACCAATACAGTTAGAGACTTGTCGTATATTATCTACGATTTTGTCAAAGCCAGCATAGTCTAAGTGAGCTGAATTGAGTCGTACTACATTCATCCCTTCTCTGTAAAGTGCATCAATAAAATCCACTTCACACCGTTTATCTGAAACGGTTGCAACGATTTTTGTCTTTTTTAACATAGCCTATTATCAATTAAATATATACTATTATTTCTGTAAAGCTAATAAAGCTTCTATCGCTAAACGATACGAATCCAAACCAAAGCCTGCAATAACGCCCTGACAAGCCGCTGAAATCATAGAGATATGACGAAACGCTTCTCGCTGATGTACATTAGAAATATGTAGTTCGACCACAGGAGTAGTGACCGCACTGATTGCATCTCGAAGAGCCACCGAAGTATGTGTATAAGCGCCTGCATTTAAAGCAATACCCTCATACTCAAAGCCGACGGAATGAATTTTATCGATCATAAAACCTTCCACATTGCTTTGATAATACTCAATCTCACATTGATTCGCAAAACGTTCCTTAAGTACCTCTAAATAAGCCTCAAAGGACGAATTACCGTAGATGGTGGGTTCTCTTTTTCCCAATAAATTAAGATTTGGTCCATTCAAGACCAAGATTTTTTTCTTTTGATCTGTCATAAGCAATAATTTACAATCTACAAAGATAATCAATTATTTTACAATCTCTAATTCAAGTTCTCCTAAGTGTGCCGCTATTTGAGAATAAGAGGAAGTATAACTTCCTAAGATTTTATGACATAAACTCAAACAATATAAATCAACTACGGCTCCTTTCATCCCCGTTAGAGAGGCTCTAGTTAGGGAAAGTTTATTCGAAAGAATAGCTGAAGGATAGCGTGTTTTTAAATCTTCTTTGACGGTTTCAGCATCAGTGGCTAGAAAAAACTTAACCTTAGGATTGTCTCTAAGTGCTTGATCTATTTTTTTATAAAATAATTCAATAGGAGAATGTGCAATACTGCTCACATGATCGGTTCTACGAATATGTAATCCTATGGTTTGTTGAGCAAAAAAAGCCGTTCTAGCTTTAATTTGATCGGCAATTTCTTTGTGAGGAATAAATAAATCTTTGCAATTATAAGTAGGCGTTAAATTGTAGCACGTGAAAATTAAATTTTTACCAGGTACCAACGTTTCTTTTATATCAATAGAAGACGGCTTTAGTTTAAGGGTAGCCTTTCTACGTTGGCGATCAAAATAAGTATGCCAATATCCTGTGTGTGTTGTCGATGTATTATAGGAGTACTTTTTAATATCCCATCGTAATAGCCGCCATAGCGTTGGTAAATAGAAATTCTTTCTACGAGGTCGGAGGTGAAGAATGTCTCTTGCTCGTACGGGTAAAATGGTTAAAATTTCCTTGTTTATGGGTTGAAATAACTCGTTAAATAAAGCATTACAGTCTTTGTTGACTTCCCAATAAATTCTTAATTCATAATTTTTCTGTTGTGCTATATCACGGGCTGAAGCAATTACTCTCATCCGATTGCATAAGCCACCATAGGGAACTATTTCTAGAATGTTCTTTTGCATTATTGATTTTCTTATTCTTTTGATCTGTCATAAGCAACTAATTACAAAGATAATTAATTATTTTGCAATCTCTACTTCAAGTTCTCCTAAGTGTGCCGCTATTTGAGAATCCTTTTCATTTTTAGGGTGATTTTGTTTCTAAATAATATTAAAAGACAGCAGACTAAAAGGAGACTAAACTGTTTCTTTCTAATCCCTTATAACAAAGCTTTATAACGTTATTTTAAATAGTATGATGGACCAAAGTGGGCCTATGTAAATAATACTCATAAGAATAAAGATAAGTATTTTAATGTGATATTCACTCGTTTTAAACAATTTTTTTAGAGAAGTACAGAAGATCCAATATTTTTAAGATTAAATTGAAATATCGTCTATCTTTGTATTATGCAAAAGAAGTTAGCTCATAAAACGAAAAAAGGAATATCTCCGTTAGTTCGTCGAAAGTATGATAATTGGTTGCGCCTTGAACGAGCTTTATCAGAGAATACGCGGCAATCGTATTTGTTTGATTTAGATAAATATGATAGTTTTTTAGTCGATGTAGGAAAGACTTATGATCAGATTACCTACGATGATTTGGAATACTTCCTAGCTGGTTTGCATGATATGGGTATTCATGCTCGTTCGCAAGCTCGTATCGTGAGTGGGATTAAATCCTTCTATCGCTTCTTATTGCTTGATGGTTTTATAGAAAGTGATGCAACTGAACTTTTAGAATTACCTAGGCTCGGACTACACATCCCCGACATTTTATCGGTAGAAGAGATAGACCGTATTATTGCAGCGGTAGATTTATCAGACCCGCTGGGTCTTCGCAATCGAGCCATGATCGAAGTGCTCTATAGTTGCGGTTTGCGTGTATCTGAACTGACGAGTCTTAGTTTATCCAATCTCTATTTGAACGAAGGCTTTATACGAGTAGAAGGAAAGGGGAATAAAGAACGACTGGTTCCCATCTCCGATATGGCCATAGCGGATATACGAGACTATATGGCTGTTCGTAATCAGGAAGAGGTTAAACCAGGTTCTGAAGATATCTTATTCCTTAATCGACGAGGTAAAGGCATCGGACGTATCATGGTTTTTCATATCGTGAAGCAACTAGCTCAACAAACGGGCATAATTAAAAATATCAGTCCACATACTTTTCGCCATTCCTTTGCTACACATTTACTAGAAGGAGGCGCTAATCTACGAGCTATTCAGGAAATGTTAGGCCATGAATCCATCAGTACTACCCAAATTTATACCCATATCGATCAGGTGCATTTACGGCAAGAAATTCTCGAACATCACCCTCGTAACATGAAAAAAAAATAATCGATGGGTCAAAGAAGACCATTGTGTCAAAAAATAATTATCTTTGTTTTCTGAAAATTAGGGCTTATTAAAGGATTTAGTTATAATAACATCTATATAAAGTTATTCAAATGAAGCAAATATTAGTTACAGGTGGTGCCGGTTTTATTGGCTCACATTTATGTGAACGCCTATTGAGAGAAGGAAATGATGTGATGTGTCTTGATAATTTCTTTACAGGTCGAAAAGAAAATATTCGTCATTTGTTAAGTGATTCACATTTTGAAGTAATCCGGCACAATGTAGCAGATCCAGCACATATAGAAGCCGATCAAATCTACAATTTAGCTTGTCCTGCTTCCCCTATCCATTATCAATTTGACCCTGTTAGCACGGTCAAGACTTCTGTCTTAGGGGCGATTAATATGCTCGAAATGGCCAAACGCTGCAAGGCTCGTATCCTGCAAGCTTCAACGAGTGAAGTCTATGGTGATCCTGAGATTCATCCCCAAGTCGAATCCTATTGGGGAAATGTAAATTGCATCGGTCAACGGAGTTGTTATGATGAAGGTAAACGTTGTGCCGAAACCCTCTTTGTGGATTATCATCGTGAGCATCATGTGGATATCCGTATTGTCCGTATCTTTAATACCTATGGTCCCAATATGAGACCCGATGATGGTCGGGTTGTTTCAAATTTTATTATGCAAGCTTTACGAGGGGAAGACTTAACCATCTTTGGTGATGGCAAACAAACGCGTAGTTTTCAGTATGTAGATGATTTACTCGAAGGCCTTATACGCCTGATGAACTCAGCTGAATTTGTAGGACCTGTAAATATCGGTAACCCTGGCGAATTTACCATGCTAGAGCTAGCCGAGAAGGTCATTAGATTAACGGGTAGTAAAAGCAAAATCACCTATCGCCCTTTACCTTCAGATGATCCCATGCAACGTAAACCGAATATTGATTTAGCATACAAAGTGCTCAATGGGTGGGAGCCCCTTATTCCTTTAGAAGAAGGATTGGTTAAAACGATAGATTATTTTAAAAATTTAATATAAAGCGTTTATTCTTTGTTGAAAGCTAGAAAAACAACCCCCTTATTGGCGGTGGTAGTACCTTGTTATAATGAACAAGAAGTACTACCTCTTAGTCATGCCGTGCTCTTGGCTGAACTCAATCGACTGAAAGCGATAGGGAAAATTAGTGCACAGAGTTTTCTCCTTTATGTCAATGATGGAAGTACGGATACTACCTGGTCTTTAATTGAATCTTTTTATGTAGAAGAGCAAAGTGTATCGGGGTTAAACTTGGCCTTAAATGTAGGTCATCAAAAAGCCTTATTAGCGGGGTTATTAAAAGCCAATGCGTATGCTGAAGTGCTGATTTCTATAGATGCCGATTTGCAAGATGATATCGCATGCTTTGAGGCCATGGTAGATCGTTATGGCGAAGGGTATGATATCGTTTATGGTGTCCGTCAAGACCGAAAGACGGATACCTTCTTTAAAAAAAACAGCGCATTAGCTTTTTACAAACTTATGAATTGGCTTGGCGCAGAGAGCGTCTATAATCACGCAGACTATCGATTGATGAGCCAGCGAGCGGTAAGGCAATTAGGATGTTATCGTGAGCGAAATTTATTTTTACGAGGCATTGTGCCCTTAATTGGTTATCATACAACTTCTGTCTTTTATAGTCGTAGCGATCGAAGAGCAGGAGAAACTCATTATCCACTCAGCAAAATGCTTAATTTTGCCATAGATGGAATAACTAGTTTTTCTATTCGTCCCTTGCGGTTTATTACGGGTTTAGGATTTGTCTTCTTTCTTGTCTCTCTAGCGGAAGTTTTTTATGTCGTCTGGCGCTGGTCCGTAGGTCGTACGGTAGAAGGCTGGGCTTCACTGATGATTTCCGTTTGGTTTTTAAGTAGCTTAATCTTAATTAGTTTAGGTATTGTAGGCGAATATATAGGTCGTATGTATATCGAAGTCAAAGACCGACCTCGTTATAACATAGAATCTTTTTTAAAGCATGAAGACAACTAATTTCTATGTCAGAACCTACACTGAAAGATAAAACCGCTAAAGGCTTATTTTGGGGCGGTCTAAGTAATCTAATACAGCAGTTGATTGGTATGGTTTTTGGCATAGCCATTGCCCGGATCTTGTCGCCCGATGATTACGGATTGGTAGCTATGTTAGCCGTCTTTAGTGCGATAGCGAATACCTTAATGGATAGTGGTTTT
>Ga0172378_10004042_pt1 | contig 13779 bp, 8 predicted proteins | sample GrowelOW332metaG_FD_119755 | JGI IMG/M metagenome (GOLD analysis project Ga0172378, IMG submission 119755) | Groundwater microbial communities from an aquifer near a municipal landfill in Southern Ontario, Canada - Pumphouse #3_1 metaG | ecosystem: Environmental > Aquatic > Deep subsurface >... | reverse complement strand
GAGCGTTGGACCGTTTGCCAACCGGTTGATACACCTCCTGCCGGATGAAAAATATAGTAGTAACCTTTGTATTTATAGAATTTAGGTCCTTCACAGGTCTCTTGTCCGTCATGCCCGTCAAAGGCAATGCGGGATTGAGTGATTACCTTTGTGGCATCGGCATTAAGTTCGCATATAGCAAGAACACTTTTAAAACCGGCCCGACTGCCTGCATAAGCATGCACCATATAGACTTTGCCGTCTTCATCCCAAAGCGGACAACAATCAATAATTCCTTTACCCGGTTTTACAAGTACCGGTTCACTCCATGGACCTTTAATTTCTTTGGCTTTGGTCATGTAGGCTCCATAATCGGGATCTCCCCAGAATATGAAGAATTTTCCATTGTGGTGACGAATACTGGGAGCCCATACCCGGTTCCCGTATTGCGGAGCGCTATCGGTGTAGGGATATAATGCATACGGGATGGCAACCGAACAGAATTCCCAATTTACCAAATCTTTGGAATGTAGGATCTGTAGTCCGGGCAGACAATTGAAACTAGAGGCTGTAAGATAATAATCTTCACCAACTCTGCATACATCCGGATCCGAGTAATCTGCATAGAGGATAGGGTTTTTATATGTCCCGTTTCCTTGGTCGGCTACCCAAACTTTTGATACATAGTTGTTTTTTTGTGCAAAAACGACGATACCCAATAAAGAAAAGATAGCTGTAATGATTATTTGTTTTTTCATAACGGGTAAAAATATTATTTTATGCTGATGCTGCATATGTGCTGTAATTGATTTTTCCATTGGTTCAAGTACTCAAACCAGCTTTTACTGTCTTTGAATCCCTGTTCTTCTTTTGCAGCACAGAAAGTCAGATTATATTTCAGACTTTTTTTACCGTTAGTATTGAGTAATATCAGATAGTTATTACTATCTTCCAGTGTCTTGCTTACATAAACCTGTGGGATATAGACCCCGAGACCTACTGTTTCCACATTGTCCGGTTCGCCTTTTTCCGGGATGTTTTTCCCCCATGAACCTGCCAGTCCGTCTTTTTGTATGAATCCTTTATTTTCCGTTTCCAACTTCATTACGCCCGTACAGAATGTATTGTTCTTTACATCCGCCTCCTCGAAATGTATGTTGACTTCTACATCCCGATGACCGGCATAAAGAATGTAACGTTGGATCATGTTCAATTTTTTCCCGTTGTATTCCCAATCTTTATCAGCTACTTCTATAACTGTGCGTACAGGGCCATAAGCAAGTATGCCTTCGCTTCTTAAAGCCACTTCGTTAATATAGGAAGGCTCATTATTTTCCCATCCGCGAAAGGATCCCAGACTTACGCTCTTGCCGGCCCAAAGAACATCACACCCATAACCTTTGTCACGCTGTTCTTTGGGAGTATAGAAGTTGGTTTCCGCCAATTCGAGCTGACGCTTGATTTTTCCATAGAGATCGATGGACTGACGATTGTCGAAATAGATGCGAAAGGCAGTCAGTTCCGATTCGAAGCAGGGTCCGTGACCATATATTGCGCTGTAGATGTCGGCATCGGGAGTGCCTCCGGGTACGGAAAGATACTGAATTTCAGGATTCTTTTTATTTTTATCACTCAATTTCATTTGTGCATGAACGCGAGCCGGATAAACCGTTGTTGTTGTTTTGGAAGAAAGAGAAATTCTCAATGTTTTACTGCTTTTGGACGGAACATCGATGACAAAAGCCAATTCATCGTTCACTCCATCACGATTTAAATCATCAAGTTGTGAAGGTATTTCCTTATCTCCGTCCCATACAATGACGGATTTAACTTTCATACTCAGATTCTTCCAATCTTTCAGAATCTTAAACTTAATAACAACCGGTTCGTCTTTTTTAGGCTCGTCCCAATTGTTTTTTACTGTTACAGACAAACTTTTTTCTTGTGCAATTATAAAAAGGCAACAAAGGGAAGCTACTCCCAAGGCAAAAATTCTTTTCATGGCATTCTTCAGATAAGCAAATTTATAAAACATCACAAATGTACAAAAAATAATTATTCGATGTTTATAATTCCAGATTAACGCCTTTTGAATTTACTTCATCATATTTCTTTTCGTCGATGGTTACATTTTTCACATTCGACATCTGTAGATTTTCTTTGTTTTTTAATGTCTTTATTTTTACATTTTTAATGTTGACATCTTCTGCCTGACTGAGTTTTATTCCTTCTTTTGCATCAGAAATGATTATATTTTCCAGATTAATATTTTTAATCCGCATTTCCGGAAGTCCGTTGAAGAAGATAGCACGTCCGGATCCCTTACAGAAAACCTTCTTAATATAAATGTTTCGGAAACAGGGCGTTCCCTCATTTACTTCCTGATGTGTTGCCTGCGCTTCCTTATAATCGTTCTCATTGGCTTCAGTGGGGCTTTGTCCTCCATAGAACAAATCGAATAGAATACATTCTGCAGGAATATTAATCATATTAATTCTATTGATGTAGATGTTTTCCACTACACCGCCTCTTCCGCGGGTACTTTTGAAACGAAGACCGACGTCCGTTCCCAGAAAAGTGCAGTTATCTACAAAAATATTTTTCACACCACCACTCATTTCACTACCGACAACGAATCCTCCGTGACCATGCAGAACCGTATTGTTCATTACGATTACGTTTTCGGTGGGTTCTCCTCTTCGGCGTCCTTCTTCGTCTTTACCTGATTTCAGACAGATGGCATCGTCACCGGCATCGAATGAATTGTTTATAATCAGTGCGTTTTTACAGGATTCCATATCCAGAGCGTCGCCATTTTGGGCATACCAGGGATTGGACACCGTTACTTCATTGAATGTGATATGTTCGCAGGATAGAGGATGAATGCACCAACTTGGAGAATTTCTCAGGGTAATGCCTTCTATTAGGACCTTTTTACATCTAACTATATTAAGCAGGACGGGACGCAGCCAATCTCTGATGCCGGACCATTCTGCGTCATTCTTGATATTGCTTGGCACATTGAACTCTTTGGTCAGACTCATACCCTTTAAGGATCCTTCGCTAGGATACCATATATTCTTTTCCTTATTCAATATACCGCCTTTATTAATCAGGTTTTTCCATTGTGAGGCGGTTAATTTGTCTTTTTTTACCGGACGCCAAGTGTCGCCGTTTCCATCGAAAGTTCCTTGGCCGGTGATCGCGATATTGGTTTGATCGAAAGCCGATATAGGCGATTGGCAGCGTCGTGTTTCCAATCCTTCGAAAGATGTTTTTATGATAGGATATTGGGTATGGTCTTCGGTGAAAACAACCAGTGCATTTGTTTCCGTATAAAGATTTACATTACTGAGCAGAGTAATAGGACCTGTGAGCCACAGTCCTTCCGGAATGATAACTTTTCCCCCTCCTTTTTCACTAACCTGTTTTATTGCCTTATTAATCGCTTTCGTATTCATTGTAATGCCATCACTTTTGGCTCCGAAATCGATTATACTAACCGAGTAATCGGGAAATGACGGTTGAAGAACTTTTTCCATATGAAAGGGAAGTCTTGTGTAAATATCAGGGTCGATATACGGAGACATTTGATGATTAGGTCGGGCATCTACAACTGTAATAGATACAAAAGTCCATAGAAATACCAGCAAATTTTTGAAAAGCGTTTTCATAATTAATATAAATGTTATAGTGATTTATAAATATTTTGATTTCGTTTAAGAGTTTATTATTCTACTTGCAAACGGCTCTCCCGAGCAATTTGCAAGTGAATAATAATGTTAACCTAATTCTAACCTTAAATAAATATTATGAAAAAAAACTCTTAATTACTTTGCAAAGATAAGAGATAAAAGAATATGTTGTGTGTAGTTTTTGTCACTTTAAGTGTATTTTTTGTTGTTTTCTCCTGTTTTTTACACAAAATCAAATATTTGTATGTATATTTGCAATATTATTTAACATTTGATGCGTTGATGGGTAAAAAGATCAATTTTTTATTATTGACTATAATTTGCATGTTCATTTCTTCTTGCAAATGGCAGTTAAAGCCGGAGAATACAAGGCAAGGAGAAGTAAATATTACTGTGCTCAGATATGACAAATTGTTAATGGATTATGTTTCTGCAAATAGCTTTTCTGCTTTACAGAAAATGAATACGGATTTTTCTTTGCAAACAAAGTTCCTTTTAGAAGATGTTTTGGAACTTGGTAAAGTTGATGATCCGGATATTAATACAAAATTGCGCACTTATTTTTCAGATACAACCCTTATGAAGCTTGACAAAACTGCACTTTCAAAATATAATGATATGAAAGATTTGGAACGGAATCTGACAAAAGGGTTTAAGGCTCTTAAAAAGGAAATACCTTCTTTGCCTGTTCCGGTTGTTTACTCGCAACTTTCGGCCTTGAATCAATCTATTGTTGTGGGTGACAGTATTTTAGGTTTCAGTATTGATAAATATATGGGTACCGATTATCCGATGTACAAAAATATTTTTTTTGATTATCAAAGACGTTACATGACGCGTTCCCGTATTGTTCCGGATTGTTTCTTATTTTATTTGATGAGAGAATATCCTTTTGATTGGGGAGGGGATCGAACATTAATGGAGCAGATTATTTATAGAGGGAAAATTCATTGGATAATTGCAAAAATTTTGGGTATGTCGCTTGATGAAGAAATCGGTTATTCCAAATTCGAGACCCAGTGGGCTCAGGAAAATCGGAGTCGTGTCTGGAAGTTTATGGTAAGAACCAAGCAGCTGGAATCCCGGGATCGCGAACTTTTTAATGTTTATTTACGCCCGGCTTCTTTTAATCGTTATTATGGAGAAACCTCTCCCGGTTTATTGGGTATTTGGCTTGGAACACATTTGGTGGACGAATATATGCAGAAGAATTCACAAGTTACTATGCTGGCTTTGCTTCAGGATAATCAATATAAGAAAATATTGTTGGATGCACTTAAATAATTGATTGTTAATGGAGACCGCCTTATATTTGTTACCGGTAACTTTGGGAGACACTTCTGTCGAGTCGGTGCTTCCTTCATATAATAAGGAAATTATTTTACAACTTAGATTTTTTATCGTAGAAGAAGTAAGAACGGCCCGTCGTTTTCTTCGTAAACTTGATCCGTCTTTTGATATAGACGGTTCTACATTCTTTCCATTGAATAAGCATGTTTCACGTGAAGATATCTCGGATTATTTAAAGCCTCTTTTAGAAGGACATTCCATGGGTGTCATTTCTGAAGCGGGCTGTCCTGCCGTTGCTGATCCGGGAGCTGATATTGTTGCAATAGCACAACGTAAAAATTTGAAAGTTATTCCTTTGGTAGGTCCTTCTTCAATTATTTTATCTGTTATGGGATCGGGTTTTAACGGGCAAAGTTTTGCTTTCAACGGATATTTGCCTATTGATGCGGAGGAGCGTATAAAGAAATTGAAACAATTGGAGCAACGTATTTATTGTGAAGATCAGACCCAATTGTTTATAGAAACTCCATATAGAAATAAAAAAATGGTGGAAGATATTTTACGGGTTTGTAAATCCTCCACCAAGTTATGTATCGCGGCTAATATCACATGCGAAGGGGAATATATCAAGACCAAATCCTTGAAAGACTGGAAAGGACATATTCCCGATTTGGATAAAAAACCTTGTATCTTCCTGCTCTATAAATAGAGTTATTTCAATTCGTCATTTAAGAAATCGGCAATGCGGGTAAACAAGTGCAATGTTGTATTTCCTCCGCGAATGCCATGATTACGGTTGGTATATACTTGCATTTGGAACTGTTTGCCTGCCTGTACCAATGCTTCACTGTATTCGGCGGTGTTGCGGAAATGAACATTATCATCCGCCAATCCATGAACCAAAAGTAATTTACCACTGAGTTTTGAAGCCCGGCTGATAGGGCATTCATTATACCCCAATGCATTTTCTTTGGGTGTTCTCATATAACGTTCTGTATAGATGCTATCATAATACTTCCAGCATGTAGGAGGAGCTACGGCAACGCCGGCTTTGAATACAGCTCGTCCTTCACTCATCGACATGAGGGTATTGAATCCACCGAAACTCCAACCCCAGATAGCTATTTTATCTTTGTCGATATAAGGTTGTTTTCCTAACCAGATGGCTGTTTCTACTTGGTCTTTAGCTTCTTTTACTCCCAAATTCAAATAAATCTCTTTCTCAAATGCTGCTCCGCGATTACCGGTTCCACGCCCATCTACACAAGCCACAATATATCCTTGAGAACAAAGAAAGCTTTCCCACATTCCACCGTTCCGGTTAATGCCGATAAACCAACTGTCGGTTACTTCTTGAGATCCGGGACCTCCGTATTGATACATTAATACCTTATATTTATGATTAGGGTCAAAATTTGCCGGTTTCATCATCCAGCCATTCAATGTAATTCCTTCTTGTGTAGTGAAACTGAATAATTCCTTTTGTGGCATGACTATTTCATTCAGTTTGTTTTTCAAGTCATTATTGGATACTAAGACTTTTAATGTTTTTCCGATATTATTTACGGACGTGACAATAGGAGGGATCTTAATATTTGAATAGGTGTTGATAAAATATTTAAAGTCTTTACTAAAAATGGCGCTGTTCATACCTTTTTGAGAACTCAGGCAGATTGTTTTACCTTTTAAATCTGTCTTGAATATAGCCGTCCGAAGCGGACCTCCGTCGGTTGCGGAATAGTAGAAAGATTTGGTTGCTTCATCATAACCGTAGAAACTGTTGATAATGGCATCTCCTGTAGTAACTTTTTTGATTTCTCTTCCTCCGATAGTGTACCAATATAGATGTTGATATCCGTCTCGTTCGCTAAGAACAGCAAAATTGTCTTTATAAAATTTGATTTGACGATAAGCTGCTTCATTGATATACTTGGAATCTTCATCGCGGTAGATCATTTTGCAGATACGTGAACGTGGATTACCCATATATAAAGAGAAACGATCCTGATGACGATTCAATGTTAAAATAGCCAGCGCGTTTGGTTCTTGAGTGAATTGAATACCTGCGATATATCCGTCGGCATCTATCGGTAGATCCATTCTACGGATTACATGACTCTTAATATCGAAAGTTTGGACTGTCGGGGTCGAATTGGTCATCCCGGCAATAGGGTATTTATATTCATAGTTGCCCGGATAATCGGAAAAAGCTTTGAGTTCAGGTTCCATTCCTTTATAAAGCGGGAATGAAAATGTAGGGACTTGTGTTTCGTCAAAACGTATGAAAGCGATCATCTGACTGTCAGAACTGAAATCATATGCGCAATTATACCCGAATTCTTCTTCATTTACCCAATCCGGAATGCCATTCAGAATCGCATTTTTCTTTCCGTCCGTAGTAATTTGACTTTCGCTGTTGTTAAAGAGAAGTTTTATCAGGAAAATATTATTGTCGCGTACGAAAGCTATGCAATTACCATCGGGTGAAAATTTAGGGACCTGTTGTGCTCCATTATTTGAAAGAGGTTCTAATGTATTGTTTTTCACCGTGTAGATGTAATACTGTGCGGTGAATGAACGTCTGTAAATCGGTTTCGTATCGGTTTGTATTAAGATACGACTTTCGTCGGGCGACATGATATAACCCTCAATACTTTCTATTTTTTTATTTCGGGCAGTCGATGCATCGAATAAAACACCGGTTTCTGCACCGGTTTTGAAAGATTTTTTAATGATACGTTTTTTGTCGTTACTGATTTGTGAATAATTTTCTCCATCATTTAATGGATTCACGCCCGAAATGCGTTCATAGGCATATTTACCATTAAAAATGTCTACCATTTCAAGTTCTTTTTTCTGAGCCCATCCCAACAGGGTAAACAGACAGAGGCTAATAATTAATGTCAGTTTCTTCATATGTATAATATTTATATCAACTATTTTTCAAATTCAAATAAAGGCCAGTTAGAATCTTTTACGTGAGCTTTTACCATAATAGCTTTCAGTTCTTTTTCTATCTCAGGATACTGTAGTATAATGTTATGCTTTTCTTGTGGATCAGCTGCCAGATTGTAAAGTTCATATTTTTCTTGGGCCGGTATGCTTACGTTAAGATGAACCAATTTCCAGTCACCTTTATGGACAGCTTGGCGGCCGTTCATTTCATGGAATTCAAAATATAGATAATCGTGTAATTTTTGTCCCTTCTTGTTTTCAAGTAAAGGCAATAAACTTATACCGTCTGTTTTTTCTACAGGTTTTCCGTTTAGAATTTCGTTGAATGTAGGTAACATATCCCAAAAAGAACACATGAAGTTTGTTTCAGTTCCAGCTTTGATATGTCCCGGCCAGCTTACTATCATCGGAACTCGAATGCCTCCCTCGTAAACATCCCGTTTAAAACCTCTGTATATCCCATTACCATTGAAGAATTCGGGATCACCTCCACCTTCCATATGCGGACCGTTATCACTTGTAAAGATAATAATCGTGTTATCATAAAGACCTAAGTCTTTCAATTTTTGGATAATCTGTCCCACACGAACATCCAGTCTGTAAATCATTGCCGCAAAAGTGGCATGCGGATGTACCTGTGAGCAATAACCCCCTTTCCGTTCATAACTGTCGTTTCCAAGATAGGGCGTTTCCGGATATTTGCCACGGAATTTCTTGATGATACTGTCTTCCGGCACGATCAGTTCGGCATGAGGAATAGTTGTGGGATAAAATAGGAAGAAAGGTTTATTTTTGTTTTCATCTATAAATTCCATAGCTTTATTGTGTATAAGGTCTGCTGAATATTGACCATAACCTCCATTGAGATTTTCTTTTAGTTCTACTCTTTTGTCGTTATTCCATAAGTGATCCGGATAATAATTATGGGCTAGAGTTTGGCAATTATATCCAAAAAAATGGTCAACACCCATTTTGTTCGGTTCTCCTGTAGAACCGATAGCTCCTAATCCCCATTTGCCAAAGGCTCCTGTGGTATATCCGTTTTGTTTGAAAAGATTAAATATGGTGTAAGTACCTTCAGGTAATGGAAACTGTCCCTCGGGTTTTACTCCTTTGTTTCCGCGGATAGGAGTATGGCCACTATGTAAACCGGTGACAAGACAGGATCTTGAGGGTGCACTGACCGTTGTACCGGAATAACATTGAGTAAAACGCATGCCTTGTAATGCCAGATTGTCAATATTGGGCGTTTCAAATTTTTCTTGTCCGTAACAACTTAAATCACCATAACCGAGATCATCTGCCAAAATGAATAAAATATTCGGACGTTGCGGAGTCGGTTTATTTTTTTTTGTTTGAGCTATTGCTTGAGTTGCTAGAAAGGCAGCTCCCAATAAAACGGAACTGTTCATAAAAATGTGTTTATTCATTACAACATGTATTTAAAATATATTAGTTTTGTCCTAATATTACGATTGTTGGCAAATTTACTAAAAATATATTTTGAATTTGTATGACTCCAGGATATAAAATTATAAAAGATGCAATTGTTTGCTTATTCAATATTATAATAATAAAAACTCCTGAAAAAATTGATTAAAAAATTCCCAGGAGTTTATTATTATTACTAATACTTTTATTATCTGAAAAGAAAAATGTGCGCAACCAGATACATAAGTGTAATTATCAAATATGTAATTAAAATTTTGGTTGATAAACTTGTTTTCATAATTTTAGGTATTTAATGCCTTATTCAAAACAAAAGTAAATTAGTAATATTACAAACTCGTTACAAAACGATTAAGATATTGTTACTTTCTTATAATTATATAGATAGATATTATAATGTTACCGAAATGAAAGAAAAGTCTTCCTCGTTGTAAATGTACTTTTGATATATTATATGAAAAAAATATTCATTTTTGTTTTAATAATAACAATTTACTATCTTTGTGACATAATTTATAATAAAAATAGATGAAAAAGTTATTTTTAATTGTAGCGTTGGCTATGTTTTATTTAGCCGGTAGAGCTTGCACGAATTTAATAGTTGGTAAAGCCGCTTCTACCGATGGTTCTGTAATTTGTACGTATAACTGTGATGGTTACGGAGGTTATGGTACATTGACAATTACTCATGCAGGGGATTTTCCTAAAGGGACTATGATGCCTTTACGCAGTTGGTGGGGGAACAAAGAAGTGCCGGATTCTATTCTTCAGGCTCCACATATATATAATGTGGTGGGAAATATGAATGAATGTCAGGTTACTATTACTGAAACAACTACCGATGGACGGAAGGAGCTGAGAGATGACACGGGAATGTTAAGCTATCCTCAGGTGATGCAACTTGGTTTGCAGCGTGCATCTACTGCTCGGGAAGCAATTAAAATTATGGCTGAATTAATGGATAAATATGGTTATAATTCGGAAGGAGAAAACTTTTCTGTCTGTGATCCTAATGAAGCTTGGGTAATGGAGCTTTTTGGTAAAGGCAAGGGAGGACACGGTGCTGTATGGGTTGCTATCCGTATACCTGATGATTGTGTTTGTGCCTATGCAAATCAATCGCGCATCGATAAAATTCCCTTTAAGGATAAAAAGAATTGTATGTATTCGAAAGATGTAGTAAAGTTTGCCCGAGAGAAAGGTTATTTTAAGGGAGCCGATAGAGATTTCAGTTTCTGTGATGCTTATTGTCCTTTGGATTTTAAGGGTCGCCGTTATTGTGAAGCTCGTGTATGGAGTTTTTTTTGCAGGTGCGATCCTGAAATGAAAAAATATTTACCGTTAATTACATGTAAGAACAATGTAAGAATGCCATTATATATTAAGCCGACTCATAAGCTTTCGGTTCAGGATATTCAGAATGCCATGCGTGATCATTACGAAGGAACTCCATTGGATATAACAAAAGATTATTCATGGGGTCCTTATGGATGTCCTAATCGTCCTGCTCCTTATACTTATGAAGTAGACGGGAAAAAATATTTTCAGGAACGTCCTATAGGTACGGTGCAAAGCGCATTTACACTAGTGGCTCAAATGCGGAGCTGGTTACCTAATCATATAGGTGGTATACAGTGGTTCGGTTGTGATGATGCCAATATGGTTGCTTATGTTCCGATGTACTGCTGTTGTACCGATACTCCGGAATGCTTTCAGCGTGGGGTAGGAAATGAAACCAGTTTTTCATTTAAATCTGCTTTTTGGATGTGTAACTGGGTGGCTAATATGGTATATCCACGTTATAATTTGTTGATTGATGATTTTCGTTATTTCCAAGGAAATTTGGAAAACGGATTTCATAATAAACAGGATTCCATTGAAAATATAGCTAAAACGATGTATGCGGAGAATCCGGTTAAAGCTCAAGAATTCTTAAATAATTATTCGTTGTCTTCGGCCAAGCTTATGATGGATCGTTGGATGACATTGGCACAATTTCTTATTGTAAAATATAATGACTTTAAAGTCCATGACTCTAAAGATGGAGTGATTATGGAGGGTAGAGGACATCTTAAGGATATTCAACTTCCGAAGGAGTTTCTGGAAAGAATGGTTAAGGAAACAGGTGATCGCTATTTGATGCCGAATATCTAGAAAATAAAATGTGTATTAGTTTACAAACAAAACATGAGTATGAAATTAAAAGTTCTATTTTGGGCAGTGTTGGTTTCAACGACTACATTGTCGTTTGCTCAGTTGAGTGTCGGAATTGATAAAACCCGTATGGATTTGACGGAAAAACCGGGAACGGATTTTTTTGAGTTTGCTAATGGGGGGTGGATGAAAAATCATCCGTTACCGGCACAATATGGTCGGTATGGCCAGTTTGAAGTGCTGGAAGAGGTCAATGCAAAAAGGTTTGGTTCTTTGGTGCAGGATCTGGCTGCCAAGCAGAATACTATTGGCTCGGATGAACAAAAAATAGCGGATTTATACAACTTGGGAATGGATAGTCTACGTCAAAATAAAGAAGGTATCATTCCGATTAAAGCTGATTTAAAACGCATAGAGGCAATAAAAAAGAGTAGTGATATTTTGCCGCTTATGGCTTATTTGGATAAAAAAGGAATTCAGGGATATTTCAGTATAAGAATTGGGGCAGATGACAAGAATTGCATGATGAACATTGTAAACATTAATCAGGGCGGTTTAACTCTGCGTCAAAACAATTATTATTTGGATACGGATGAACACACGATCAAGGTTCGTGAAGCATATCGGAAACATATTGAAAATTTATTTAAACTGGCCGGTTATAAAGATGCTGAGGCAAAAAAAAAGATGGAATCGGTGATGAATTTGGAAACTCGTATAGCAAAGGCTTCAAGTAGCCGTATTGAATTGCGTGATCCCGAAGGCAATTATCATAAGTTGACTATAGAGGAATTGAAAAAAAATTATGCAGATATCGATTGGGCTTTATTATTTGCCGATCTCAATATGAATGATGTAAAAGAAGTGGTAATCGGTCAGCCTAAGGCAATCAAGGAAATCGGCAAACTTATAAAGGATACACCTGTTGCCGATCAGAAAGATTATTTTGAATATAAATTTTTGGTTGCAGCATCTCCTTATTTAACGGATGCTTTTCGTGCTGAAAATTTCGATTTTAATGGCCGTTTTATGATGGGATCAAAAGCGGATAACCCACGTTGGAAAAATGCCATTAATGTTGTGCAACGCGTCTTGGGGCAAGGAATTGGTAAACTTTATGTGGCCGAATATTTTCCCGCATCCCATAAAAAACGTATGGAGAGGTTGGTGGAAAATCTTCGTACAGCTCTTGGACAACGTATTGAAGCTCAAGAATGGATGAGTGAGATAACCAAGAAAAATGCTTTAAATAAACTTGCTCATTTCGGAATTATGATTGGTTATCCTGACAAATGGACTGATTATAGCAAATTAGCAATAAATCCGAAATTATCTTATTGGGAAAATATGTGTGTAGCTAGTGAGTTTAATCATGCTAAACAGATTAACGAAAGGTTGAATAAACCGGTCGATAGAAAAGAATGGCATATGATGCCACAAACAGTTAATGCGTCATACAATCCAACCTCCAATACCATTTGTTTCCCAGCCGGTATTTTGCAATATCCGTTTTTTGACATGAATGCAGATGATGCTTTCAATTATGGAGCTATCGGTGTGGTAATCGGTCATGAAATGACTCATGGATTCGATGATCAAGGATCACAATATGATGAAGATGGAAATTTGAAGAACTGGTGGGCAAAAGGTGATGATGTCAGATTTCGTGCACGGACGAAAGTCATGTCCGATTTCTTTGATGCTACTGAAGTATTACCCGGATTGCATGCTAACGGTAAGATGACATTGGGTGAAACTTTAGCTGACCATGGAGGTTTGCAGATTTCTTTCCAGGCTTATAAAAATGCTACGAAAGATGTACCGTTGGGAGAAAAAGATGGTTTTACTGCAGATCAACGTTTCTTTATTGCTTTTGCTACGGTATGGGGGCAGAATATTAACGAAAGTGAACTCCGTCGCCGTACGATGGTCGATGAACATCCGCAGGGGCGCTGGCGTGTAAATTGTGAATTGCCTAATTGCAATATGTGGTATGACGCATTCAATATTACGGAAAAAGATCCGATGTTTATTGCGAAGGATAAGCGAGTACAAATATGGTAAAAAATCTATTTTATTTTAGAAAAGGTTGGGTTTTTACCTAACCTTTTTTGTTGGATTCTTACCAATGAGCCAATGTTGTTTGAGCCATTCGCGTACAGGTAAATCATAGAGTTTCAAGCAAGCATAAGCAATCCCTACAGCAAGCAAGAAAGTTGATGCGCTTAGACATATTATTGTACTCAATGGCGCATCG
>Ga0172378_10004041_pt1 | contig 13789 bp, 14 predicted proteins | sample GrowelOW332metaG_FD_119755 | JGI IMG/M metagenome (GOLD analysis project Ga0172378, IMG submission 119755) | Groundwater microbial communities from an aquifer near a municipal landfill in Southern Ontario, Canada - Pumphouse #3_1 metaG | ecosystem: Environmental > Aquatic > Deep subsurface >... | reverse complement strand
TGTGCTATCCGGTTGTCACTACCGGCTCGTTTTGCCACGAAGAAAGCGTGGAATGGGTCAGCGGGGGGGATCCGAAGCTGAAAGAACTGCTTTCCTTGGAAAATCAGGTTTCCGACGGGGTTCCTCCGTTTTTCATCTGGCATACCGTCGGCGACCAGGCCGTTCCTGTGGAGAACAGTTTGTTGCTCGCTTGTGCTCTTCGCAAGCACGGCATCCCGTTCGAATTGCATCTGTTTCAGGAAGGAAACCACGGACTTTCCATGTGCAACGAGGAAGTCGGCACGCCTCAGGAAGCGGACAAGGCATGGGTCGGCTTGTGCGATACGTGGTTGCAGCGGCAGTTCGACTACGCCAGATAGTCGGCGATACCTTCCGCGGCGCGGATCCCCGATGCCCACGCCCCCGTAATGCCTCGTGAACATCCCGCTCCGTCGCCTGCAAACCATACGGATTCCTTTACCCGGAACCGGTCGTCCAGATAGGTCGGTTTGTTGGCGTAGAACTTGATCTCCGGATAATACATGATTGTCGAGGGATGCAGGATTCCCGGCACGATGGTATCCAGATTTTTCATCGACTTCCAGATGCATCGGAGGATTTTCGCCGGCATCGCGAGCGAAATATCCCCCGGGCTCGCTTGCAAAGTCGGTTTGAAGTCGTACAGGTCGTCGTTGAACGTTTCCTCTTTGCTCCTGGATCCCATGCGAAAATCTCCGACGCGCTGCATGAGTGGCTTGCCGCCTCCCATCAGAGCTGCCTGCAAACCAAGATTTTCGGCGAACTGCTGTCCGCTTGCCAGGGGATGGGTGAATTTGACTGTCTTCAGGATGGCGAAATTCACCAGTCCGTTGTCCGTCTCCTTGTGAGGGGAGTATGCATGCCCGTTGACCGAGTACCAGACGTCGCCTCGGCTCGTTACGTACCGTTCCTGCACCACATGCGCGTTCCCGCTGTTGGTGCAGAACGTCCTTACTTTTTCCGGGAAATAAAACTTCGGGTCGTAATAGTCATTGACGATCGGATAATGTTCGATTCTGGTCTCCACTCTCAACCCGATGTCCACGATGTTGTCCACGTATGGAACGGAAAGGCTGTGCATCACGTTCTGCAGAAACTGGAAACCATGCCGACCCGGTGCGACGAGCAACGCCTTGTAGTTGATTTCCCTCTTGGTCGTCACAACCGCTTTCCTTCCGTCATCCACCGTAATCACTTCCTCTCCGAGTGAGAGCTCCACGCCGAGCCGTCCAAGCCGTTCAAGCAGGTCTTTGATCAAGACCAGCCCCCCATCGGTACCCAGATGCGTCTGGCGGATGGACAGGAGACTGCATCCCAGCTTCTCGGCGCGACTCTTGTATCGTTGCACGTTGTTCTTTTCGAGGAACTGGGGTTTGAGAAAAGCAATGACTTGTTCGAGACATCGGTTCGCTTCGTCTTCCGTCCAGTATTCCATGGGGAATCCGATAGGATAGGTGAAATTCATCTTGCAGTCGTTTCTCATGCCGCCGGTGGACACCTTTTCCTTGTCGAGCATCAGGATGGAAAGCTCCGGTTTGTTCTGTTTCAGGGAAAATGCGGCTCCCATGCCTGCAGGCCCACTGCCAACGATCACTACATCATACGAATCCATACGAGTTCCTCCAGCAGGACATTATCCGAGAAACCGGAGGAAGGGTAAAGCGGGTTTCCCGTTGCCTGTTTCCGTCCGGCATGGTACACCTATGGGTATGGCAACGATGCAGTATATGAACGTCAGGACCGCCGCGCAAAAATGGGGACTGACCGAGCGGAGGGTACGCATCCTCTGCAGCGAAGGACGAGTTGATGGAGTAATCCGCAATGGATGGGGGTGGAACATCCCCATCGGTGCGCCCAAACCGCAGGATGGCAGGCGCCTGAGGCGCATCAAGAACATCGGACTTCGGCCGGGAGCGGCCAATTACGCCGCTCTCGACGGCCTTAAGGAGACATTCTCCGTACAGAAAGACGATCAAGGGTACGTGGTGCGTACATTCCGTTCCCTGTTCCCTCCGTTTCTTTCGGGCTCGTTCTGTTTTGACGGCGTCGATATATCCCTGCGACAGGTGGAATCCTTGTTCGAAGGCGGATTTCCCGCCGGATTGACGCAGACGCAGATGTTGCTGTGTTTCAATACCCGTACGATTCTCCTTCGCGCCATGCAGGAGACGGGACTCGGACCGATCCTTGCGGGGCCGCATGACGAACCGTACCTCTCCGAGCGCAAATTGAAGAGGTTGTATCGGACGCTCCTCTCGGGCATCGACGACCTTTCGTTGTGCGAATACCGGAAGGCATCCATACCCGCCGGCGGGGCAGGCGGGTACAAAGTGTTCCCCGTCTCCCAGCAGATGGCTATTCTGATGTATCAGTACGAGAAGGAGTGGCAGTCGCTCCATCCGTTGATCCGTTCCTCGTTTTTATTCGGAGAATTGATGCGCATCCGGCCGTTCGGTTCGTTCGACGGGTTGTTTGCGCTCATCGCCATGGGATGTGAGTTGCTCTCCGCAGGCTATCCCGTTGAAGTGATACCTGCGGAGCGGATTCCCGAGTTGCGGGCCGATCTTTCCCTCACCCAAAAACGGGGGAACTACCAGAATCTGATCGCATTGTTCGAATCATCGCTGGAGCGTTCCCTTCAGCTTTTGATGCGGAAGAAGGAAGAGCATGTATGATCTTGTTTTTTCCCATGCCATCGTCGTCGACGGGACGGGAGCGCCCCCGTTTGTCGCCGACGTCGGAGTGCGGGACGGTCGCATCGCAACGATCGGGAAAATCGAAGAGGACGGTGCCATCGACGTACGGGGAAAGATTCTTTGTCCGGGATTCATCGACATCCACGCCCACAGCGAACTTGAAGTGTTGCGCGATCCCGCGATGAGCGCAAAGGTCGGGCAAGGGGTTACCAGTGAGGTGTGCGGAAACTGCGGCGTTGGCGTCTGTCCCGCCCCCGTCGACGATTCCATCCAAAAATCCCTCAACGAGGACGTACTCGGATTCTGGGATGGGAAATACTGGCCGTCGTTCGCTTCCTATCTCGATCGTCTTTCGCAGACGGGAACGGGGACGAACATGGCGTTTCTGGTTGGCCACAGTGCGCTTCGGTGCGCCGCCATTGCCGGAAATCCGAACAGGGTGGCGACGGACGAGGAAATTTCCGTAATGATCCGGTTGCTCGAGGATGCGTACCGGATGGGTTGCGTGGGATTCTCCACCGGATTGTATTACGCTCCGTGCATGTACGCCGACCGGCGGGAACTGACAGCCCTCCTTTCGACGACGGCACGATTCGATCGTCTGTTTTCCGTACATCATCGTTGCGAGGGGGATGATGTGCTCCCTTCGCTTGCCGAAGTCATTTCGCTGGCGAAGGAGACGGGCGTACGCCTGGAGATCAGCCATCTGAAGGCCATCGGGCGGGACAACCAAGAAAAGGTCGGCCGGATGCTGGAAATGATCGAGCGCGCCAAGCGTGACGGGGTGCGGATCGGTTTCGACCAGTATCCCTATACGTACGGCTCGACGAGTCTTTACAGTTTGTTGCCTCCCGATTTCCTCAAATTGTCTCGTCTCGAATTGAGAAAAGTGCTGAGAGACGGGACTGCGAGGATGCGGATGAAAGAGGAAATGGAGCATCCTGACGGATGGGACAGCATCGTCCGGCTTGCCGGTTTTGACGAAATTACGATTCTGGCGCTCTCCGGTCATCCTGAATACGAGATGCGTACCATCGCGGACATTGCCGCACAGATGGGGAAAGATCCGTTTTCCATGGCCTTCGATCTTCTCGCAGACGCACAAGGCGTCGCCTTGATGGCTGATACCACCCAGAGCGAAAAATCCCTGATACGGATTCTTTCCCATCCTTTGATGGCGTTCGGTTCCGACGCTTTGTACGCAGGCGCGCTTTGGCATCCGCGTTCCCGAAACGCTGCGGTACATTTGCTTTGCCGGTACGGCAGAATTCTGAAAGTGCTTCCGTGGGAGACGTTGGTCAGAAAGATGACGGCATTGGCCGCGGAGCGCATCGGCATGACGGATCGCGGACTTGTCGCAGAGGGGAGGATGGCCGATCTCGTCGTTTTTGATCCTCGGACGATCGAGGATACTGCGACGATGGACCGTCCCGATGCACCGATCAAGGGTCTGTCGTTCGTCGTGGTGAATGGAAGAATCTGTTGCCGCGATGGGAAGACGACCGGCATGGTCGCAGGCCGGCCGTTTATTGCTCGTACCTAAGCAGGAACTTTCTGGTGCGTTGGTTTTTGGGGTCTCCAAAGAGTTCCTCGGGGTTTCCCTGCTCGACGATGACGCCGTCGTCCATGAAGATGACGTTGTCGGAGACTTCCCTGGCAAACTGCATCTCATGTGTGACGACGACCATCGTCATCTTCTCCTTTGCGAGATCTTTGATGACCCGAAGGATTTCTCCCGTAAGTTCAGGATCCAGTGCGGATGTCGGTTCGTCGAAACAGAGCACTTGCGGGTTGAGGGCGAGAGCGCGCGCGATGGAGACTCGTTGTTGCTGACCTCCGGAAAGTTGTCCCGGATATGCGTCCGCCTTGTCGGTCAGTCCCATTTTTCCCAGAAGCTCCATTGCCGTTTTCCTCGCCTCTTCCTTGCTTTTTCTGAGAACGAACCGTTGCGCCTCGGTAATGTTGCCGAGAACAGACATATGGGGGAAAAGATTGAAATTCTGGAACACCAGACCGCACTGCAGGCGGATATGCCGTAGGCTTTCCTTGTCGGCGTACGTCACCGCGCCGTCGGTGGTCCAGACCATTCGTTTCCCGCAGATGTCTATCTCCCCTCCGTCCACCCGTTCCAGTTGGGTGATACATCGCAAGAGCGTACTTTTTCCCGAACCGGAAGGACCGATGATGGAAAGAACCTCGCCTTTATGCAGACTGAAGGAGATGTCCCGCAACACCCCCAGTTCGCCGAAGTTTTTTTTCACGTGTCTGACCGTTATGATTTCATCCATGGCGACCTCAATTGTAATAGGCGAGCTTATGCTCGATCATATCGAACGACTTGGAGACCAGTCCGTTCATGACGAAATAGAACAATCCCGCGATGAAGATCGGAGCGGTGGAGAATTGACGCGCCGATGCGTTCTGGGCGACTCGGAACAATTCGGCGACGCCGATGGTCTGCGCGAGAGCGGTATCCTTTACCAAGGTGATCACTTCGTTGCCCAATGCGGGCACGATCTGTTTCACTACTTGCGGAAGGATGATACGGAAAAAGGTGTGCGCTTTGGTAAAGCCGAGGACGGAACTCGCCTCGTATTGTCCTTTTGGAATCGACTGGATGCCGCCGCGGTAGATTTCGGCGAAATATGCGGCATAGTTGATGACGAACGCGATGATGACGGCGGTGAAGCGGTCATAGGAGGCATGGAAAAGATAGTAGGGGGCAAAATAAACGAAGATTAGCTGGAGGATCAAAGGAGTCCCCCGCATAATCATGATGTAGATGTTCACGAGTCCCGAGACAACGACGTTTTTCGCCATCCGTCCCCGGACGACCAGCATCCCCAGCGGAAGAGCGAAGAGCAACGTGAGAAAAAAAATCTGCAACGAGGTTCCCGTCGCCTTGAGCATTTGCAACAATAATGGTCCCATGCCTCTTTGCCTTTATCTTTCCGATGATTTCTTCGCATGAAATGGATTGCATATACGAAGAATAAACATACCGAATCATACAATAAACCCCCATCGCTTGCATAGGGCGATGGGCAAAACCTCCCGCAAAAGGGGAGGTCTCACGTACAATGTCTGTGTTATTTTCCGATGACGGTGATGTCTGCGCCGAACCATTTGACGGCGATTTTCGCAAGAGTGCCGTCCTTTGCCATCGCTTCCATCTGTTTTTGCACCGCGTCCCGCAGGGCGAGGTCGTTCTTGCGGAAACCGACGCCGTAAGATTCCTTGGACAAGCCCTCGGAAAGAATTCTGAAGTCCTTGCCGCTGCGGTTGATATTGTCGTTGGCGACGAGAAGATCAAGGACGACGCCGTCCACTCCGCCGATTTCAAGATCCATCAAGGCGGTGAGATTATCCTTGAATTCGACGATTTCCTTCAGACCGCTTTTGAAATCCGGAGTGTCGTCCACCGCTTCCTGGGCCGATGACCCCGCCTGCAACCCGATCTTCTTCCCCTTCAGGTCAGCAAGCGTCTTGACGGAAGAATCACCCTTTACGACGACGACTTGGGCGTTGTCCACGTACGGTTCGGTGAACGCCATATTGGCTTTTCTCTCGTCCGTGATGGTGAATCCGTTCCAGATACAGTCGATGTTGCCCGTGTTCAACTCTTGTTCCTTGGCGTTCCAGTCGATCGGCTGGCAGACGAGTTTCACGCCCATGCGGTCGCATACTTCCCTGGCGAAATCAATATCGAAACCGACGATTTCATTGTTTTCGTCGCGAAAACCCATGGGAGGGAACGAGTCGTCCAGTCCCAGGATGAACTGCCCCTTGTCCATGACTTTCTGCAATGAATCATCGACGGAACTCTGTTCGGCGTTTCCTTGCGCGAACACCGCCGACATAGCAAGCAATGCGATCAGAACCAGCACATGTTTTTTCATACGAAACCCTCTCCTGAATGATATTGTTCAGATTGTACGGTTTCTTTGCCGTTTATTCCAGCTGTTTTGCATAAATATGCTTTAAATTGTATATCTATTTATGGCAGTTTCCGGCAAACTGACATCCACTGCATCCGCTTGGCGGACAAGTATGCTTGCCGTCGTTGCTTGCCGCGCACCGGGTACAGGAATCGCAGGTATTCGACTTGTTTTGCCTGACTATCGAACGGATGGCCAAAAACAGCAGGAACGCGATGATCAATGCCACAATGGCGTTTGCAAGTACAATCATGGTTTCCTCCTACGCAACCAAATATATCACAAAAGCTACGAGGTAGGCGAATCCCATCTGGTATCCTACCGCCTTCCAGAATTTTTTCTTGTTGCTGCCCAACTCCTTGTACATTGCACTTTGTGCCGCAATGCAAGGAGTGGAAAGCAGAACGAACGCCATGAACGCAAGGGCGGAACGCGTGGTGAAAATTGTGGAGAGAGCAGCTCCGCCGAGTGTGACCGTCAGCGTACTCACGATGCTTTCCTTTGCCGCAATGCCGGTAAGGAGCGCGACCGTCGCCTGCCAATACCCGAATCCGATGGGTTTGAAGATCGGAGAGAGGAACCTGCCGACCGTCGCCAGAATGCTTGCGTCCGGGGTAACGGGTTGCAGGGTGAAGGAAAAAGACTGTAGAACATAGATTCCTGCTGCTGCGAGCAGAATGATCGTTCCCGCTTTGTGGATGAATCCGGAAATCCGCTCCTTTGTCTGAAGCCATACGTTCTTCGCCGTCGGCACCTGGTAATGCGGCAGTTCAAGGATGAATGCGTTGGTTTCCTTGTGTCTGTCCAGTTTCTGGCTGACCAACCCGGTGATGATGACGCTGAGAATGCCAAGGAAATAAATCAACGGCGCGATGTACCACCGGCCGGGAAAGAAAAAACTGATGAACAGGGCGAATGTGGGCATCTTCGCTCCGCATGGGATGAACGGCGTGACGATGACCGTCAGTTCCCGCTCTCGTTGATGCTCGATCGTTCGGCTGCACATGATCGCCGGGACGGAACAACCTGTGCCGATGACCAGAGGAATGATCGACTTTCCCGACAAGCCGATGGAACGCATGATGCGATCCATGATGAACGCGATACGCGCCATGTATCCGCAATCCTCCAGAATTCTCAAAAGCAGGAACAGGACGAACAGCTGGGGTACGAACGTCAGGACGGAACCGACACCTCCGATAATGCCGTTCACCAGAAGTCCGTTGAGGATCGGAATCACTCCGATGGAAGAAAGGTAAGCGCCAAGATGCGTGGTGACGAAGGAGAAGAATCGTTCGATCAGCGGGGTAGTGATTCCGCCGACGAGCTGGATGGAGAAATAAAACACTCCCGCCATGACCAGCGCGAAGAGCGGGATCGCTCCGTATTTGCTCGTCGCGATCTTGTCCAGCGAAAACCGTTCTTCCTTCTTGATGGATGTCTGGCATGCGCTCCGTATTTTTTCCGCCACCTTGTATCGTTGGTCGATGAGCACCGCCTCGGGATCATCGTCGTAGGTGACGGTCAGGGCGGCGCATGCCTGGTCGATCAACTTCTTCGTCGACGGGGGGATGGGCGGCATCGAGGAGAGAAACAATTCGTCCTGTTCGATCAACTTGATGGCGGCCCAGCGCATCGGTCTCCCTTGGGGGAGGTTGTGCAGATAATCGTCGGCGATGATGGGTGTGATGTATTGTTCCACCGTATTGGAAAAAAGCGGACATGCCGGGAGTTTCCTGCTGTCCAGCGTCTGGTGGATGATTTCGTCGAAATTTTCCAATCCTTGGTTTTTCGAGGCGCTCAACTGGATTGCCGGACAGTTGAACAGCATGGAAAGCTTTTTCGCATCGATGGTGATGCCGTTTTTTTCCAGGAGATCTGTCATGTTCAACGCGAGGATTACCGGGCGGCCGAGCTCGACCAATTGGGTGGTGAGATAGAGGCTTCGTTCAAGGTTGGTGGAGTCGATGACGTCGATGATGAGATCCGGTTGTTCGTCCAGAATGTAGCGCCGCGCCACCTTTTCCTCAGGTGAATACGGGGAGAGCGAATAGATGCCAGGCAAATCGAGGATACGCATCCCTCTGTAGATGCCTTCTTTCTTTTCCACCGTGACGCCCGGCCAGTTTCCCACATACGCCGTGGTTCCCGTCAGTTGGTTGAACAGGGTTGTTTTTCCGCAATTGGGGTTTCCGACAAGTGCAAGTGTAATCATTTCATCGGTTCCTGTTGCAGGGAAATGTGTTCTCCTTCCGCTTTCCTCAGACAGAGGTTATACCCCCTGAGCTCCACTTCGATCGGATCCCCGAGGGGGGCGACTTTGATCATCTTCACGGCGACGCCACGAGTGAATCCCATGTCCATCAGCCTCCGTTTCAATTCTTTGGGCGCGTCGATCGCGTCGACCGTCCCTGTTTCTCCCAATGTGAGGCTTCCTACTGTATTGCTCATGCAAGAAAGTTAGCATAAACAAACTTTTTGGTCAAGAAGAAGTGACAAGGCGGAGGAAATGTGATAGGTTACTCATATGCACAAGAGCGGTGAAGATTATCTGGAAGCGGTGTTGGCGATTGAGGAAGAGGACGGCGTCGTCCGGACCACCGATGTCGCCAATAGGCTTGGCCTGTCCAAACCGTCGGTTAGCCGTGCCATGAAGAACCTTATGGAAGGGGGCTACGTGGTGCGTCCCAGCTACGGGGACATCAAGCTTACCGAGAAGGGGAGGGCCATTGCGGCTCAGGTGTACTACCGCCACAAAATGCTCACCGAGTTTCTTCGGGACGTGCTCGGCGTCAACGGAGAGACTGCGGAGCACGACGCGTGCTTGATCGAGCACGATATCTCAGAAGAGACGCTCACCAAGTTGTCTGCGTATCTTCATTCATTGCAAAACAATGTGGAACGATCAGAAACAACAAAATCGTTGCATAATACATAAAATCAATATTCTTATCCGAAAAGCCTTGGCGAAATACCAAGATTGTTTTCTTGTGAAGTGAAAATGGCGGGCTTACACTGTTTGTATCGAAACTATGGAGGCTTTTATGAAAAAAGGACTGATTCTGTTGTTGTCCCTTTTGCTTCTCGTCCCTGCGGTTTTTGCCCAAGGATCGAAAGAGGCGGAAGAGGACAATGCTCCCGTCACCATTGAATTCTGGACCCACGAGGACGTGAACCGTCAGCAACTGGAGGACAGATACATTCAGGAGTTTGAGACGGCTCATCCGAATGTCACGGTCAATGTCACGAGGCAGAGTGCGGAGAAGATGATCGAATTGGTGCAGACCAGTTTCGCTGCGGGAAAGGGTCCGACGATGTTCAACCTTTCCGTCAACGACGAATATCCGTATATCGTTGCCGGTCGTGTGGCGCCGATGGATTACGCCGCCGCGGGGTACAAGGACGCCAAGGATGTCATCAGCAAATACATGGACAACACGCTGGCCCCTGTTACGTACAAAGGGGAAGTGTACGGGTTGCCCCTCGAGTTGACGAACTGGAGTATTTACATCAATAAGAAAGTGTTCCGCGATGCCGGACTCGATCCTGAGAAGGATTATCCGAAGACATGGGAAGATATGGTTACCATCAGCCAGAAACTGGTCAAACGCGATGGCGATGTTCTTACCCGTCGTGGGTATGATTTCCGGTACAAATACTATCTGGAGAACTGCGTGCCGATGGTGGAGCAACTTGGCGGACAGTTGATCAGCGACGACGGAAAGGAAGCCATCATCGGGAAAGACGCATGGGTAAAATGGCTCACCTACATGCAGCAATGGGGTCCCAACGGGCTGAATCTTGGTTCTCCGACATATACGGCGGCCAGGAAACTGTTCAACAAGGACAACAACGACATCGCTATGTGCTCGACCGGATTGTATCAGGAAGCGCGTATCAAGGCCGATAACCCGAAGTTCTATGAGAGCGGGGAGTGGATGGTCGTTCCGTATCCTACATTTAAGGATGCAAAGAAAGACGTTGCGGCCTGCTTCTACGGCCACTATTATATGGTGAATGCCGACGCCGACAAGAAAACCCAGAAAGCCGCATGGCAGTTGATCAGCTATATGCTGAGCCATGGCGAGGAGTATCTTGAGACGACGCAGGTCATCCAACCGACGAAGACGTTGATGGAAGGCGAGACGTTCAAGAACATGCCATATTCCAAGGTGTTCAAGGACGATATGGCTCGCGGCCACATGGTGTACTATGGTGCCGCTTCGACTGCCATCCAAGCTGCGCTTGACACGGCGATAAAGCAGGTCATGCTCCAGAACGTTTCTGCGGAAGACGCATATACGGAATTGAAGGCGACCTGTCAGGAATTGATTGACGAGCAATAACTTTTGCGGCGGGGGCTCCTTCGGGATCGCCCCCGTCTTGCGTTTTTGTTCTTCAAATTGGGAATGTACTTCATGAATAAGCAAAGACATTACAGCATCGAAAGAAAACAGGCGAAATGGGGGTTCTTGTTCACTGTCCCCTGTCTGGTGTTTTTCGCCCTCTTCAGCTTTTATCCAATCATTAATGCGTTTGTGACCAGTTTCACCAACCGCCAGGCGATCGCGCGTACGAGCAGGTTCATCGGTTTTGAGAACTATGTGTACTTGTTCACCAAGGACAACGGCGGATTTTCGTTGGGAAATTCGATCCGCGCGACCCTGACCTTCACGTTGGGCACGTTCATTCCGATGGTCGTCATCTCGTTGCTTCTCGCGGCGCTGATGATGCAACTGCGTCGTCCTTCCCACCGTGGCTTTTTTGAGATTTCGTTCTATATGCCGGCCGTGCTTTCCTCCGTCGTAGCGGCATCCATCTGGATGATCCTGTTTGATCCGCGCGGTCTGGTGAACCAATTCTCCAATTGGCTTTTCATGACTTCAGGGAAGGATTTCAAATGGCTGACGAACGATACGATGCTCCAATGGTCCACCATGATCGTCTATTTTTGGAAATATATCGGATATTTCGTCATCCTTTTCCTTACCGGTCTCGCTTCCATTCCTTCGACGATCTACGAAGCGGCGATCGTCGACGGATCCTCCCGGTGGCATACCTTCTGGCGCATCACCTTGCCGCTTCTCAAACCGACGGTTGTGTTGGTATCCATCATGGCGATGCTTCAGTGTCTGAAGACGTTCAGTACGCAGTATATGTTCGTGCAGAACGGTGCGGCCCGTCAGCCGATTGACGTGATTACGATGAACATTTATTTCACCGGCGTACGGAACGGGAAACTCGGCCGCGCTTCGGCCATGTCCATCGTCCTGTTTGTCATCATGCTTTTGCTGACGTATCTTCAATTCGCCACGACCAAAAGCGACGATGTGGAATACTAGGGGGAGAAGATGGCAAGCAATACATATGTCGGGAAAGTCAGTTTTGGGGAGATCATTACATGGGCTCTTCTCCTTATCGTGATGTTTTTTACCATTATCCCCATCGTATTCATGTTCGTCGCGTCGTTCATGGACGCAAAGCAGATCCTGTCCATGCCGTTCTCCTGGATACCGTCCCGTCGGTATTTCACCAGTGATTCGCGGACGTTCTTCACCAACTTCCATAAGGCGATTTACGGAAACAACAACAACCCCGTCTTTCTCAGGGACATCTGGAACTCGCTGGTCGTCGCGCTCGCCGATGCCGCCTCCACCGTCATGCTCGCTTCGCTGTGTGGCTATGGCTTGGCGAAGTTCAAGTTCAAGGGACGGACATTCGTGTTCATGGCCATTATGGCGACGATGATGATTCCTTTTGAGGCGATCATGATTCCGTTGTACATGGTGGCGTCCTCCATGCAGATGATGGATACCTATCGTGGACTGATCATCCCGTTCCTCGTTTCTGCGTTCGGCGTGTTTCAGATGCGGCAATATTTGATCACTTTCCCCAGCGAATACCTGGATGCGAGTCGTGTGGATGGATTGGGAGAGTTCTCCATTTACTGGCGAATTGTCCTGCCCAATTGTACGCCTGTCGTCGCAACACTGGGAATTCTGTCATTTCGCAACCAGTGGGACAACCTGCTGTGGCCGCTTCTCGTCGCCCAGAGCGAAAAAATGAAGACCATCCCGTTGTACATCACAAAGTTCAGCGAAGAGAAACAGACGGACGAAGGCGCGATGATGGCGTGCGCCCTCCTTGCGTCCATTCCGATGTTCCTTCTCTTCGGATTCCTTTCAAAGTATTTTCTCGGCGGCGCCGAGGTGTACGAATCAAGGAAAGGGTGATGCGCTTCTTGACCGCCGGACTCGTCTCCGGCACGATGGGATCATGAACCGGCGGTTGGACGAACAAATCTTCATGCTCTCGGGGGGTGGCGTCATCGCCGTTACGGGCGCGGGGGGCAAGACGAGTCTGCTTGTACTGTTGTCCCGATACTGCAGGGACAAAAGATTGCGTGTGCTCCAGACAACCACCACCAAAGTGCAAACCCCCCGTTGGTACGATTTCGGTTGTGATCATGTTTTTTTCGACGATGAAGTATTTCACCACGAACCGAAAGCGGGAGAGATCGTATTTTATGGAATGACGGGATCCGATGACGGCAAGATTCACGCTCCCGATCAGGATGCCATCGGTCGTCTCTCAGCGTCCTATGACGTGACGATCATCGAGGCTGACGGCGCAAGGCGTCTTCCTCTCAAATTGCATACGGCAAGGGATCCGGTCGTTCCGACTTTCGTCACGTCGGTGATCGCCGTGATGGGACTTTCCTCCTTGGGAAAAAGACGTGCCGATGTCTGTTTCGGAGAGCGGAGGGAAGGTGTGGTGGATGTTGCGTATCTCCAATCCCTTCTGAATGACGACGAAGGAGCGTGCAAAGGATTCTCCCCGTCGCGTCGATGCATGGTCTTTTGCAACCAATACGAAACGCTCTCCGCCGCGGAGAAGACGGACGTCAAACGCCTGTCGTGCGAATACCCGCTTCTATGGGGTTCCGTTCTGGAAAACAGACTTTACGACAAACGGGTGTAAAGAAGTTTCACTTTGCCCCCGCACACCATCCCTGCATCTCCTCCGATGCCGAGATCGACTTCCTCGATGCGGTTCTTCGTCAAATGTCGCGCTTGCTCGATCGCCCGTCCTTCCACGGATCCTCCTCCCACCGTTCCGATGACGGCGCTTTCCGTG
>Ga0172378_10004039_pt1 | contig 13794 bp, 11 predicted proteins | sample GrowelOW332metaG_FD_119755 | JGI IMG/M metagenome (GOLD analysis project Ga0172378, IMG submission 119755) | Groundwater microbial communities from an aquifer near a municipal landfill in Southern Ontario, Canada - Pumphouse #3_1 metaG | ecosystem: Environmental > Aquatic > Deep subsurface >... | reverse complement strand
TGTGCCTCGGTGGCAGGTACTCGTTGTACACGATGTACACCCGACTCGTATTTCATAGTTCCATAGACATTATTACCGGTGATGCGACATACGATTTCTTTAAAACCACCCTTGGCTCCTTCGCTGCAACTGGAAATTTCCATCTTCCAGTTTTTTCGGTCGCAGAATTTACTATACATACGAAACAAATCGCCAGCAAAGAGTGCAGCTTCATCACCACCCGTGCCACCACGAATTTCAAGAATGCCATTCTTTGCGTCTTGTGGATCGGCAGGGATGAGCATCAGTTTAATTTCCTCTTCTAATTTAGGTAGGCGAGTTTGGCTCCTTTCAAGTTCTTCGCGAGCCATGTCGCGCATTTCTTGATCAGTTTCATTATTCATGATTTCTCTGTCCTCGTCTATATTCTGTTCCAGATTGATGTATTCTTTGCGGGCCTTCATCAAATCGCTCAATTCCTTATATTCTTTTGTGAGTTTAACGTAGCGGGGTTGGTTAGCGATGACTGAAGGGTCCGTTATGAGGGTTGAAATTTCTTCGAATTTTGCTACCAATGCGTTCAGCTTTTCTAAAATAGTATTGTTATCTGCCATTTATTTCGTTATAAATATATTTAAACAAAAGGTTTCCCCCTTATTCGTAGGTGTATACTCCGAATTCGCTTCGGATAATTAATTCTTTCTTGTCGCTTTTTTCTATGCGTCCTATAATTTGGGCAGGGATGTTAAATGATTCGGAAATTTCGATTACTTTCTGTGCATCTTCAGGAGAAAGATATACTTCGAAGCGATGTCCCATGTTGAAAACCTTATACATTTCTTCCCAATCTGTCCCGCTTTGCTCTTGAATCGTTTTAAACAATGGAGGCACAGGAAAGAGGTTATCTTTTACCACACGTACTTTGTCAACAAAGTTTAGAATCTTAGTTTGTGCACCACCCGAGCAATGAATCATACCATGAATTTGGGGGCGGAGTTGGTCAAGCAATTGTTTGACCACGGGTGCATAGGTGCGGGTAGGGGATAAAACCAATTTACCTGCATCCAGAGGTGAACCTTTTACCTTGTCGGTGAGCTTTAAATTGCCCGAATAGGTCAAATCTTCGGGTACAGCCTTATCATAACTCTCCGGATATTTCTGTGACAGATATTTGGAGAATACATCGTGGCGAGCACTGGTTAATCCATTACTGCCCATACCGCCGTTATACTCTTTCTCGTATGTGGCCTGTCCGTACGATGCTAGTCCAACGATGACGTCTCCCGGACGGATATTCCCATTATCAATGACATCGGAGCGTTTTATGCGGCAAGTTACCGTACTATCTACGATGATGGTGCGTACCAAGTCACCTACATCAGCTGTTTCGCCACCGGTAGCATATACGCCTACACCCATTTGACGTAATTCAGCCAATAGCTCGTCAGTCCCATTAATGATGGTTGAGATAACCTCACCGGGAATCAGTAGTTTGTTACGACCGATGGTAGAGGAAACGAGGATATTATCGACGGCACCAACACAGAGAAGGTCATCGATATTCATGATCAAAGCATCTTGTGCGATGCCTTTCCATACGGAAAGATCGCCTGTTTCTTTCCAATAAAGGTATGCCAGGGATGATTTCGTACCCGCTCCGTCGGCGTGCATGATATTACAAAATGTAGGGTCACCACCGAGTATATCCGGAATGATTTTGCAGAAAGCTGTAGGGAAAATTCCTTTATCAATGTTTTTGATGGCATTGTGCACATCCTCTTTTGATGCACTTACACCGCGCATCATGTATCGTTGATTGCTCATTGAATGATAATATTAATGAATTAAACGTGTACAAAAGTATCTGTTTTGTTAGAATTGTACTTTTGGTGCAGTCTCAGTTCCTTCGGCTGCCTGAAAATAATTATGTTTGTCGAAGCCGAGTAAGCCGGCAAAGATGTTTTTTGGAAAATGTCTGATAGCCGTATTGTATGATTGAGCAGCGTCGTTGAAGTTCTTGCGGGCTACGGTGATACGGTTTTCAGTACCTTCGAGTTGAGCTTGTAGTTCAAGGAAGTTTTGATTAGCTTTTAAATCGGGATAACTCTCGGCAATAGCCATTAATTTGCCTAATGCGGAGGTTACGTCTCCTTGTGCTTTTTGATATTGGGCTAATTTCTCAGGAGTTAGGTCCTTGGCATCAATTTTGATTTGCGTAGCTTTACTACGAGCTTCTATTACGCCTTCAAGAGTTTCTTTCTCGTGCGTGGCGTAACCTTTGACCGTACTGACTAAATTAGGAATCAAGTCGGCGCGACGTTGATATTGTGTTTCTACGTTAGACCATTTGTTGCTCACGTTCTCGTCCATAGTGACAAGTCCGTTGTATGCACTTGTTGTCCATATGGCTATGAGGGCAACGATGGCAATGATAATGATAACTGACCTTTTCATTTTTTATTTTTATTTTATTTGAATATTTTTTTTGAAGGATATTTCTACTTTGAGCTTTTACATTATTAAAAACCTGTTCCCGATCCTCCTCCACCTCCGGATCCACCGCCGAAACTGCCACCTCCGAAGCCTCCGCCTCCTCCGCCGCCACCTCCGAGTAGCCCTCCTAATAATCCTCCTAATAGTCCTCCACCGATAATGGGACCTGCTCCTCCGCCGCCATTTGAATGGTCGTCGTTATCGTTGCCGTAAGATTTGTTTTCCCGGGTTACGGTGTGTCCGCAGTTGCGGCAAGTATAAACAATGCTTTCGGTACGGATGCCATCTTTGTTTGAGATAATACGGCTTCTTGTACGTTGCAACTGATGTTTTCCACATTTGGGGCAACGGCTTTCCTGCCTGGCAGCAATAACGCCTTTCAATCCGGCTATAATAAAGATTCCGAAGATAGTGAAGAAGATCATTAATCCACCGGAATTTCCGTTTGCATTATTTGAAGGTGTATCATTAACCATTGAGCCGTCAAGCCTTCCGCATGCAGCGTTGACTCCACTAACCATGGCATTGTTCCAATCATTTTTTTTGAGATAAGGAAGCATCACCTCTGTTTGTATTCGTTTGCAAATAGCATCGGGAAGTATACCTTCGATCCCGTAACCGGTGTAAAATTGCACACGACGCTGATCAATAACGAGAAGTATCACAAAGCCGTTATCTTTACCTTTTTTGCCTACGCCCCATTTGTTGAGCAAGTCATTACAAAAGTCGAAACTATCGGTTTGACCGATAGAAGGCAAGATGGCTACCACAGATTCGATACCTGTTTGCTGTTCGAGAGCATAGAGACGAGTGTTGATCTCATCACAAGCCTCGGCGGAAAGAATATTCTCCGGATTGCAGACATATTGTGTCTTATCCTGTAGATGAACCTTGGGTAGGTTCTCTACCGTGTAAATCTTTTCTGTCGCAAAAGCAGGCAGAGCAAATAGGAATGAGAGTATATATATAAAGATCGATCTCATGTGGTGAACTTTTGTTGCAAAGATATAAATTTTTCCGGTTACGGGCGCATAATCCTTCTGTTTTATTGCAGGGATTAGTGTGTATATATCAGTACAACGTCTATTTACCTCATATATTTAGTAGTGAATCGGTGTACCTTTTCACTGTATTTTTCTTTGTTTATAAGATATGATTTGGCATGCTCGGCACCAGGCACAATCCAAAGTTCCTTTGTCCCCGGTTTTGCCTTGTAGAGAGCGAAGGCCATCCATGTGGGTACATATGTGTCTTTATCACCATGAATAAATAACATAGGCAGATGACATTTCATTACTTGTTTTAAAGCCGATGCCTCTTTAAAGTTCCATCCGTAGCAAATTTGACAAATGCTGTTTGCAGTATAGAGTATCGGGAATGGGGGTAGACCGAACATTTGTTTGAGTTGATAAGCAAATTCATCAAAAACGGAGGTATAGCCGCAATCTTCGATAAAACATTTCACGTAAGATGGTTGTTTTTCACCGGAGACCATCATTGTTGCGGCAGCTCCCATAGATATGCCATGAACCACCATTTGGGTGCTGTCGCCAAAGATATGATTGGCTACTTTCATCCATCGTATTACATCAAGCCGATCTTTCCAACCCATTTGTATCGTTTTCCCGCCACTGAATCCGTGAGCGTATAAATCGGGCAAAAGAATATTATATCCTAAATCGTGGTTGTAAAGATAACCGATCATAAGCATACGGCGGGCATTGTCTGTGTAGCCGTGAACGATGACAGCGGTATGTGTGGTAGGTGAGGCGGCATAAATATAATTTGCGTGTAATCTTATTCCTTCATTATTTGTGATAAAGGTATCTTTCATGGCGCGTATCTGGTTGAGACTGTCCACCCATGGACGTAGAAACGGATAGTTGGCGTACATGGTTGAATCGGTGTTGGCGTTTTTCTTTAAAATAATATTCTTTCGTAAAAGGGCGAAGTTGAGCATGTGATTTCCGCTGGCAATAGTGATGATGGCAATAAGCAGGACTATAATTCCAATAAAAGTTTTGGTGAGGTTTATTTTTTTTCTTTTATTCATATGATTATTTATTTTAGTAAACTAACAGGAATATTTTTTGATATTTCTTTCTTGAAGATGAACTTTAATGGAGAAATATTAGCTTGTTGAATGAGAAGCGAAATAAATATTAAATCGGGTCAGCCCGTCCGGACAGGTACGGAGAGAAAAATCACAATGATGTTTCATCAGTACCTCACGGATGAAGATAAGGCCGATACCCTGTCCATTGGGTTTGGTTGAGAAAAAAGGACTGAAAAGTTTGGTCTCGACTTCTTTACTGATGCCGGGGCCCGTGTCGGCTATCTCTAAAACTATTGGAGAAGTGGTGGTCTTGATGAAAATATCACCGTTGTTGCCAATGCTCTCAGCGGAATTTTTCACAATGTTGGTAATGACTTGTTCAAAGAGGGAAGTATCGATGTTGACCATTGGAATGTCTGTGCAGAGATCAAGGTGGAGTTTAATATTACGGCTATTGCAGATGTTTTCCATGAATATTTTAGAAGCTTTGACCTGTTCGTTGAGATTAACGAGTTCAAGCTGAGGCTCGGGAATCTTAACGACATCAGCAAAGTTGGTGATGAAATGGCTCATGTTGTAGCAACGTTCCACGCAAATGCTCATGACATCTCGCATATTGGTGAGATCATCGGTGGTAGGAGTTTCCTGCAAAGCATCAATGACCGATTCGAGGGTGGAGGAGATGCCTGCTGTTGTATTGTTCACTTCGTGTGCAATCATACGAATAACCTTTTCGTAGGCTTTTTTCTCCGCTTTCATAACTTCAGAGGTGAGACTTTCGATCAGAACAAAAGGGTGCGAGGCACCACGGTCGGCAAAAGAGAGGAGTGAACAGCGATAAATCATGGAATCGCCGAAGCGTATGGTTTTGGTTGTCCCTTTTTTCAAGACCATTAGTTCATTGGCGAGAGGAGATTCCAGTTCTTTAAAGGTACGCCCCTCGAGGTTATTGCCGTTCGGGACATTTAGAAAGCGGATAGCAGCGGTATTGAGTATGGAAATACGATCCTCGAAATCAAGAATAATGACGCCCATAGGAGAAGCATTGATAAGTAGATCGAGAAAATGGTTTTGTTCTCGAACTTGGAGGCGTTCATTTTTAAGTTGTTCCATCATACGGTTAAAAATCTCTACGATACGATCGGCTTCCATCTGACCGACTTTACGTAAGCGACTACTGAAATCTTGTTCGCGAAGGAGTTCCATACCGTTACCGATAGTCTGGAAAGGTTTTATCACTTTTCTATAAAAATATACCAGAAAGCCCAGACTCAAGATAATGGTGCCTTCGATAAGGTAGAACATTATGCCGTGTGCATCTTTTAGGATTATATTGAATGTAAGTGCCCAGACGATAAACAGCAGTGTTGCGAGGATGTAGAAAAGAATACGCAGTTTCATCGGTTTATGTGTTTTATATCGATGTCGTACTTCTCGAGGCGCCGGTAAAGGGCGGTACGACTGATGCCGAGGGCACGGGCCACGTTCGAGAGGTTATTGCTATATTTTTTGAGTGCTTCAAAGATGGTTTGTTTCTCTATTTCTTCAAGTGTGAGATTTTGGGTGGCTATTGTTTGTGTGTTAATCGGATTTTGTTGATGTTGACTTTTAAAATCATCAGCACTGAGGCGGGATTTCCCACAGAGAAGTATTGTGCGATCTACAAGATTCTTCAATTCACGGATATTACCGGGATAGGGAAGACGTGAAAGATAGCTGATGGCGTCGGTGGTGAAATTGACCGGAGGAAGATGATTGGTAGAGCATTGGATATCAGCAAAGTGGCGTATCAGTAAAGGTATGTCGTCGCGCCGCTCGCGGAGGGCGGGCAGGTGAATGGTGATAAGGTTGATGCGATAAAAAAGATCTTCGCGAAAGGTACGTGTCTGCACCATTTGTTGGAGGTCGGTATTGGTTGCGCTCACTACACGTATATCGACGTGGCGTGGATGGCTGTCGCCAAGTACTTCGAAAGTCTGCTCTTGAAGAACACGCAAGAGTTTGACCTGACAATTGATGTCAAGTTCACCGATTTCATCCAAAAAAATGGTACCCTTATCCGCCAGTTCAAAACGACCTTTCATGTCGGCATTGGCATCTGTAAAAGCTCCCTTCTTGTGACCGAACATTTCACTTTCAAAAAGTGTTTGAGAAATTCCGCCGAGATTAACCTTAACAAACGGACCTTTTGAACGAGAGCTGTTTTTGTGAAGGGCTTCGGCAATGAGTTCTTTTCCTGTTCCGCTCTCGCCTGTAATAAGAACGGAAGCATTGGTGTGAGCAATACGTTTCACCGTATCCAGAATGTTCATTAGTTCGGGATTGCTCCCTATAATGGCTGAGCGATCAAAGGCATCGTTCTCTGTTATGGTCGTATTTGTTTGTATTTCTTCCGAAGAAACATCTAAGGCTGTTTTGATGCGTTGCATCAGTGTGGCATTGTTCCACGGCTTGGTGATAAAGTCGAATGCACCGGCTTTCATGCCCTGTACGGCAAGCTGTATATTTCCCCATGCTGTCATGAGAATGACCGGCACCTCAGGGCGGAATATCTTGATTTCTTTTAACAAAGTGAGCCCCTCTGCACCGTCAGTGGTTAGTGTGAAATTCATATCCATCAAGATCAGTTGAGGAACAGATGAGCGTACAACAGCTATAGCCTCTTCCGGTCCGGAAACGGCTTGTGCATCGTAATGCGCACGTTTCAACATGAAACAGAGTGAACTGCGGATAGCGTTGTCGTCATCAATTATTAATATCATATTGCAAAAATAACAATTTATTCCAGAGTAATGAATAGGGTTGTATTATTTCTTTTCTTCCTATTATGAAGAGGTAACTATTTTTTCGATGTCAGCGTCAATACCGGTGTTTGTATTAAAATCCCATAGCGTGAGACTTCGAATTTGGTAATAATAGTACCAATAGTAAAACAATTCATTGATATGTTTTTGACGAGCCTCATCTTTGCTGGTTTGTGAATCATTTAAGTCGAGTGTGCTTATTTTTCCTATCATGAAAGTTTTAACATTGGTCTTGTATCGGCGTTCGGCTATACTGTCCGCCATATTGGCAATGTGGAGTTGAGCTTGTTGATTATTGAACTGTTCGGTAAGGATGAAAAGATTCTGGTTGAAGTTCATCTTTTCCTGATGCAATTTGCTTTCTATTACTTTGCGATCACTTTCGGCCACACGTACTTTTCCGCGGCGTTTGCCCCAATCGAGAATAGGAATTTTAAACCCTATTTTCACTATTTGGTTATCTTTCAGATTATTGTAGGTCGGACGTATTTCATTATCCATACCGGTGTAGCCTACTTCAGCAAAAAGAGTGATTTCTCGCATGTTTCCTTTGGCTTCGGCTACGGCATAATCAGCCTGCATTTGACGTCGCAAGACATTCTTAGCAAAGGAATTGTTGGTCAAAGCTTTATTGAGTACATTGTCGTAATTGAGAACGACAAAAGGGATGCTTTGAGGTAGTTTCGGTTCAAGATCAATGCTGTCATTAAGAGCGAGGAAAGAGCGGAGTTTGAACATGCTGCTTTTGAGTGTACTCTCGTTGCTGGTGAGTTCGGATTCGGCGTTGAGAACGTTGAGCTTGAGCTGAAGCACATCGTTTTCACTAATTTGACCCATGCGGCGTTTGGCACAAGCTACTTCGTAGAGTTTCTTTGCATTCTTCAGATTCTGCTTGGTGATATTGACATTCTCTTTGGCTAAAAGTAAATCGAAGAAGTTTTTGATGGTAGTCATCGTCACTTCTTCGGTAGCGGAAATGAAGGCAGCTTTAGCTTCGGCATATTTAATCGGTTCTATTCTACGGTTCCATTTTGTGGTATTAACGCTGAATATCGGTTGATTTAATGTTACAGCAAAGGGAACGGACATATATTGTTTTGTCTTATCATCACTGAGTTGTTTCATGAAATCAAGAGAGGTATTAAGAGTAAGCGTACCTCCTGTGGGCCAGATGTTTTGGGTAACAGAAAAATTGCCGTAAATTTCAGCGTAGTTGTTTCTTACGAAGGTGTAAGATCCGTCATCTTGCTGATAAGAACTGTATGATTTGTTATAATAGGGCAGGGTGGCCTCAAAGTTCACTTCCGGCAGAAGATCGGCGCGGAAAGTACGATATTGCCAATAGGCGGTTTTCAGTTCGTTTAAAGCTACGGCTGCATCTACGCTTTGAGTACGCGCCAGATTTATGGCTTCGTCAAGAGTGATTGCCCTGACATTAGCTGTTGTTTCGGGTATTGTTCCTTGTGCCGATGCAGATAATAACAACATCAGCATCATTATCATTGCTATTGATATTTTTTTCTTATCATATCATAGATAAATTGATTGTTTTTGCTGTTCTATTTATTCTTCATGGAGTGCTTCCGCCGGTTGAATCTTCATCGCTTTTCGGGCAGGGAACCAATTGCCGGCAACTATCATCAGGGCAATGAGCAGGAAGGTGATCATTATCGTAAAGATAAAGCGTGGGGCAGCCAGCGTTGTTCCGTTCATTGCTTGGTTCAACTCCGCATGTGCCAGATTCCAGTCGATAATAACGGCTGGTACGGTGATGATAGCCAGTAATAAGATTCCTTCACTCAAAAGGCGTATGAAGATAGAAGCTTGTGTACTGCCCAAAGCTTTAAACAATGCTATTTCTCCGCGTCGTTGCTGTGTGCGGAACCAGAAAGTGCCGAGTAGGCCGAAGAATATATTCAACAACAAGAATCCCATGCCGAAAAGATAATTGCGCATATCATTGGTCTCTATCTGTTGATAATTATGGCGTATGTCGCTGAATGAACGTATCTGAGATATATAAATGTTGCCTATTCTTAACTGTTTGCTACAATCTTTCCAGAGTTTAGGAATGAAATTCTTATCTTCTTTGGCCCTTACTCGTATACAAAGCTCATTTTTGGAATTTTGATCTTTTTTTTCTAGAAGAAAAGCTACGGATTTAGCACTATAAGCCTCCTCGTAATCTGTATATTTTACAGGCAAATAGGCTGCTGCAAGTTTTAATGCTGTTGTTGTGTCTCCATCAAAATGAAATTGCTTTCCTATAAGTGATGAGAATTTTATATTGTATTTTTGTTTGAATATATTTCCGGAAGCAATAAAAGTATTGTTTTTTAGCATGGCGGCTAACTGTTCGGGCGTTTCTCCACGTGTTCCCCGATATTGAAATACGCGAAAAAAGTCGGGAGTTATTATACGCTTATAGATATAATCATCATTTTTCATCGTATCACAGGCAATATTGCAATTACTGTTGCTACCATCATAGGGATAGGACCAATGAGAAAGACTGACCGCTTCTATTTCAGGGTAACGTTGCAGTCGGTTTATTAATTCGTTTACTTCATCGGTCTCTTCTTTTAGGTTGGCATTATAATTAGGACTTTTTTCAGAGAGTTTATCTATGTCTAGCAGATAACAATGACTGATGTCGAATCCTCGTGGTTGTTCATATATGGAAACTTTGACATATATGTAATCAACGATGAACCACATAATAACGCTTACCAGTAGTAACTCAGCCATAATCCAAAGGTTGGAATGCCATTCGTTTTTTATCTGCGTAAATAATTTTTTGTTCATAGTGTTCTGTTATTTTATTTTTCCGTTCAAGGCGTTGACTATATTAATACGAGATGCCCTCCATGCAGGTATCAGACTACTTAGCAGGTTGAGTACGAAACAGAAACCTAGTGCATATAAGAAAGTGGCAGGTTGCATCAGGATGCTTGTGTCTATTGTTGGTTGGCAGAATGTGCTTTGGTAGGGTTGGGCAAATAATATGTCGGTCCCCAAATAGGCGAAGGCAAAGCAGAAGATCAGCCCTATTATGCCAGCCAATAATGATACAATGAAACTCTCGGTAATGATATTTTTTAATAGTTTTGAGCGAGTACTACCGAAGGCACGTCTTATACCGATTTCGGCGATACGGCGGCGTAGACGACTTTGTGTCATACTGCTCAGATTAATAGCCGGGACGAGAAGCAGGATAATAAAAATAATAATTTTTTGTCGATGGTCGGCGTTAATGTCCGGTTCGATGTTTGCTCCGTAAGTGATAGTCTTTTTTTCTTGGTCGTAAGGACGGTTGCGTGAAAGGATTTTATAACCTTTTTCGCTCAGTTTCTTATTTGATATTGCCAACTGTTGGTTGCACTCTGTTCTTATAGCCGAAAAGTCCTTACGGCTTCGGGCCAAGATAGCTGTGCTGAATGATCCTCCTACTTCACACCATATATTATTAATATAGCTTGTTGTGGTGTAGGGAACCCAGACTTGTGCATAAGCTGTTGAGGCTAAGGTGGAAACGTCTTTTACAATACCTACGATGCGGTAGGACGTATAGTTGAATTCTACATTTTTACCTATTATATCAATGTTTCCGAACAATTGGCGAGCCATACTTTCTGCCATTACAATACTTGGTATGGCGGCATCGAAACTCACTTGGTCATAAGGTTTTCCTTTAATAAACCGAAAGTCGAAGACATGCCAGAAATCGGCGTCGGTTAGTAATGCATCTGTTGTAATAGTTCCACTATTCGGGATAGAAATAACAGCTGGAATTGTACATACAGAATAAATAGTAACAGCTTCGGGTGTTTTGAGTGATTTATATAGTTCTTTGGCTATTTTAACATCCATCGGGCCGTTGCTACTGCCATCTCCCCATTTTTTATTACTTATACTTATATATTGTGCATAAAGTATTCGGCTTCTGTTACTTTCCGGCGAGAAGGGAGCGACTTTTACTTGTTGCAACATTACTACTAGCATGATAAGGAAAATGGAGAGTGCCGTTCCTAATACGCTAATGATGCTTACCACCGGATCTTGGCGTAGATGTGCCCATATTTGTTTGAAATATTTTGTATTCATCTTATTTTTTTTATTCTACTTGTCTACCATCGAAGAAACGGATTGTGCGTGAAGTCTGTTTGGCCTGTTCTTCATTATGTGTTACCATAATTATTGTTCTTCCTTCTTCCTTATTCAGCCGATGAAGAATATCCATCACTTCAGTTCCCATTTTTGAATCCAGATTACCGGTCGGCTCATCGGCCAGAATAATCTCCGGGTCACCAACTATGGCTCGGGCGATGGCAACTCTCTGGCATTGTCCGCCCGAAAGTTCCGAAGGCATGTGATGCATGCGATGACTTAATCCCACTTTTTGCAATACTTCTTCGGCGAGGTGACGGCTCTCTTTGGCCGAAATCTTTCGATATGTGAGTGGTAATTCTACATTATCTATGACATTGAGTGAATTAATCAGATGGAAACTCTGGAAAACGAAACCGATCATACGGTTACGGAATTCGGCGAGTGTGCGGTCCTTCATCTTTTCGGTGCTGGTGCCGTTTATAGTAATGGTACCGTTGGTAGGGGTGTCAAGCAATCCCATAATGTTGAGCAAAGTGGATTTGCCACAGCCCGACGGACCCATGATACTGAGGAATTCTCCCTTGTTAACTTCTAGATTGACATTTTCTAGTGCTTGTGTCTCAATTTCTCTTGTTCTGTAGATTTTGTTGATACCTGTTAATGTGATCATCGTTTTATTTTCTTAAATTGTTGACAATACTTATTAATTAATAATTCTATAATTCTTATTTTAATTTTAGTTTGCTTTTATCTTTATAATCGCTCATATCGCTAATTACCACTTTATCTCCGGGCTTCAAACCACTGATCACTTCTACGTGTTCAAAGTTACTGTCACCGAGTCTTACTTTGCATTTTCTGAGTTTGTTTTTGCCGTTCACCACAAACAGGTTGTAATCGCCTTCTCCCTGATAGTAAGAACCGTTGGCCAATCGTATTACATTGTCTTTTACGGTGCTCATGGCAAAAACATCTACCTTTAATCCGGAACGGAGGTACTTGTTGTCGTTATTCTTCAGTTGTACCGTAAAAGATATTACACCGTTATTTGAGAGCGGAGTCACGTTGCTGATCGTTCCTTCTTCCTTTTGATTATTTATTTTGACGATAGCATGTCCGCCCACGTATACGTGATTGCCATAGGTATCGGCTATCTCGCAATTGATTTTAAAATGGCTCAAATCGGAGATGGTGGCAATTTGTGTATCTTTTGCAACTTGTGCGCCCACTTGGTTGTTGATATAAGTCAGAATAGCTTTGTGTGGTGCCCGGATTTGTGCATCTTCGAGTATCCGTTTCTTTTCTGCGAGGCTCTTTGAGAAGATATTAAAATCAAGTTGTTTGACTTTTAAATCGGCTGCTTTTACTAATTTCTCATTTTCATATTGCTGACGTAGTTGCTCCAATTCCAGTTTCCCTGTGTTGAAGTTCAGTTCGGCCTGACGTACTTTATCGGTGGTGCCCGAACCGAGACTGTCAAGATATTGTTCATTACGCAATTCTACTTGCATCCGGTTTAACTTCATAGCCGATACTTTGATTTTCATGGCAATATTGCTTAACTCCGTCCGGTTGTTTACTATCAACTGTTCGAGTTCGCAGCGTTTCATTTGTTCTTCATCCAGAAGTTTGTTATAATCCGTCTCGGTGCTTTGTAAATCGAGCTTGAGTAGAGGGGTACCGGCATTTACACTGTCGCCGCTTTTATGATAAACTTCCAGTATTCGTGAATCGATAGGGGAGTTGATAATTTCTTCGAAGGCCGGAACTACCTTTCCTGTAGCGTTATAACTTAGTTCAATGGTGCCTTTGTCAACCGTTGAGAAGATAAGGTCTTTGCTGTAAACGCTACCACCCAAGGTAGAAAAGAGAATAGAAAAGCCTATAATAATTACTACACCAATTGCCGAATACTTGATGATTTTTTTCTTCTTTTCTTTTTTTTGTTCTTCTTTTGAAATTTCTCTGTCCATATCGTTCTCTTATTTATGTTTTGATTCTTTGCGGTTTTTACGAATCATTATAAATATTGCAATTGCTGTGCCAAACTTATAATTGATTGATATACAATTATTTAAGCATTTTTATTGGTGTCCGATATCGAACACTCTGTCCGCTTTTATGGTAAGAGGACGTTTGTTTTTATATCAGGATAAGTTAGAGTGAACTCATCTTAGGATTAAGAGGTTAATCAATAAATTAGACAACCAATATACGGATTATAAATTAAGTTAGTCAACCAAATAGGTGATAAAACGCCACTCTCTCCTCTAGAAGTTTTTTGATTTTATCCCACGCAAGCCACGCAAGGCTTATAACGTATTTGCATTCAATAACTTAAGCGCGTGGGAT
>Ga0172378_10004036_pt1 | contig 13797 bp, 9 predicted proteins | sample GrowelOW332metaG_FD_119755 | JGI IMG/M metagenome (GOLD analysis project Ga0172378, IMG submission 119755) | Groundwater microbial communities from an aquifer near a municipal landfill in Southern Ontario, Canada - Pumphouse #3_1 metaG | ecosystem: Environmental > Aquatic > Deep subsurface >... | reverse complement strand
TACAGATAGTGATAATGACTAATAAAATTGATTAAGAATGCCGCTCCAGAAAATGGAGCGGCACTCTTTATATGGGGATGAATATGGGTGGGTAAAGTTAGGTTATATCGTTACTTACCGCCTTATTTAATGTAAACACGATAGGTAATTGTATCGACTCATTTTTGCAACTGGAATTAGACTTTGCTTTGAAATTTAGTTTTGGAATTTTAATTCTATATTCAACAAAGTCCTCTGTTTCGCTCTTTGTGGTTTTAGCGTTTACGCCGGATTTTTTCATTGTGTCAACTATTCGTGTCAGGCTATTGGCAAAAAGCCTGATGTCCGTGACACCTGAACAACACTTCTGATGATGAATTGTTGGTTTCTCATTTGCATTTTCCATTATTTGTTCAACCAGCTTGTCCGATTCAGTCACATTTAGTTGCTTTGCAATTATAATATCCAAAGCTTCATTGAGCTTTTCTTCTGAAAGTTTAACCAATGCACGTGCATGCCTTTCGGTAAGACGTGCAACAATTATTCTTTCCCGCTGTGCATCTGTTAGCTTTAATATTTTTAATTTGTTAGAAAGCGTGGATTGTGCAATTCCAAGATATGTCGCAGCTTCAAAATGTGAAATTCCCTGTTCTTTAATTAATCGATAAATACCTTCTGCCTCTTCAAAAAAAGAAAGGTTTTTGCGCTGTATATTTTCAATAAGGGAAAATATACATGACTGACGGTCGTCTATATTTTGTACAACGCAAGCAACTGTATGGAGGCCTGCCATTGCTGAGGCACGAAAACGTCGCTCACCTGCAATAAGTTCATAATAACCGTCTGTGGAACTGCGTACTGACAATGGCTGAAGAAGACCACTGTGACGAATACTTTCGGCAAGACCAGAAATATCATAATCATCAAATTCACGACGGGGTTGAAACCGGCTGGGGCGGATTTTTTCAAGGGGTAAATAAACTAGCTTCTTCTGATAAGCCTTATCGCTTTTTTGAAGAAACACAGCACGCACCTCCGTTCCGCTTATGTAGTTATTATATAGTTTAATGGAAAAAATTACAAGATTATTTAGATACAAAAACCGGACAAAAGCTTGTCCGGTTTTACAAATTATAACGACTGTTTCAAAATCTTAGGGGTTTTCCTAGGGTACTTTGTCGGAGTTTGCGATATCTTTTTTATCTTAATAAAAGTTCTGACATCATCATTTGGCAAATTGGTGGTAAAAACCTCTGCATTGCCTCCACCCAATAAAAAAATTGCTCTTTTCGCTGCAATCGTTTCCTGCCCCGCTACTGGTCCTTTCAGAGCAACAAACACACCACCGACCTTAGTGTATGGCAGACAATATTCGCACAGCATAGGCATTGCTGCAACAGCACGAGCAGTTGTGACATCAAACTGTTCACGAAGCTTACCATTGGCACCGTCCTCTGCCCGAGAATGAATAATAGTTGCTTCAAGTCCCAAAGCTTGAGATACTTCGTTTAAAAACACTGTACGTTTATTAAGCGAATCCATTAGCGTTAGCGAAATGTCAGGACGAACAATTTTCAGCACCATTCCTGGGAATCCTGCACCAGTACCAATATCGATCAATTTTGCTCCCTGTTCCAATTTGCAATATTTTAGTAATAGCAAACTATCTAAAAAGTGTTTGATTGCAATTTCTTCCGGCTCAACTATTGTGGTGAGATTAATTTTTTGATTCCACTCAACTAGCAGTTCAGCATAATCATTCAAACGCTGTTTTGCTTGTGGGTCAAGAGTTAATGAAAACTGTGCACAATAGGGTTCTATCAATTCAAATGGTATATTCATAAGTTCTCCTAATATATTATTATATATACTAATCTATATTGTAAGGGCAGACAAGTATATTTTCAAGGTATTTTGCACTTTAACTCGTGTTAAAACATAAAATAGTTTGTATTTGCAAATTGTTTGCCTAAATATCGCAACAGGAGGAGGATAACTATGTTAATTTACACTATTAAACCAGGAGACAGCTTATATAGTATTGCTAAAAAATATGGAATTAGTGTCCAAAAGTTAATAGACCTTAACCAACTGGAGAATCCAAATCAGCTGTCTGTCGGACAGGATATTCTGATTCCTATAGAAAGAATCACTCATGTTGTGATGAGTGGGGATTCGCTGTATTCTATTGCAATGCAACACAGTATTACAGTTAATGAACTTTTGGCTATTAATCCCGAATTAAAAAGCCCTTATATTATCATGCCAGGTCAAATAATCAATATCCCAGCTACAAATGTTAATAAACCAAAAATTGAAGTTAATGGCTACGCTTATCCCACAATTTCAGCTACAGTATTACAGCAGACCCTTCCGTATTTGACCTATTTGTCCATATTCAGCTACAAAGTGACAGCGCAGGGCGAACTCGTGGCAATTGAGGATGATGGATTAATAGCTGCCGCTCGGCGTGCCAAAGTGGCACCTATTATGGCTATTACGAACACTGGTGCTACGGGAGGCTTTGATAGTGATTTGGTTGGTGCTCTTTTAAACAACATGGCTGTGCAGGATAGAATGATTGAAAACATAATGATTACGCTAGCAAAAAAAGAATATTACGGATTGAATGTTGACTTCGAATATATTAAAGCTGAAAACAAAGAAAAATACAACGAATTTTTAATGAAAATCGGCAATAGATTAAGAAAAGACGGATATATTTTAATGACTGCTGTGGCTCCAAAACTCAGTGCTGATCAAAAAGGCACTTTATATGAAGCACATGATTATCCTGCACACGGAAAATTAGTTGACCGTGTGATAATAATGACATACGAATGGGGCTATTTATACGGTCCCCCATTGGCTATTGCACCTGTAAAAGAAGTCGAAAAAGTGATCAAATATGCCGTTACTGAAATACCGTCAAAAAAAATATTAATGGGTATGCCAAACTATGCCTACGATTGGAAACTGCCATTTATAAAGGGTAGCGCTGCAAAGGTACTTACGATTTCTGCTGCACAAAGACAAGCATATACAGTTGGAGCAAAGATACAGTACAATGAGAATTCTCAAGCACCTTTCTATGAATATTACGATGAAACCGGCACACAGCATATTGTATGGTTTGACAATGCAAGAAGCACCAAGGCTCGCTTAGAACTTGTGAACGATTATAGTTTGGGTGGAGTCAGTTATTGGACAATTAATCAATTCTTTAAACAGAACTGGTTACTGCTTGACAGTATGTTTGACATAAAAAAGCTGTTATAGAAAGCAAAAACACCACATAATAAAACAGCAATATAGCAACGGCAGATGGCTTATTATTTAGTCATCTGCCGCTGTTTATTATTTGACTAAACAATATATTTGTGTTAAAATTTCGGAAGAAACTTATTTTGAGTCTTAAAAACAAGAGGTGATTTGAAAGTGGATAAAAAGCAACGAAAGCGCGGCCTTAAACTACCCATGAGGATGATTACAGCAGGCATACTGATTACTGCTCAGATTGCTTTTGTGGTTTTTTTGATTTATAAACTTTCAGCAAAAACCATTTGGATATATACCGCTTTAGAATTAATAAGTGTGATAATTGTAATATATATTGTTAGCCGAAAAGGAAACCCGAGCTATAAAATAACCTGGATAGTCTTCATTTTAGCGTTACCTCTTTTTGGCGGATGCATTTATATTCTTTGGGGCGGCGGAAGGATGCTTCCCAATGTAAAAAAGCGCATGTTAGATGTTCACAGAAAATCACTTAAATATTTGGATCAGGATAGGTTGATTGAAAGTAAGCTGGGATATTCAGATATATTTCATTCAAGACAATCACGCTTTTTGAGAACAGAATCAGATTTTCCTGTTTACACTGACACTAGCGTGGAATATCTTTCTCCAGGTGAAAAGTTTTTCCCTAGATTTCTCCAAGAGTTAAACAAAGCCAAAGAATATATTTTTATGGAGTTTTTTATTCTTGCGGAAGGATATATGTGGGATGAGATTCACAAAATATTAAAGAGCAAAGTTGAACAAGGCGTTGAAATTAAAATCATCTTTGATGATTTTGGCTCAATAACACGTCAATATAAAGGATTTGTTAAAGATTTGCGTGCAGAAGGAATTGAAATTTCGGTTTTTAATCCAATACGTCCGTCGGTGGATTTATTCTTAAACAATCGTAACCATAGAAAAATCGTGGTAATAGACGGTCGTGTTTCAATTACTGGAGGTATTAACATTGGTGACGAATATATAAATCGAGTAGAGATCTTTGGATATTGGATGGACTGCGCCGCTGTTTTTAGGGGTCCCGCAACAAAGAGCTTTGTTGTCATGTTCTGCAACATGTGGAACAGCATCAACCAAAAAAACAAAATCGATATTAAAAACCATATTGCTCGAGTTTTTCCGCCTTGTGAGGGATTTGTTCAGCCATATGCGGACAATCCTTTTGACGGCCGCCACCCGGCAGAGGGGCTTTATATGCAAATTTTAAACTCTGCCCAAAAGTATGTCTACATTGTTTCTCCCTATCTGATTTTGGACAACACAATGGTTATGGAACTTGAGTTTGCTGCAAAATCAGGAATTGATGTTAGAATAGTAACCCCAAAAATATGGGACAAATCATATGTACATCCTGTCACGCAATATTATTATGATGAACTGTTAAAATCAGGTGTTAAAATTTACGAATTCACACCCGGATTTATTCATTCTAAGCTGTTTGTGTCAGATGATCGTGTTGCTACCATTGGTACCGTTAACATGGATTATCGTAGTTTTTTCTTCCACTTTGAATGTGGTGCGTGGATGTGTAACAGTCAAACGGTATATGATATTAAAAATCATATTTTAAAGATTATAGAAGACTGTGAAGAGATAACACTCGAAAAATGGTCAAAACGCCCTAAATATCTTCGATTTAAGCAAGCATTTTTGCACCTATTTGCACCATTCATGTAAAGATTATTGACTTTTATGAGCTAACATTGTAAAATAATATAGACGAACTAGAAAGGTGGTTTTTAAATTGAAGCTGAGGAATGTGATTTGGATTGTTACTGCGGTCATTGCTATTGTTTCAATGGCTGCCGGTGTGGCCGTGCTTGTTACCAGACATATTAGCAATAATGGAGAGCAATATAATTATATCAAATGCGAATGTGACTCTGACGAAGATTGATTTGAGTTTTTCTTGTAAATTAAAAAGTGCCATTGCAGTATCAAACTGCAATGGCACTTTTATGTGATGTTATGTCAAATTATATTCATGCGATAATTGTGATTGAGCGGGCGGATATGGAATCCGCCCCTACATTTCCGAATGAATTTTTCTTATCATGCGTGCATATCATTGTAAAATATGTATTGCTTTGCGAATAATCATATCCGTTTTCGCTTTGAAATTTTAAATCATCAAACCTCCGTAGGGGCGGATTCCATATCCGCCCGAATGATATATGTCGTCCTTTAAAGTCTTGTTTTCCATCAGGTAAAGGCTTGAAAAAGCCACATCCTATGTGGTTTGTTGTATTTTTGAAAATGCAGTTTTTAGAGGTCCCATTAACGTTTAAAATTGAAATTAGTATTACCCCAAAATATAGAAGTGAGTTCTAACAGGACAAAGGGGAACACAATAAAACTTCTTGTGTTGCTTTCTCTGGTTTTATCTATTCTCTTCAAAGTCCCCATATCTTCTTATAATAAGGACAACCTGTATCAGAATTTGCAGAATCAACGAGCCTAAAAGCGCCACAATGACACCCACCATAGATTCCTTCTTAACAAACCATAAGGAAAGAAGCAATGATGAAACAACTCCGACTGCCCCAATCAGATACTGACTTTTTATTTCCCTCATCAGAGTACATATACTGAAAAGACTTGCATTTATTCCTATCAGTATTGATATTATGATTATAGGAATAAAAAGATATACAAAGGGTGCTATTTCGCTTCCAAAAAGAATTACAAGTATCCATTCAGCTAAAAACTTTGAAGCGATCAAGAACACTACTGTCAACGACAGGACAAGCATTGAGAATTTAACAATAATTTGGTTGAAACTCTTCTTGTCACCATTGTTGAATTTAATTGCTAGTATTGGTATAAGCGGCGCAAAAATCGTTGCTGCTGCAAGCTGAATGACAATTGTGGGTGATGAAACAGAAGAATATATTCCCATAGTCGTCTCTCCATGGAATTTTTCTAAGTATAGCCTGGGAATTGATATAGACAAATTATTCAAAAATGCCACAACTGCTAATGGAAAGCATGTTCGTAGCAGCTTTTTAACCGATGCCGAAATCGAATCTGTTTTATCTTTCCCATTTAAAATATCAGAATCCAGCCTGGCATCATACAAAAATATTACTGCAAATGAAAACGCCGTAACTCCGAAAATACTGATAAAAAGGCTTTGTGTAACCTGAAAAAGTCCTAAGAAAATAGCCAGTGATCCTATTCCCCTTATTGTCAAGGAGACACCCGCACGGTCCATTCTCCCCTTTTTCTGGTCAACTCCATAGTATACATCTGCGATACTCTCAGCTACCTTTAAGAACATAAATATCATTATTACTGATGATTTTTCAAAGCTGTAACCCCCATAAATTGTAATCAAGGCGCAAACCACAACTGAGATGGCACTTGTAAATAATCTCGACACAAAGTATACCATGTTAGAAAACTGACTGTTGATATCCGACACCTGATAACTTCTTATGTTAAAAAGCCCTATTATACCCGGTGCTGCCGTAACGCTCATTGCAAGTGAAAGTATACCCGCATTATTAAACCCTGACATACGAACAATAAATACCGTCATCAGCCATTGAGAAAAATAATATACCAACGAACCGACAGTGTTATAAATAATATTCTGTTGTAAGGATTTTTCTCTATTATCATTCATAATGTTATTCTGCCTTCCAAAATCTATCCAATCATAGATGCCCTTATCTTAATTACCTTTATGACAAAAATCTTTCAAAGATAAAACCAGTTAGTATTTTTCTCTGTTTACTGAATATTTTTGTACCCGAGTCTTTATAAAAAACACCCAAAACTATAGTTACCTTAGGTAAGTTTATTAGCTCCGACATTTTTCTTGGTTTTCTGTTTCTCACGTTCGCTAATCGCATTATAACATACAAAATATAAATTTTACATAATAAAATTTATAATGAACGGATACCGTTCCAGCAAGTTGTTTACAAGACTTTCTTTAGGGCATCTCTAAAATTGATATTAAATTTGTTATCATAAATAAACATATATGTAGAATTGCCAATTTATCATACTATAAAACTCTTAAAGGTAAGGATTAGAAAACGACTTGACGTTCGAATAAAAGCAGCAACCACGCCAAATGTTTTTCGCGTTCATCTTTTTTGCTGGTATTGCGCGCATAAAAACTAATTTCAATTTTAACCTTTAGGTTCTTGCGCTTTTTGATTGGAGTCAGTATGAATTCTTGTAGAAAGTAAGTTCTTTATTTACTTTGGTATAACACTTTAATTTGTCTCTTAAACAACTTGCAATAACTGTTGTAGCGGTACAATATTGTTTATGGCATCTCTAAACGTAAACAAAAATATCAAATGTTAATACTTGACTTAAACCATTAAAAGCCGTAAACTCAATATGATATACATACATTTACAATATTTTATTTTTTAGCGGTTTATATTAATTTCGACTATTTAAGTTTAAATTATTCGCTGGAAAAATTGAAAAGAAGGATTTTAATGGCAAAACTTATGGAACTTCGCCGCAAAGCGTTGTCAATTGCGGTTTATTCAAATATGTGGAGTGACAAATATTTAAATGCTCTCTGGCAAATGATTTTCTGTGACGAAACGGACGAAAAAATTGTTTTGGGTTGCTACAGCAAACTTTTTAAAGCTGCTGTTGAAATAGGTTATGCCGAATCAGTTGGTCTGCATATTGAAAAAATCATGTTATCAGACGATAATGCATTTACTAGAGCTCTTGCCAAAAGCATCACACCGGCAGAGGTTGTTATTAACGCGGCTAAAAACGAAATTAACATAATTTCGGAAATCTCAAAAATAAGCACCGATACAATCTTGGAACTGTTTCCAATTCTTAATGAATGTAAACAATATATGCCGCATATTATGTGTGGGAAAACGCCCAAAGTTTTTTGTGATTTGCAAAACGCATATTCTTTTCTTGGCGAATATCACAAAGTTTATGGATGTGGTGTTTTTTCAACAAACTATGCATTTATGTGGAATAATGGTGTTGTTCCAGTTGTGAATATCGACCCTATAACACTTGACAATCTTAAGGGATATGAAACTCAGCGTGGAAAAATAATTGATAATACTCAAAGCTTTATCGAAGGACTTCCTGCTGCAAATATGCTGCTATATGGCGACAAAGGCACAGGAAAGTCTTCCACGATTCATGCTGTTTTAAACGAATATCACAACAAAGGACTTCGTATGCTTGAACTGCAAAGAGAGAACTTACACGACTTGCCGACAATTTGCGACCTGCTTGGCGATTTGCCTCAAAGGTTTATTGTTTTCATTGATGACCTTTCATTTGACGGTTGGAGTGAGGACTTTTCAGCACTAAAAGCCGTTTTGGAGGGTTCACTTTCAGCACGTCCACAAAATGTCATTATTTTTGCAACATCTAACCGCCGCCATTTGGTGCGTGAATATCAGTCCGACCGTGCGAATGATGATGTCAATTCTGCAGACACAAGGGAAGAAATGCTTTCTCTTTCTGACAGATTCGGAATTACTGTTACTTTCCTGAATCCGGCAAAAGCTCAATACCTTGAAATAGTTGATCAGCTGGCCACTGACGAAAATCTTGAAATTGACAAAGATAAACTTTCTATGGCAGCAGAACGCTGGGCACTTACCAAAGCAGGTCGCTCACCTCGTGGCGCACGCCAGTTTATTGATTATGTGAAATCTCGACTTGCAAGAAATTTAGATATATGATATTGTTTAAAATCAAACTTGCCTAAAGCTGTAACATTTTTAAGATAAGGTTTTCTACAGCTTAAAAAGTATTTATTGGAGGACTATATGAAAAAACTTCTATCATTGTTAATATGCTTGGCAATGGTTCTGTGCTTTATTTGCGGATGCTCCCCAAAGGATCCTTATGGAAACAAAGCTTTCCCCGTGAATATTGGGGGTGCCAAAATAAGCAAACTGCCAACACATATTGCAGTGCTCTCACCTGGAATATATGCTGTTCTTAATGATATTTTAGAGACCGATGCAAATGTTGTTGCAGTTAGTGATTACACTGCTTTAGACCTAAAAAACCTTACCGCTGTCGGCACTGCTGACGAGCCTGACATCAACACCATTGTCGGGTTATCATGTGATTTGGTTCTGACTAATTCAAAGCTGTCACAGGAAAATGCCGATTTACTCAGCAATCAAGGCGTTCCTGTTGCTGTTGTTTCTGCTCCCACTACATTCGACGGTTTGCAAGAATATTACCGTCAACTTGCGTGTCTGTGCCTTGGGAACGTAGCTGGGTATGCAACTTCCAATACAGTGTATGAAAATATGATTGCCCAGATAAATCAGGTTTCAACCGATATCACTGACAAAAAATCAGCTGTCCTGCTGCTTGATGAAAAAATTGTTGCAACAAGCGGAACAGTTGGTGACAGCCTTTTAACCTATGCAGGATTTGATAATGCCGCTAAAAACCTACAAACCATGGAAATTGATTTTTCAACTATCAAAGATTTAAATCCTTCGGTAATTTTTTGCGACAGTCTTATATTGGACAGTATCAAGTCTTCGACTGATCTTACAGAGATTGATGCCGTCAAAAACAACTGCGTCTTTGGTATTTCGGTGCTTAGCATAGAACTGTTAGGCTCAGGGATATATGACTCTGCAAAGCAAATGCGTGAATATGTATACGGTGAACTTGTTATGCCTGAAACTGGCAGCAGTGAAGATTAGAATAAACTCGCCGCATCTGTTAGTGGTAATAAAACAAGACCCCTATTGTAGAGTTAAGAAAACTACAATAGGGGCATCATAATATTATTTGCATTTGTTTAAAAATTTAACTGTTTTTATTTTCACTTCGCAATTTCTTGAAAAATTCTTTTAAAATTAATGAGCATTGTTCTTCGCATACGCCACCCATAACTTCCGGCTTATGATTATAGGAAAGCTCAAAGAGATTAACAACAGAGCCGCAAGAGCCAGCTTTTTTGTCAAATGTGCCAAAAATCACACGGTCTATACGCGAGTTAATAACGGCGCCGGCACACATAGGACACGGCTCAAGCGTGACATATAAGTCACATCCGGACAGTCGCCAACCACCTAATGCTTGACAAGCCCCATTAATTGCCTCAATTTCTGCATGGAAAAGCGCATTCTTGGCAGTTTCACGCCTGTTTCGCCCTTCTGAAATGATTTTTCCATCATGAACTACAACTGCCCCAACTGGAACCTCGCCCTCATCAGCAGCCATCTGTGCCAATCTGAGCGCCTTTTCCATGAACAAAATATGTTTTTCCATAGACATAATTAATAAAACAACTGTGATGCAACGATTTCAATCCCAATCAGCACACCGAAAACCACCATAAATGGAGAAGTAACCAGCCAACGAACCCTTTGAACGGTGCTGACGGTATCGCTTTTATCAGAATCAAATTTTAATATGTTCTCGTCACGTTTATTGATCATAATCAGTCCAATTAAGGCTAAAGAACAGCACACCACACCATATGTACACCATATAACATTTTGAATCAACGGAGCTGAATCTGTTGCAGTGAAATCCAAAATTACCGACACTCCGTTATTAAGAAAATGCGCAATTACTGATGGCCAAATGGATTTTGTGTATACTGCCATATATCCAAAAACAAGCCCCATTAAAAACGCAAATGGAATTTGAACAAGGTTACCATGAACAAGGCCAAAAATAATCGCTGAAACTATAATTGCAACCTTTGAATTAAAACGCTTGTTTAAAGCACCAAGTATCACTCCGCGAAAAGCAAATTCCTCAACTAACGCCGGGAAAACAGCAATACATAACATAGCAATGGCAAAGCCTGTCAAACCACCTCCATATTCAATGTTAGGCATTGAAGGAGCAATCCCAAACCCGCTAAGAGTATATGAAAAAATATTGTTTAAAAAGTTGCCGATGGCATTGAATCCGAAGCCAATCAACACAATTGGAACTAACACACCCATTTTCACGCGGGCAGTACTTACGGTGCTTCCAACATCCATTTTTAATAATTTAACACATACTATGAACGGAATCGTCATAATAATCACAGATATAAACGCAGACAGCACATACAAAATGTTTCCATCATTCACAAACAAAGTTGCATTACCCGCCGCTTGCCCCATCATAGCCAAAATAGCTCCTGCAATGATCCCAAAAATACTGCTTGAAACAATAAGCACGCTCAATGTAATTCCGATGGCATTTCCGACTTTTTGGGTTTTTTGCTTTTCCACCAACAAAGGATTAGAAGCATAGTTGTTAGGTGGAATATAGTTTGGTGAATATCCATAATTACAATTATACACAAAAGCACCTCTAAAAATTATGTAATGGCCGAAGATATCAATCTTTGTTAATAAGTATACATTATATTTATATAAAAGGTCAAGAAAGCAATATGTATAAATTATTACATTTTTATTAACAAGCAAAACGCTTATATTATATTTTGTTATTGTTTTGTGCAATATAACAATAAACAGCACCTTAGTTTTTGAAAATATATTATATTTAGTACATTGTATACAAATATTCAATATTTTTTCGTAATAGTGTCTATTGATATTATTATTTATATCATATACTATAATAGTAATGATTAATGATGATAATAACTTATAGAAAAATATGGAGGTTATCATGGAAAATATAACAGTCGATAAAATCACTAATTTAATAGATGCTAAGCTTTTACACAATTTCGGCGTAAAGCCTGAACAAGCCTCAGATGAGCTTTTTTACAAGGCATCCGTATTAGCACTTTTAGATGTTATGCGTAAGCGCCGCGAGGTTTTTAAAGATGAGATCGAAAAAGCAAAGAGCAAAGTTGTATATTATTTAAGCATGGAATTTCTTATGGGACGTTCTTTTAAAAACAATTTGTTTAATTTGGAACTGACAGAGACATTTGAAAAGGCATTATCACGCTTTGGAGTTAAGCTCGACAATCTTTATGAACTTGAACCTGATGCGGGTCTTGGAAATGGCGGATTGGGACGTTTAGCAGCCTGTTTCCTTGACGCATTGACAACTGGCGGTTATCCCGCCGTTGGATATTGCATTAAATATGAGTTTGGAATCTTTCGTCAAAAATTTGTGGATGGCTGGCAAACAGAGTTGCCTGATTTTTGGCTACCCGGTGGCAGCGTTTGGCTGGAACCTCGTCCCGCTGCGTCAGTAGATGTTAGGTTTGGAGGACGTATCGAAGAAAATTGGGATGGTGAATATCACCAGATTAACCATGTAAATTATACAACAGTTCACGCCATTGCGTATGACCTTATGGTTGCGGGAAAGGACAATCAAAGTGTTAACATATTAAGACTTTGGAGTGCTGAATCTCCTCAAATTGATATGGCAGCATTTAATGAAGGCGATTACGTCAGGGCTCTTGAACGTCAGGCAATGGCAGAAGTGATTAGCAAAGTTTTATATCCCGAAGATAATCATCCCGAGGGAAAATCATTGCGTCTAAGACAGCAATATTTTTTGGTTTCTGCCTCTGCTCAGGATATTTTAAAAAATCATTTAAGCAAATATGGAACGCTTGATAACTTGGCAGAAAAAGCAGCAATTCATATTAATGATACCCATCCGGCATTGGTTGTTCCGGAGCTAATGAGATATTTTCTTGATGAATGTGGCTATGCTTGGGATGATGCTTGGGATGTCGTGACTCGTGCAACCGCATATACAAATCACACAATTATGCAAGAGGCTCTTGAGTGTTGGCAAATAGATCTGTTTAAGGGGCTTTTACCAAGAATTTATCAAATCGTAACAGAAATTGATAATCGCTTCAGACAAAAAGTTTGGGATGCAACCAGTGATGCAAGATATGTAGAGCGCACTGCGATTGTTCAAGACGGTGTGGTTCGAATGGCAAACCTTTGCGTTGCCGCTTGCCACAGTGTTAACGGTGTTTCAAAGTTACACAGTAATTTGTTAAAAGATGCACTGTTTCATGATTACTATAAACTTATGCCTGAAAAATTCACAAACGTAACTAATGGTATTGCGTTCAGGCGCTGGCTATGTCAATCCAACAGCGAGCTAACAGCACTAATCAGCAACTGCATAGGTTCTGACTTTATTAACGACAACTCGAAAATTGCGGAATTTGGGAAGTTTGTAAATGATAAAGAGGTTCTCAACCGTCTTGAAAAAGTCAAATATAATAACAAAGTTCGATTTTCTGATTATGTTAGTAATGAGTATGGTATAACACTCGATCCGAATTCAATATTTGATATGCAAGTTAAACGTCTGCATGAATACAAACGCCAGCACCTTAATGCAATGCATATTATTTCGGATTATCTGTTCTTAAAAGACAATCCTAATGCACCGTTTACACCAAAAACTTATATTTTTGGGGCAAAGGCGGCGCCGGGATATTTTGTTGCAAAACAAATCATTCAAATGATTCTAATGTTAGCAAAACAAATCGAAAACGATCCTGCTGTGCGGGATAAAATCAAAATATTGTTTGTCGAAGATTATAAAGTCACACTGGCAGAACTTATG
>Ga0172378_10004035_pt1 | contig 13800 bp, 7 predicted proteins | sample GrowelOW332metaG_FD_119755 | JGI IMG/M metagenome (GOLD analysis project Ga0172378, IMG submission 119755) | Groundwater microbial communities from an aquifer near a municipal landfill in Southern Ontario, Canada - Pumphouse #3_1 metaG | ecosystem: Environmental > Aquatic > Deep subsurface >... | reverse complement strand
ATTGGGAGTGGCTTATCAAAAATCTGTCAGACATCATAACATTGTACACGTAAATAACTAATTTAGCAGTCTAATCTAAGACTGTCCTAAAAAGGGGTAGCTTACAATATTACACCGACTTAATCAGAATTTAGAATATATTATTGATTCACTTACAGAAGATTTAGTTTAATCAACTCTCGTTTTACATTGTTATAGAAATCACAATAAGATTTGAATGTACCAAGATTTTCAATATTCATAGCTTGACCTAAATAAGAATATAAATTACTAATTTTCAAAGAATTTCTCAACTTTCTAGGTAGATTCTGCCGTCCTATACGTATCGCATTTTCTATTCTTTCTTTAGGATTATTGAACGTTTCAGGATGTCCATTTATATTTAATTCATTTTCATTTTTTTTTGTTCCAATAGTCTTTATTAATAAATCTTTGTCAGCTAACATCCAAGATTCTGTTTCCTGTATTGGAACTAAAGCAATCAAATTTTTGCAATAACCACTATCTTCTTTTTGTTTTAGTAAATTTATTGCAGGATTAATCTTATGTGTATAAGTATGGCAAGCAGAATCCGCATCCGCATCTGTATGTACAATAAACATAGATATATAGTCCTCTCTTCCTTTTTTAGCTGCATTTAAAACATAATCTGTAAAACCACCTCTACCTTTATCGCATTCGATTTTTCTCACATCAACGTCAACCTGTCCTTTACATTCATATGCTATATCAAGCAAAACCTTTTCTATGATTGGTTCAAGAAATTGATAATCAGTCTTTCCTTCAGCTATTAATCCTACAAATAATTGAATCATGATTATTGCAAATTTTCCTTTGTTTCCAAATATTCTTTTACAGTCGTAAGAGTCATCTTTTTTTGTATTTCAGTCCAAGGTAGACTCAATTGAAAATCTTGTTCTTTTACTACCGGTAATATACTGGTTATACTTATATTCATTCTTTTTGTATTAATATCCGTTATTCTATCAATTAGTTCTGCATACCAAATACTTACGTTATTATCTGTCTCCCATTTATATGCATTGCTCACTAAAATAGGAGAATGGGTATTTACTACTACCTGTCTAAGAGGTAATTCATCATCTGTAAAGTCATTTGTCAAGTCCTTTAAAAGTGCGGCCATTGTATTTACTCTGAATGGATGAATTCCATTTTCAGGTTCTTCAAAACACAATAAACCTGTGAATTGGTCGTCTTGTTCCAAAATGCAAAGTGCTAATATACGTAGAGTACCTTCAGAAAGGACTCTTGAACTATATTCTTTGTTATCCTTGTCAATTAGCTTAATAATAAATTGCTTATTTTCCTTATCGTCTATTACTCTTACATTAATGAAATTTGGTACAAATGATTGAAGTTTTCTTGAAATTTCTCCGAGACTATATTCGTTTTTGAGTGTAATTCTGTTGAGTGCAGCTGCAAGATTTTTTCCACTTTGTGTTATAAAATCCTCTCCATTAGATTTATCTGTAGGTTTTCGTAGATCCTCCGGATTCAATTGAAGGAATCTCCAACTTTTCATTTCCTCTTTGGCGGCTAGAACATGGGGAAAATCAATTGTATCAAAACTACTTAAAACTGTACGAGTTGCATTTTTGAGAGGAAATCTTCGTTTATTCCCTGTTGTACCGTCCTGAGGGACTATCACTGTTGGTATATTATTCTCAACTATAGTATCAATATAAGGAATGCCTCTTTTTCCTGTAATTACTTTGGGACGCCATAATTCCTTGTATTCCGAAGGAATAATCTTAATCCATTTATCATCCTGGTGCTTCAAATTAACAAGATGTTCATGAGATACTTCAATATCTTCCATACCTAACTCATTAGTGAATCGCCTAACACTCAATTCGTAACGAAGTCTTGTATATTTTAATATTTTTTTATTCCCCCATGCATCCGTGATATTTTTATTCACTAACATTTCAACACTGAAATTCATTTCTTGAGCATAATTGTTTTCCTCATACTGTGTAAACAATTCTAAAAATTCTCCTCTTTGTTCTCTGAAAGCTTTTTTTATATTGTCGGTCTCAGCTAAACTTGATAACAACATAAAAGCGTCAAAAAGATTACTTTTCCCTGACGCATTAGTTCCAGCAATGATAGTCAATGGAGCAAACTCCATCTCAAAGTTATGAAATGATTTAAACCCATTTATTTCAATATAAGTTATCATGATTAATAAAAATTATATGGTTTAAACTCCACTCCTGCGTCTTTCATTTGCAGGACACGCAGATATTGATCCCCTCCCATTAACTGGACAACGCTAAATTAGAGTTTTCCTTGTCATTTAGCATTTTAGATTCTACCTCTTCCGGTGATAATCCTTGCATAGAACTAAGAGGCCGGAAGGTATTATAATCTCTAAGCCATTAATCTATTTTTTAATCTCTCGTCAGACAAAGATAAAAACCAATTTGTAATAATATACTTATCACATAAACTTTCGTTAAGAGATTCAAGAAAATGATTATCAGTTGGCTTGCCCCGTCATGAAAAATTCAATATAACTTTTTTTTCTCAGATTAAACAGTTTTAACCCCCTTACTGAATTCGGCTAATTGGTTTGCATCAGCAACATCAATCAATTTATGCTCTTTGAGTTCTTGAACAAACATTTTGCTCTTTAAATCCTCAAAAGTAATGTCACTAAACTGAAGATCTACTTTAAATCCGTTCAACAGTTCATGTGCTTCCGGCCACTTTATACGATGCACAACTTCTTGTGCCTTTTTTTTTGCAACTTGTGTGATATATACAACATCCTGAGCCCAAAAATCTGCATCATCCTGAAAGAGGGACTTAGGATTTGATACAAAGAAATCCTCCAAATCTTTCAACAGTTGTTCTTTAGTTTCCAATATCCTATTGGCAATATCTGTAAGATTTACTTTTTTTGCCTCGTTGACACTTTTCTTGAAAATTTCAATTTCTTCAATAAAGTTCTCTTTATCAGTCTTGTTCAACAGACTCTCAACTCTTGATTTCACTTTTTTGAGATACTTACCCCGAATTTCCGTATATCGTTCATTTAATTCATTCAATGCTGTAAAAGAATCTTTCCCACTCACCTGGGAGAATAAATTCAGTTTTGTTTCAAGACGTTTCTTCAGGTTTGCATCAGCAATGGGTAAAGCTTTGGATGGAAGTTTGATTTTCCTGTTTTTCAGATTTGCCCCTTCGAATTGAAGTTTCACATACTGGAATTTGTTAGAATAGATTTCAACTATGCGTTTGAAATCTGGATTGAGAGGTGGATTCCTTTTCAAGTCGTCTAATACTTCATTGACACGTTCTCTCGAAAGATCCTCAACCAGAGCTATTTGATCGTTCAATAATTCATTTGCATTTTTAAGTAACAATCCTTCTTCAATCACTGCGTTGGATAGTTCATCTTTGAAATCATTGTTCACAGAGCTAGTGAAAAAGAACTTCTTTATTCTAACCATACTGATAGGATCAATCTTCACTGCATTAATTGTCTCCTTATCAGCTGGAATTTGTGACCTTGATTCAATGAAAAGGTAGAAACCGATGTTATCAGAAATTATGAAAGAGATCCGGTTATCTTTTAATGTTTTAACCTCGACATTCTTTTTTATTATGTTAGTGACAGCATTTATTGCGCCATACCCTTGCCTGAAAGTCTGAGGATCAAAATCTACAAGTAAATGGATCCCGATAGTTTTATTGTTATGAAGACTCTCATCAGATAAACAGGATATTGCTTTTGCAACTTCCTCGTGAAAAGATGGCAAACAAAGAAACAACTCACTCTTCGTGTTTTTAATCATTTGCACGAGATCATCCTGGCTAATAGATTTGAAATAGTTCATTAGATATGTTTTTTGTATGTTTACTCAATGTGTTTTAGTTTCAGCCATGACATTACGGCGACATTAATTGAAATGAACTCTCATTAATAAGAGTAATTATATTCATTTTAATGCCTCTCTAATAATTCTAACCTCCTCTACACTATCCAGTGTTTCTATGGCAATGCGAACCGGATGATTAGGATGGCTTAAACGCTCATATTCATTTTGGATGATTGCCAGCTTCTTTTCTTCGCTCATTTCATCTGTAATGGGTTTCAGGTCTCCCAAATGCTTTAGGATTTCTTTACCTGCCGATTTGATTTCTTCGGGGAAATAGAGTTCAAAGACAAGTGCGTCAAGCAGGGATTCAAAAAATTTAAAAACAATTTCGTCTGCCTTTGATTTTGCAAGTATTACATAATCCACCAATTTTTCATATGGGATTTGTTCCTCTTTTTGTATAAAAGGAATTGGTATTTGTTCAACATATTGTTTGGTGTAACGCTTTCTTCCTCCCGCAATTTTGGCTGTGATTTGAAAGAAATAGTAATCAGCGACGGAAGAATTGAGAACTGAGATTAGGTATTTTAAGTGTTTTCCAGAAAGGAAGTAAGCAGAATTAGTTAAGAAATGTCCATTTTCATCATAGGCATAATTAGCTCTATCGGATATTTCAATCCAAATGATTTTCGGTTCCAGAAAATTATTGAAATATGCTGTATTGTCTTGAATTTCGAACCACTTGTAAATGCCTGGTTTTCGGCCGTTCTTATCAGTTGATTTCTGCTTTGGAACTAACTCATCATAATACTTTCTAAGATATTCTTCAATAATAGGAAATTGGGCGATATCTAATCCTTGTTTGGTAAAAATAATGCTTAAATCTTTGTATGAGAAATTCCATCTTTTAATGTCTTTTCCCCTTAGTAATGGAAATATAAGCTTAGAACTCTGCGAGTCCTTTTTAATTAGCTCTGCTGCTTCTTCATTTCTAATATGAAAGGCTTCGTTTAGGCCTGTTGTGACTCCACGATAAAAAATTAATCCATCCCAATCTTTTATTTTTAATCCTTTCCCTTCTATTGCCTTATTTATAACTAGTTCCTTTGAAGAACCTATTTTCCAAACTTCTTCTCCTATAATAGAGAGTCTTACCTTTTTTATTGTAATGTAATTCTCAAGTGGTACAGTAGGTAGATAATTGCCTTCAATTGTTACTGCATCTACTATACCATCTGCATTGCTTCTTTCAAGCATCAAAATATTTACAAATACGGTAGCATTTGGAAAAATCCTGACTTTAGCAAAATCAATCAGCAATTTTGGATTGGTTTTTTTGGCAAAGAAGTTTCTTGTCTTTGTTCCATAAGATGCATTTATCCATTTGTTGGATGTGATTAGGTTGACGTTACCTCTTGGCTTTAAGAGCTTATAGCCACATTCATAAAAAAGAACATACAAATCACCAGTGGTTACATATGTTTCATAGTCCATTTTTTTGAGTACGTCTTTGTAATCCACTTTTGATATACCCACATAAGGCGGGTTTCCAATCACCACATCAAAGCCACCCTTTTCACGCCACACTTCCGAGAAAAAGAGTTTGAAGTCAAAGTCTACTTGATAACCAAAGACTCTTTTCGATGTTGCTAATCGGTTTCTAATTTCAACTTCTATATTAGCTTTTAACTCTCTTTTCTTGAGCTCGTCCGTCTCATTGTAAAATTCCCTTTTAAGAAATTCAATTTTCTCAAATGCAGGACTTTTCCATCCATCAGGAAAACCAATAAGGGAATTACCACAAACAATTTTATAATCTAAATTAGGTAAAGTTTCAATCGGATCAAGATCGTCTTCATCCACCACCAAGCTCAACCATAAACGCAAACGGGCAATATCAATTGCAGAACTATCTATATCCACCCCATAAATACTTTCTTGTATTATGTGGCGTTTCAGGCGGTAGATATAGCGGCTATCACTGACGCTTTCAAGTTGTGTAAAGCCAAAGCCTTTCAACTTATCTGTTAGGTAATTGTAACTTAAATGTGGTTTCAGTACCAACATTGCGTTTACCAGTTCGTGAAGCAATCCGACAGGGAAAGCACCCGAACCAATGGCAGGGTCACAAATCTTTATACTACTCAGTTCTTGGTCAATCAGGTCAGCATTCTTACGAATGCTTTCGGGCAGTTGGTATTGATAGGTTTTGGTTTCGCCCTTGGTGGCTACCCGTTCGTCATTTTCTATAGCAAAATGCCCTTTACGAATAAAAAGTTCAATATCTTTTTGGAGTACAAGAATTTGTTTACCGTGCTCTATTTCAATTGATACTTGTCCGTTCTTTGTTTCGACATCACTAAACAGTTTGGTTTGATTAGAACCTAATTCCTGATAATTGTTTGTGCCGCTATTCAAGGAATTGTCTAAATAATGAATCAAACTTTCCTGACACATATAATGGACAATTTCACGGGGTGTATAAAAAGCACCTTTGCTTTTCCGCTCCGTGATATCGAGCATGTTTTCAAATACTTTCCCCAACATTTCCGGATCAACTGCTACTTCCTTATCCAGCGGTTCATCTTCCTTGATGGTAAAGTTGTAGCGGTCAAATACATCTAAAATACCTGTGCCTACATCACCCGATTTGTTTTTTTCTACATTGCGGAACAGGTCTTCGGGAATGCTGATGTTTGCTTCCCGCCAATTATAATCGGCTTCAAACAAACCACCGTTCAAAAATGGAATGCGACAATCAAAGCGCTTGTAGTAAGAATTTACATTATCACGCTCTTTTGCCAAGGCTTCATAAAACAGGTATTGCAGTTTGTCTTTAAAGAAGTTGAGTTTCTCGCTTTGTGCCAGTTCAAAAAGTTCCTGAACAAATCGCTTATTACCTGTTCCCCAACGTGCATTTTGAGCTACACCCAACCAACCTTTTTTCTGTAAGAAGTAGAGGAACACAATTTGCCCCAGGAGTTTTTTTGTAAATCGGGCATTGTTAATTCCTGCGTTTTCAAACTCAGCCTTTACCCTATTGTCGTTTTCAAGATGCTCATACAGTTTAATGTACAGGTCTTTGTATTGGTTGAAAAATTCGTCTGTTACCTTTTCAATGCTGAAGGCCGCTTCTAATTCTTCAATAGTGGGGTTGTTGGAAATGTTTTGCAGCAGAGGTAACAATTGATTTTTAGCGGTATGGGTTTTTTCGCATTTGCCTACCAAAAATGAATAGCGCTTTGCAGGAGTAAACTCAGTTCTTGTTTTTACTTTACCTTTTTCTTCATCCAATACCGATTGGTATTCCAACTTAATGAATGAAAACCGCCATTCTGCACCTCTATCTTCTTTGCTGTAAAAAGCTACCAAAGCATAATCCTTACTGAACCTACTCAGGTGCTTGATAACAAAATTTCGAAGTGCGGTTCTTGCCCGTTCCAGTTTTGCAATGCTTTTTACTTCAACAATCAATACGTCCATAGCCTCGCCATTGGGATCGATGTATTTGCCAATGCGTTTGTAGGTGTTGATATGTTCTTTGAAATCGTCCCAAATGTAGTTACCGGAGTAGGATCTTACTTTTTCACCTTGCTCTAAATCATTCAATAGGTTTTTGGTAAAAAGAGTGAACTGAGCTTCACTAAAAGATTCGTTGAACGTTTTTTCAATTAGATGTTGAGCGGTTATCTTGTCCATAACTATTTGGTTAAATATCCTGATAGGATGACTTCTCGTTTTTGAAATTTTGCTGCATTTTGTGATCCCTCGATCGCAACAAAACGAATGTGTTTCTCCAAGATATGCAAAACCTGAAGTGGATCGGTAGTTTTCTCCATCTCGTTTTTGATCAGTTGAGCAGTCTTTTTGGCGATTTTACCTTGAGCAAGCATCTCTCTAACTCCATTCAGAAATTCATCATTGGAATCAGTAAAACCCTTATAATTTTTAAAATACTTGTCCTTCAACCTTGTCTCAATGTATTTTGCATTTGAACGACCACCACTACTTTTCAAGGGTTCATCACCTATCGTAACATCGAGCTCAAAACGTACTTTATTGGTTTGCAACAAGTGGTAGTATTCGTTAGGTATCTTCGCTCTTTTTGTCTCAGGCTTACATTCCAATTCATTAACAGCATCAAAGAAAGTAATTTCAGAAGATTTTCCACTTTTGTTGATGTAAAACTTCTTTAGTTTTCCAATACGAAAAAAAGTCACTAACTGATCATCTTCAATCGATGATTTTTGAAAACCAGATCGTGCTTTTTTTGGCAGTTTTTTTATCCTATTAAATAACTCAGGTTGTTCATCTCTAATTTTCCGCATCATTTCAAGATACTTCAACTCGGAATCACCTTCACCCTCTTCACCAGTATAGGCTGACCTGCTATTTAAGGTGTTGAATAACTCCTGGCTTCCAAACTCTTCTCCATCACTAAGATACTTGGCATCTTCACCCAAAATATTATGAAACATCTGAATTTTATTCGTTATGTTGATTTCCAAGCCCAAGTGAAGATCTGACTGGGTTGTGGGGAAGAAGTTGAAGATATGAACTTTTTGGAAGTTACTACCCAAACGATTTACACGACCAGCCCTTTGAAGTACTCTTGTAGGGTTCCAAGGCAAATCATAATTGATTAATACATTTGATCGATGCAGGTTAATACCTTCAGCCAGCACATCAGTTGCGATGAGAATTTTGACATCATCTCTCTTTTCCTTGTGTTTCGGATCAAAATTAGCAGTAATAATCTCCCTTGAAATTGTGTGGTTTGAAGTTAGCTCGTTATTGGTGTGACGCCCCCCGGTACTGGAATAGAACATCACTTTACCAGGAAATTCATTCAAAAGAGCTTCATACAAATAATCTCCGGTTTCTTTCGATTCGGTAAATACTACCAACTTATTTTTCTTTAATGCCTGCACCTTTTTAAGCTGTAGGATGAACTGTTCAAGCTTGGGATCAGAATCCACTTTTCTCCATAACTTTTTCACCTCACGCAATATTTCGAGGTCGAATTCTAACTTAGCAACAAACTCTTTTGTAAAGTCCTTGGAATTGTATTTATTGGCTTTTTCATCCTCGACAAACTCTTCCAACCGTTCGATATTGTCACTTTCGATAAGATCGTATACATCGATTTTTTTGCTGATATATACTGTACCTGAGTGATACATATCTATAAATTTCTCGTAAGACGTTATGAACCTGTTGACACTCTGACGGAATGCATAAAAGCTACTTTCGAGTCGTTTAACCAAAACGCCTTTCATAAATCCACCCACGTTTCGTTGCTGTTGTTTTTCAAACTCGCTTAACGGTTTGTTACCAATATAATATAATAGTGGTGTATATCGGGCATAGGTGAAATCCTGGAGTTTCTTTATGGTTTCGTTGAATACAGTTTCAAGCTGGCCTCTATACTCGTACACGATTTTTTGTGGATTATCCAATTCAGGGAAGGTTAATCCCTGCAATGCCATGTCTTTATTGAAGTAAGTCATTACATCAGTTCGTGTTCTCCGAACCATCACGTAACGCAATATACTGTTTCGGATATCATTTGAAATATCCTTAATCAGATTCTTGTATTCCGGATCCGTCTTTTCAAGCTTGGCTAATTTTGATTTGAAACCGGAGAAATATTTTTCCAGATTGGGAATACCCGGGATTGTAGAGTTTTTAGGTGCCTGGAAAAGCTTCAATTGTGCAAATATATCATCTACAGTATTGTTCAATGGAGTTGCTGTTACAAGAATTACTTTTTTGCCACGGCAAATATCCAGTAAGTTGGCATATGAGAGCGTGTTTTCGTTTCTAAACCGATGCGCTTCATCAACTACGACATAATCATAGCGATCCAGGCCCTTTTTGATAATATGCTCCAATTTTCCAAGTGATTCCACTTCAAAACTTCTGATACCAAAATCGAATAAAGAATCTTTCCAGTATTCCTTCAGGACTGGCGGGCAGACAACCAATGTTCTACCGTGTATTTGTTGAAGGAGAAGAGCGGTGATAAATGTTTTACCCAAACCAACCACATCAGCTAAAAACACACCATTGTATGTTTCCAATATTTTTTTTGCCTGTATCGCAGCCTGGTTTTGATACTTCAATTTCATAAAACCTTCTGGCAGGAACGGCTCGAATTCATCTGCCAGATTGATATCCTCTTCAAGGTACTCGTATATCAATTTTAAATAAAGCTCGTACGGTTTGATTTGGTCGGTCAGCCATGTTTTGTTTTGGATTGTATCGACAAAATCATCTGAGATATCTACTGACTCTTTCCAAAGGGTGTTGAACTGGTCTTCAGCAAAAAGGACATCTCTTTTATTGCGCAATTCCACATTAAATTCCCTGTTGGCTATAAAACCAGATTCGGAAAAGTTGCTGGATCCGGTGATCACAAAGCCGTAATCTCGATCCTCAGGATTAAATTTTCCGATGTATACCTTCGCGTGAATGTTCTTCGAAGGATATGCTCTTATCTCTAATTTTTTCCCATTTCCGTTACACGCTTTGTCCTGGTCAGCATCTGGACAATCTGTTCTCAGGAAATCTATAAATTTACGAATCCCGATCTCCAGTTTATCATCTTTTTCATCGCTGTTCTCGATTTCATCTTTCAAGTTCTCTTTAAATTTCTTCTTGGTGCGTTGATGAGATTCAAAATCAATCAGTCCATTCTGATGATTATATTGCATCAGATCATATGAGTCACGGTCAATACTGAGCCCTACAAGTATCCTGATTTTAGAAACAGGTTCCAAAGCGTCATACAATTGATAAAAACCACTGGCCCTGAAATAACCCACCAATACATCAAACTGCTGAGAATCTTTCAGTGTTGACTTGAATCTTGATAACAAGCTATGACCTTCTTCATTGGTGAAAAATGTCAAATCAGTATGATCTATTGTTTTACCGGTACTCATAATTACTTGTTAATTTTGATAACATTAAGGGTCTCCACCAGACCGTCAGAGAGATACAGCAAATCACTGAGATCTGTCAATATGTATGACTTAATAAACTCAACTTCAATTGTCTTCTGAGGTATGTCGAGAGTTTTTGAAAATGTTTCCAACATTTCTTTTGTTGCAACTCTTTCACCTCTCTCAATTTTGCTTAAAATGGAAGTATCAATATCAAGTTCAGCGGCTACCTTTCTTAAAGGAAGACCAAGTTGTTCCCGATTGTATCGTAGAAATTCTCCAAATGTATTCATTTTGTTGTTTTTGTTTGGAAATATTGTTCAAAAGTACGATTTGTTTTGTTAATATTTCTGACGAGAGAAGAAATTGTTGTTGAATAAAGAAATTTATTTAAATATGATCTCACTTCAACACTATTTCAACTGAATCTTCAGGCATATTGAACTTGTTCATGATATTTGAAATACGGCTCATGCAAGTAGATGCCGAGATATTGATGTGAATAAAAAATGTATCATCCGTCAAGTTCTTTGTTTTGTCACAATTATCCCCATCAAATGATTTATATCTCTTTTTCATATCATTATTTTCTTCAATCATTTGCTTCAATATATGCCATTTAACGATTACATCTCCTCCGAATAGTTCATATTGATTGTCCAGAATTGCATCAAAATCATATTCAGGACTTTTTTTTAAATAGTCCAGGAAGGCAATGAACACGGTTTGCCAATAGGTAGCTTTAAAAGAAATCCCATCAATGACAATTTCAGAAGGCGTATTGCCTTGCGCTAAATTACCGGCATCGGTATCCAACGGTGAAAATCGCATACTCTCAACAATTCTCACATTCCAATTATCTATGTCTTTATAATCTTCTGGAAGTGGAAAAGTATTCATGAACCATGAGATCATATTTTTTTGATGATCTTCAATTCTTGCTTCATCCCAAATATCTTTGTTGATCACATCCAATCGGAAATTCAAAGATGAAGTGGAGAGTTTTTCTTTTTTCGTACTGAAAGACTTGTTACCAATCTCACTGTTGAATTCTGTGAGGATTAAATTTCCAATGTTGTGCAAATATCTTTTGTGAACCTCATTGTAATTATCGCCCAGGTCACTGATCCAATCGTCGTTTAACTTCTGGGGCATGATATGTTCAATCGTTATCTTCGGATTGCGAAAATCGACCGCAACCTTTGTATTGTTCTCTTCTATCTTGCCTAAAATGAATTTCGAATACTTCTTCAATCCCTCATAAAAGTTCATGGTAAGTAAGGCATTTTTTATCTCATGGTTGTTCGGGAATCTCAACCTGTAGAACATATTTGTGAGCAATTCAAGTATTGTAACTTTGCCAAGTGCAAGGTTCTCGATATGCTTGCTTAAAAGAACCATGTTTTTGTTCTCACCTTGGGTGAGCCCCAATATTCTTCTTCGTATCAGATAGATACGAATGGTTTCCAATATAGAAATTAGGAGATCATCACTCAAGTGTACATCCTTACGCTTGTCCTGATTGTATTCCAGCAGGCCTATCACAAACGGTTTAAAAGCCTCTGCTTTGATGTCGTGGAAAATATTTCTCAGCAGTTCTTTAACTTCTTTATCTTTCGTTGAGTCGATAAAAATTGTGTCGGTAACTACTTCCGTGATGATCCATTTGTACCAACGAACGTACCGCACTATATCATTTATAAAGTCGTTGTGAGTAGTAAATTCCCCTTCAACAAAATCTTTAAACAGTTGATAGATCTCTTTTGTGTTGTTGTCACTGACAACTTTGATAGACGTTTTTGTTTTGTATTGGAGATAATCACGGAAATACTTTGAAGAATCGTCGTTCAGGATTAACTCAATCTTGGGATGCCATACTTTTTCGTAAATCTCTGATTGATTCGAACTTTCCATATTTAAGAGGACAAAGTTCCTGACCAAATCAGACAACGTGAGGGGTTTACCTAGTGAGTTTAACGTTTCAAAGATAATTTGTGGGTCCTCACCTTTGAACGGGCGTTCATCCAAAAAGATCACAGCAACATTTATTCTCTGGATCGCCATCAGGTAATGCTCTAATTTGATTTCAGGATTGGTTCGCTTGACATCCTCAATCAACTTTGAGAAAAGCCTGTAAGCATTATTAATGATACCTGGGTCAGGTTGGTTTTTATTTACCAGTGCTCTGTAGGATTCCCAATCTTTTGTTACTTGTTTAAGCTTGATCTTGTCCTGAAAACTCGAGGTGGTGTTTGTAAGGTAACTATGGGTTATGAAATCCTGATTTGCCTCATCTGTTTCTAAATCTCTCAGTGCAATAAGAAACAACAAAGTGGTTGTGAGACGTTGTTGTCCATCCACAACGACTGATTTATTGGCGAAACCGGACTTCTCCTCTTTAATGACAAGTGTCCCGAAGAAGTGCTCCAGCTTATCATGTTGATTGGGATCGAGTTCTGAATGAACGATGCGCTTTATATCGTTAAAGAAACGTTCAATCTCCGGTCTTCCCCAGGCATATGCTCTTTGAAACGGTGGAATAAAGAATGAGGTTGCATTCTTAGCCAATACATCATTAATGGAATGACTCTCAGTTTTCATATTACTTTATACTATTGATTTATTGGAACATCTGAAGATATTTATCAGATTTGAAAGGTTATAGTTGATCAATTGAATATTTACAAATTACTCCGGAGTATCATGCTGATCTGTTATTAAAATCAAAAATACAAAAACATTCACAATCAAGCACAAAGATTGTATAATGAAATTGACAAAAATGAAAAGAGATAATGACAACTTATGTCATTTGTGCCAATTATTGCAAAGAAATATGTTACCGATATGGTGTAACCAAAACTGGTTCTTCGCTGGTGCTCCTCCGACTCGAGTCGGTGTGGAGTCGCAGTGGACTCGGAATGGAGTCGGAGTGGAACAAGCCCAGTCCTTGCCCAGTACCAGCCCTGTACTTGTGTAAAGGGTAAGTACCCGAGCAACTACCT
>Ga0172378_10004034_pt1 | contig 13803 bp, 9 predicted proteins | sample GrowelOW332metaG_FD_119755 | JGI IMG/M metagenome (GOLD analysis project Ga0172378, IMG submission 119755) | Groundwater microbial communities from an aquifer near a municipal landfill in Southern Ontario, Canada - Pumphouse #3_1 metaG | ecosystem: Environmental > Aquatic > Deep subsurface >... | reverse complement strand
GACATGTAGATTTAATGTACAATGTCATAAACGCATGGGGTTCTTACAATCCAGACAGAGTATACAGCCTTATACCTTATTTAGGTATCGGTTACATGTACGGTCTAAATGAAGATTGGAAAAAACCAAACCCTGATGGTGATCTTTTCAAAGGTCAGAATCAAACACTTACTTACAATGTTGGTTTAATCAACAACTTCCAGGTTTCAAAAAGCGTAGGTATTTTTGTTGAATTAGGCTGGAGAGTTTTACAAGAATCATTTGATGGTTCACCAGTAAGTGGTGATTATGAATATGACAGCATGTTCACAGGAACTGCAGGTATCAAATTTGGTTTAGGTGGCAAACAGGATTTCACACCAGCTGAACTTATGGATTACAACCTGATCAACGACCTGAACAGCCAGATTAACAGACTTCGTGCTGAAAACGAACAGCTGAGACAGAGACCAGAATCTTGCCCAGAATGTCCAGAAGTACAGCCAACTGTTGTTTCTGAAGCAGTATATGTACCTAACGTAGTATTCTTCCGTATTAACTCTGCAAAAATTGACAGAGGTCAGCAAGTAAGTGTATACAACACTGCTGAATACATGAAGGCTAACCCAGATGCAAAAGTAAACATCGTTGCTTATGCTGACAAACAGACTGGTACACCTGCATACAACTTCGCACTTTCTGAAAAACGTGCAAGAGCCGTTGCTGATGCACTTATAAACGAGTACGGAATTGACAGCGATCGTATCTCAATTGACTGGAAAGGTGACACTGAACAGCCATATGCAGAAAACGACTGGAACCGTGTAGCAATTTTCTTTGTTGACTAATCAACAAGATTATATAAATAAAAAAAGCATCTCGTACGAGATGCTTTTTTTATGCTTGATATTAAACTATCTATTCATTAACAGGTTATATGAGATAAGTTGAACAAAGCTAAGTAATAGATTATTCCTTTATATAAACACGTTTCACACGTGGAGAAACAGAAGTAAGTATTTCATACGGGATTGTTCCAATACTCTCGGCTAAATCAGTAACCGGTAACCCTTCTCCGAACAGTACAACAGTATCACCCTCTTCTGCTTTTATATCGGTAACATCAACCATAGAGAGGTCCATACATACATTTCCCACAATAGGTGCATACTGCCCGTTTATAAGTACTTTACCTTTTCTATTTCCAAACTGTCGGTCCATACCATCTGCATATCCAAATCTTATTGTAGCGATCCGGGCATCATGGTCCAGCTTTTCCTTTCTACCGTAACCAATGGTCTCATTACTTGATATCTTTTTAATCTGCAGTATTGTGCTTTTTAAAGTGCAAACATTCTTGAGTCCGGAAAGACCACTGGGGCTGACACCATACAGACCGATACCCAATCGTGCCATATCCCACTCATAGTCATTAAAACGCTCAATACCTGCAGAGTTAAGTATATGTTTATGCACACTGTATCCAAGTTCATTCTCAATTTTTTGTGCAGCAGCTCTGAAAGTTTCCATCTGCTGATGTGTGAAATCATCGAAAGACCAACTCTCACTGGCTGAGAGGTGTGAAAATATGGAGCTAACCCTAAGCCCCTTCTGCTTCTTTAGAGTCTCAACAAGCTCCTCTATTTGCTCAGGAAGGAACCCCAGGCGATGCATACCTGTATCTATTTTCAGGTGAATTGGATAATTAGTTATACCGCTTCTTTCTGAATTATTTATAAAACTCTCAAGTATGCGCATATTATAAACTTCTGGCTCCAGATTATTCGTAATCAGCTCTTCAAAGCCATTTACCTCTGGATTGAGAACTATTATTGGAAGTGATATACCTTCATTTCTAAGTGTGACTGCCTCCTCTGCCACAGCAACTGCGAGATAATCGCATCTATGATACTGCAGAGTCTTTGCTATTTCTACGGCTCCTGCACCATATGCATTGGCTTTGACCATACATACCAGCTTTACATTGGAGTTGAGCTTAGATTTATAGAAATTAAAATTGTGCACCACTGCATCAAGATCAACCTCAAGTACGGTTTCATGAATTCTCTCTTCCAGAATATTGTTGATTCTTTCGAAGTTAAATCTCCTTGCACCTTTAAGAAGAATCAGCTCATCCCGAAATGAGTCTTGAATACATGACTTGAGAAAATCATCAGTAGTTAAGAAGAAAGTTTTATCAGGCATTGTGAACAGATCAGCATTTGCAAGAATATCTTTTCCAATACCTATTATTCTTTCTATCCCACTCTGCTCTGCCATGTCAGCAACTCTTTTATAAAGTCGCTTTGGTGGAACACCCGACTGAAGAATATCTGACAGGATAAGAGTTTTTTTTAATTTACGATCCATTTTACGCTGATGCTGAAAATCAAGAGCAATCTTGATTGAGTTCACATCAGAGTTATAGCTGTCATTTATGATTAGTGAACCATGCTTGCCTTTACGGACATCAAGTCTCATCGCAACAGGCTCAAGTGTACTCATACGTTCTGAAATCTCATTGGGTGACACATGAAGATATAGTGCAATTGCAAGACAATTAATTGCATTTTCTATTGATGCATCATCTATGAAAGGTATTTCAAAGCTGTAGTAGAAATTCAGGAATGAATATTCAATCTTAGTGCTATTTTCTAATTTCTCAATATCTGAAATAAAAAGATGAGCTTCTCTGTTTTTTCTTGACCATGAGAAGGTCTTCTGAGATAGCACTTTAAGGTCGACACAACTACTCACCAGTTCATTGTCCTCATCATAAACAAAGACCTCACAATTTTTGAAGAGCTCAAGTTTCTCGAGAGTTTTCTGCTGAAGTGAGTCGAAATTTTCCTGATGTGCATCCCCTATTTTAGTTAACACCCCAATAGTAGGTCTGATTATTGGTTCCAGGTTCTCCATTTCGTCAGGTTTGGATATCCCCGCTTCAAATATTCCCAGTTCTGCATCATTATCGAGTTGCCATACCGAAAGTGGTACTCCTATCTGAGAGTTGTAACTTCTTGGGGAACGAACAATATTATAATCTTTTTCCAATAACTGATATAACCACTCTTTAACAACTGTTTTACCATTACTTCCGGTTATACCTATAATAGGTATATTAAATTTTGATCTGTGATGCTGAGCCAGCTTTTGTAATGCAGACAGGCAATTCCTTACTTTGAAAAAGTTTGCACCTTTGAGATCTTTCCATTCGTTTCGTTGTTTGGAAACAACAAAATTACGCACCCCCGATGCATACAATTCACTTATATAATTGTGAGCATCGTTATTCTTTGATTCCAGAGCAAAAAAGAGAGTCTTTGATGGGTCTGTAATCTTTCTGCTATCCGTTAAGAGTGTGGTTATTTCGGAATAATTAAGATTACTTGATGAAACTCCAAGAGTAGATGCAATTTCTTTTATTTCGTATTTCATAAAAAAACATTCATTGTTTACAGTTAAACTAATCTCAATTATCTTGTGATTTCAGCAGAGATAACACATGATTAATCTCCTGTTCACAACTTAAAAAAGGATATTTCAGAGCAAAATCATTCATATTACTAACAGTCTTTTTTAGAAAATTCCTGTATGAGCTGGTAGCTGGAAACAAAGGTTTATGATTTACAGCCTTCATTATTTGCCCCCACTCCTTATTTATTGTCATTGTAATATCAGTAAAATAGGTCTTCGAAAACTGCTTCCATATATAATCTACAGCAAATGATGAAGGATGATTCATATCCTCTTCATAAAACCTGTAATCACGAAGCTCATCTAACATTATCTCATAAGCTGGGAAATAGTACATATCATCTATAAAATTACTAATTAACTTATCAATAGCAATATGTAAAATGGATTTACTGATTTGGTTTTCATGTGCACCATCTTTCCAGTGACGAATGGGACTTACCGTAAAAATAAACTTAAGATTCGGATTAACACTCTTCAATACAGTGATCAGATTTATCCAATCTTCTGTTATCTCTTCAACTGTTAATCTGGCTCTAACAAAATTATCTGCTGGGAATTTGTGGCAATTACTAACCACATCATTTCTCGCTTCTTCGACAGATTGATTTAATCGATATACATACGCTGTTCCGAAAGTAATAAGAAGCAGATCTGTTTTTTCTATAAAATCAGAAGCTTTATTAAATCTGTCTGATATGTTTTTAAGGCATATATCTTTATCAGTATCTGAAAAACTACCATGATGCATAAAGCTATGATACATTTCATTACCGAATACAAGATCAGATTCTGTGAACTCTGTTTTATCCAGGAGTCTTCTGATTGATGATGAGACAGACATGGGATTGTAGAGTATGCCAAATGGATTAACATCTACATTAAATTTGCTTTGTTGAAGTCTTATTCCTATATTTTCGGAAAAGCATGATCCAAACAGCATCATTTTAGAGGTATGATCAATTTTGAAGTCCACCTCAGGAATATGTATACGTGTTCTGAAATCCATCTCTTTATTTTTATCAATACAAAAATATAAATAAAGAGACCAATTAACTAATTGAAAGGATTATAAATTGTGAAACTTGAAAATGAGATTGAATGTGAGGAAGATGGTTTCTATAAAAAAGGAAAGGTTGTCTCACGACAACCAATCTTCATTGTTAACCTTAAATCTAATACCATGAAAAACACGTTGCAAATATAGTATGTTTTTTTATATCCTCCAAAACATTTGAAAGAAAAAACTCTACATTTTACACAGTTTAACCATTAAAAAGATGATTAAACAGAATTTTGTTAGTCGATGTTGGTTTTTTATATAATTTTGATTATTCTACATACAAAACCAAACCTTTTAGATACTCCCCTTCTGGATGATAAATGTTAATTGGGTGATCTGCAGGTTGAGTAAGTTGGTGAAGAATTTGTACTTTTCTACCGCTTATTGCTGCAGCACTGAAAACTGCCAGGCGGAATTGCTCTTTGGAGATAACCTGGGAACATGAAAACGTAAATAGAATACCTCCCTTAGCGATTTTTGCGAATGCTGAATGATTCAGCTTTTTATATCCCTGAAGTGCATTATTAACAGCTCCTCTATGTTTCGCGAAAGCAGGAGGATCAAGTACAATCAGATCATATTTACCATCGGGTATTTCATTTAAAAACTTGAATGCATCTTCCGAATATGAACTATGACGCGGTTCATCGCCAAAATTCAGTTGCACATTCTGATCTGTGATCGATATTGCCTTAGAAGAGCTGTCAACAGAATCCACTATGGCAGCGTCACCTCTGAGTGCATATACAGAAAATCCACCTGTATAGCTAAACATGTTAAGTACGTTGCGCCTATGTGAGTATTTTTCGAGAAGAGTGCGATTCTCTCTCTGATCAATAAAGAAACCTGTTTTTTGCCCCTTTAGCCAGTCAATTTTGAATTTCAGTCCATTTTCAACCGCAATATCATCAACATCTGCTCCACCAAAAATATATGAGTCTTCCGGATCAATATCAGCCTTAAAAGGCAAGGTCCCTTCCGATTTATAAAATATGTTTTTAAGATTATCAGAACCATAAACAGCTCTCAATGCTTCTGAGATTTTCTCTCTGTCACTGTGCATTCCTACAGAGTGAGCCTGCAACACTGCAGTATTACCGTATATATCAATTATTAATCCCGGAAGATTATCTCCTTCACCATGAACAAGGCGGTATGTATTATTTTCAGAATTAATTAATCCGATATGTTTACGCATTTTATAGGCTTCAGAAAGACGCTCTATGTAGTAATCTACATTTATAACAACATCTTTAAACGATAAAATACGAACTGAGATACTCCCTATCTGATAATGCCCTACACCAAGAAATTCTTTTTCATGTGACAACACTTTGACTATCTCGCCTTCCTCTATTTCTTTGGATTTATATGCTACTGCACCTGAAAACACCCATGGATGAAATCTTTTTAAAAATTCATCTTTTTTGGGTTTCAGAACAACTTCTTTGTAGGTATTCATATGAATTATATATTTAATTTATTGGAGTATTATCTATTGTTTCTTTCTATTGTTATTCTTCTTAGATTGAGTTAGATAATTATATATTTTCAGACAAGCCCAGGCATCTATGGCGGCATAGGACTGTTGTGCCGGAGTTAATTCAGCTGCTTCCCAGTTAGAAAGTCTCTGACTTTTTGATATTTTTTTTCCAAATATGATTGCATAAATCTTTTGCAGGCTGTTATCTTCTATACCGAACTTATCTACAAAAAGTTGAAGGTCGATGAAGTTTTGTGGTTTCTTTCCAGTTCTTTTACGCAGTGCGGCAAAATCATCTCTAAGAGAAAGTCCAATTTTCTTAACTGACTCATTACACAATAACTTCTCAAGTGATTCCGGGTAGCCAATTTTATTAAGCCTGAATAAAAAACACTCATCTTCTGTTGCAAGCTGAAGCAAGGCAACATTATTAACCTGACCGCGTTTAAAAGCAGGCTTAGTTTCGGTATCGAATCCCAGAGCAGATTTAGTAGAAAGATATGCAACAGCATTGTCTACTTCAGCCGGATGATCTATAATATAAATTTCTCCTTCAAAATTTACCTTTTCCAACTCTGCCAACTCCTGTTTAGTAATAGTTAATCCCACGAATCCTCCATATTTAAGAAATCATCATAATCTTCATTTTCAAACTCTCTGCTTTTGATTGAATGTAATGGGCGTAAAACATTTACAAGCTTTTGTCCCCAATATGTGCGAAAATTTACAGTGCAGATATTTATTGCACTCTGCATCTGCTCTGTGAGCTCCATCTGATATACAGAAACAAAATTCCTTACATCCTGATAAATATCAGCAATGTTTTCAGAAACAGTAGCAGAAATAGGTCTTTCGCTATACTTCATTTCATCCATAAAAACATCAAGGTAAACATCCTCTTCTCCCATAATTTCACTTATCGTATAAGCAACCCTTGCATAATCTTCTTCACGAACGAAAGGTGCAGGCGGCTCCTCAAAAGTTTCTATTGTATCCGGGAGCATAGATGCCTTCATATACATAAGTGGAAGAATTTTAAGCATCTTGTCGATCCATTCTGAACGGGAAAGCTTTTCTTCTGCCTCAAGATATGAACAAAAATTGACTGCCACAGTCAGAAATTCAATTACGTTTTTATCATAAATTATTTCATCTATGTCACGTTTTTTCATATTATAAAAATTCATTAAGATGTCATTTGGTCAACCATCTGTATGAACAAAAGTACATAATATTTTCGATAATGATATAAAGTGAACATCAACTATCACCTCATACATTCATATAGTTTAAAAAAAATCCCAAACATTTTGTGAATACGTTTAAAAACAATATCTTTGCATCTGAAATGAATGAGGGGAAGCAGGAAAAATGGCTTCCTTTTTTATTCAATACATACCAAATTTATGGTTGATAAAAAAGAACTTGTCAATATTGTCGAGGAGTATCTTAAAGATTCATCGAATTACCTGGTGGATATCATTTTGGGTACTGGTAATTCTATTACGGTAGAAATTGATAATGATAATGGAGTAGATATTGACGATTGTGTAGCACTGAGCAGAGACATTGAGTCTAAATTAGATCGTGAATCGGAAGATTTCGAACTGACAGTAACCTCAGCAGGACTGACATCGCCTTTTAAAACAATACGTCAGTATAAGAAGTATGAAAACAAAGAAATTGAGGTAGTAGACAAAAAAGGTGTTAAACTGGCTGGAGTTCTAAAATCATCAGATGACAACGGGTTTACTATAACTGTGATCAAAAAGGTTAAACCTGAGGGAGCCAAACGTAAAATGGAAATCGAAGAGGATATCCATTACAAGTTTGATGAAGTAAAATATACAAAATATCTTTTAAGATTTTAATAACACATGGGCAAGAAGAAAGAATCCATAAGTCTCATAGATACATTTTCTGAATTTAACGAGCTGAAAAATATCGATAAGGCTACACTTATCAGCGTTCTGGAAGAAGCATTCAGAACTGTAATTTCCAAGTCACTTGGTACTGACGAAAATTACGACATAATTATTAACCCTGATAAGGGTGACCTTGAAATATGGCGTAACAGAGTAATTGTTGAGGATAATGAACTGGTGGATCCAAACATGGAAATTAAGCTTTCAGAAGCTTTAAAGATTGATGAGGATTTTGAAGTAGGTGAAGAGGTAACAGACGAAGTCCCACTTGAGCATTTTGGTCGCCGCACCATACTTAATCTAAGACAAACACTTTCTTCTAAGATACTAGAACTTGAGAAAGATAATTTATACAATCTGTATAAAGAAAAGGTTGGAGAGATTGTATCTGGAGAGGTATATCAGGTATGGAAGAAAGAACTCTTACTTCTTGATGATGATCATAATGAACTCATACTACCAAAAACTGAGCAGATTCCAAGTGATTTCTTCCGTAAAGGAGAGCATGTCCGTGCAGTAGTTGCCAGAGTGGAGAATAAAAACAACAACCCTAAAATTATACTTTCACGTACATCTCCAGTATTTTTAGAACGTTTATTTGAACAGGAAATACCTGAGATTGCAGACGGATTAATAACAATAAAAGGTATTGCCCGAATTCCTGGTGAACGTGCAAAAGTGGCTGTTGAAGCTTATGATGACAGAATAGATCCTGTTGGTGCCTGTGTAGGTATGAAAGGATTTCGTATTCATGGTATAGTTCGTGAATTGCGCAATGAAAATATTGACGTAATTAACTATACAAACAATACTTCTCTGTATATACAGCGTGCTCTGAGCCCAGCAAAAATCAATTCAATTACAGTTAAAGAGGAAGAACACCGCGCAGAGGTTTTCCTTAATCCTGAAGAGGTTTCACTGGCAATTGGCAAAGGGGGTGCAAACATTAAACTTGCATCTATGCTTACTGGGTATAATATTGAGGTGTTCAGAGATATTGATGAAGTGGATGAAGAGGACATTTACCTGGATGAGTTTCGCGATGAAATTGATGGCTGGGTAATTGATCAGCTAAAGAAGATTGGATGTTCTACAGCCAAGAATGTACTTGCAACAAGCAGGGAAAGGCTGATCAGAGAGGCTGATCTAGAAGAGAGTACAGTAGATGAAGTTCTTGCTATTCTTCGATATGAATTCGAGGATGAAGAAGATTCTGAAGAAGATTCTGAAGAATTTGATGATTCTGCTGATATTGATTTAAATGAGGCGCAGGAGCCGGAAATAGAGGATGATAATGTGGAAGAATAATTTAAATCGTTTCACATTGTAAAATCAACAAAAAAAGAGTAAGGTTAGAAGATATATATATGCCTATTAGACTAATTAAAGTTTCGAAAAATTTAAATGTGGGAATTAACAGTCTTGTTGAGTTTCTGCACAAGAAAGGTATTGAAATAGAAGCAAATCCGAATATTAAGATTGAGGATGAGCACTATGATATACTGATCGCTGAATTTGGCAAGGATAAGAATATCCGGAAAGAGGCTACAGAAACACGTGAAAAGATGCATCGTCGTGATGATAAGCGTGAAACTGTAGCTATAGAAGGTTATGAATTGCCAGAAGATAATGTTTCTAAAAAAGCTGTTGAAAAAGAGACTATTGAAACAGAAGTTCCACAAGAACTGAAACCACAGGTAAATGTGATTGGCAGTATCGATCTTGATAAACTGAATAAGAAAAAAACAGAACCTAAAAAGAGCGTATCAAAAGTTGAAAAAGCTCACAAGGAAGAAGAAGTTCAGACTCAAGAAAACATTCAACCTAAAATTGAAGTAAAAGAAGAAATTGTTGCAGAAACTCCTGTAAAAGAAGAGCCTAAAGTTGAAGCTACTGCTAAAAAAGAGAGCAAAATTGAAGAGGTTGCTGAAGAAAAACTGATACCACAAGTAGATTCGGCTCCAGAAGTAGTAAAAGAAACAGCATCAAAGAGTAAACCAGTAGCGGAGGTTAAAGAAGAGGTTAAAACTAAAACTTCTGCTGAAACTAAACAGAAAACTGAAGTTGAAGAAACAGTAGAAAAAGCAGCTGAGACAGACAGTAAAATTGATACTGAATCAAAACCTTCAATTAAAAAAGAAATTAAAGAACAAGAAATATATTCTAAGGACGAAGAAGAAGTGAACGTAAAAACTGTTGAAATTAAAGCTGCTGAAGAAACAGAACTGGAGGTTGACAAAAACATTGAAGGTGAACAGGAAAAAGTATCAGAGGATACTACTACTGCTGCTGAAGGTTCCAGGTCGGAAAAGGTATTCCGATTACATAAAAATAAACTGGAATCGAACATAGTAGTAAAAGGCTCCATTGATTTAAGTACAATTAATGACCGTACTCGTCCACCTAGAAAATCCCGTGCTCAACGCAAAAAAGAACGCCTTGAAAGAGAACAGAAGCTCCTCGATAGCAAAAAACTGAAAGAAGAAAAAGTTAAACTTCTCAAGAAAGAGGCTATTGACGAAAAGAAGAAACATATAGATGATGCTGAAGCTACAGAAGACAGCAAAAAGAAAAAACGTAAAAGAATACGTTCTAGTAAAGTAAATATAGATAAACCTGCAACATTTAACCAGACACCAAGAAGCGACAGAAGAGCTACACTTAGAAAGCCAATTAAATCGGAGGTTAGTGAAGAGGATGTGCAGAAACAGATTAAAGAAACATTAGCACGACTAACTGCAAAAAGAGGCAAGAAAGGTGGGGCCAAATATCGTCGAGAGAAACGTGAAGCAAGTGCAACAAGACAAAGAGAGGAACTAAAACAGCAGGAAAGAGAAAGCCGCATATTGCAGCTTACTGAATTTGTAACTGCAAATGACCTTGCCAACATGATGGATGTATCCGTGACAGATGTTATATCTACATGTATGAGTCTTGGCGTTATGGTGGCTATAAACCAGCGTCTTGATGCTGAAATTATTAACCTTGTTGCTGAAGAATATGGATTCAAAACAGAATATGTAAGTGCAGATGTTATTGAAGCAATAGCCGAAGAGGAAGATGATCCTAAAGATCTGGTACCTCGCTCTCCTATTGTAACGGTGATGGGGCACGTAGACCACGGAAAAACATCACTTCTTGACAGTATCAGAAGTACAAATGTTATTGCCGGTGAAGCTGGTGGTATTACTCAGCATATTGGTGCTTATAATGTAGAACTATCAGATGGTAGAAAAATCACATTCCTCGATACTCCGGGTCATGAAGCATTTACTGCTATGCGTGCTAGAGGTGCTAAGGTTACAGACGTAGCTATAATAATTATTGCAGCAGACGACAATGTGATGCCTCAGACAGTTGAAGCGATCAACCATGCCGGTGCAGCAGGAGTTCCGATAGTTTTCGCAATTAATAAGGTAGATAAACCAGGAGCTAATCCTGAAAAGATTAAAGAGAAACTGGCCGAGATGAACTACCTTGTTGAGGACTGGGGAGGTAAATATCAGTCACAGGAAATCTCAGCAAAGAAAGGTACTGGAATTCGCGAACTGTTGGAAAAAGTAATTCTTGAAGCTGATTTGCTAGAGCTTAAGGCAAATCCTAATCGTAAGGCAACAGGTTCGATAATTGAGTCTGAGCTTGATAAAGGTCGTGGTTACATCGCCACTGTACTGGTAGAAAACGGAACATTGAGACAGGGAGATATTGTAATTGCTGGAGCTTATTTTGGTCGCATTAAAGCGATGTTTAATGAGCGCAATCAGCGAATAACCGAAGCTGGTCCTTCAGAGCCGGCACTTATCCTGGGACTTAATGGAGCACCTCAGGCTGGAGATACATTCAATGTTATGGATACTGAGCAGGAAGCACGTGCAATTGCTAATAGAAGAGAGCAATTACAGCGTGAACAGTCTATGCGTACGCAGAAATTACTTACACTTGATGATATCGGCAGAAGAATTGCAATCGGTAACTTCCAGCAATTAAATATAATCGTGAAAGGTGACGTGGACGGTTCAGTAGAAGCTCTTTCTGACTCACTTATTCGTCTGTCAACAGAAGAAATACAGGTAAATGTAATTCACAAGGCAGTGGGACAGATTTCAGAGTCTGATATTACACTAGCTGCAGCATCAGAAGCAATTATAATCGGATTCCAGGTACGTCCATCACTAAATGCACGTAAAGAAGCTGAAAAAGAGGGTGTTGATATACGACTCTACTCAATCATATATGATGCTATTGAAGAGGTTACTGCTGCAATGGAAGGTATGCTTTCACCTGATATTAAAGAAGAGGTAACAGGAAACGTAGAAGTACTGGAAGTATTCAAAGTATCTAAAATTGGTGCTGTAGCCGGTTGTATGGTACGTGACGGAAAGGTGAAACGCTCAAGTAAGATTAGACTAATTCGTGATGGAATTGTTGTCTACACCGGAGAAATTGATTCTCTTAAACGTTTTAAAGATGATGTTAAAGAGGTCACTTCAGGCTACGAATGTGGAATAACAATACATAATTTCAACGATATAAAAGTGGGTGATATAATTGAAGCTTACGAGGAGATAGAAGTAAAGAAAACTTTATAAGAAAAAATATTCATTTCATTAATAATATGTTTATGAGAAAAATAAAACTTTTAGGTCTTTGCTTGTTTATAGTGGCATTTAGTGGTAAGGTCTTTTCTCAAGATTTTAATCAAACACAAAATTTTGGCCAACAGCAAAATATTCAGCAGATAAAGATAGGATTTGTAAACTCAAATGATATTCTTAAAGAATTTCCTGAAAAGAATCAGGCTACTGAGCAATTGCTTAACTTAAGTAAAGAGTATGAAAGTGAATTACAGTTAATGCAGAGTGAGTATAACAAGAAATATTCCGACTATATCACTTATCAAGCATCTCTAGCAGAAAATATCAAACTACGCAGAATGCAGGAGCTAACTGAACTGGAGAACAGAATTCAGGAGTTCATGAGTATGGCCCAAAAAGATATTGAATATCAGGAAAAAGAAAAACTTGAACCATTACAGCAGAAGATTAAGGAAGCTATCAGACAGGTAGGTATTGAGCGTAATTATACAGTAATTTACGATTTAGCCAATCCTGGAATAGCCTTTGTTTCTCCTCTTGCTGAAGATGCCAATATTTACGTAAAACAAAAGTTAGGTATCAAATAAGTGGTAGCAGGTGGAAAAGACAGATCCCGATAGATCAGGTGCAGTCGGAATTTTTGATTCCGGCTACGGTGGACTCACGGTATTATCGGGAATAAAATCAGTTTTGCCTGAATACGACTATATATATCTTGGAGATAATGCCAGAGCACCCTATGGAAACCGTTCATTTGAAAGAGTATATGAGTTTACACTCGAAGCTGTAAAATGGTTTTTTAAACAGGGATGCCATCTTGTTATACTGGCATGCAATACAGCATCTGCAAAAGCACTTCGTACCATTCAGCAGGTAAATCTGCCTCAGATTGATCCTGACAAAAGAGTTCTTGGCGTAATACGCCCAACTGCAGAGCAGATAGGACTCGCTTCTAAAAGCGGACATATTGGCGTAATGGGGACAGAAGGCACTATTCAGTCAAAATCTTATCAGATTGAGATATCAAAACTGCATCCTCATATAACTGTTATCGGTGAAGCTTGCCCTATGTGGGTTCCATTAGTGGAAAACAGAGAGTATGATAAACCGGGTGCAGATTATTTCATTAAACAACATGTGGATAATCTTTTAACCAGAGATCCTCAGATAGATACCATAATATTGGGATGCACACATTATCCTCTTTTAATGGAAAAAATAAGAAGGTATCTGCCTGAAAACATTTCTATAATTTCGCAAGGAGAAGTTGTAGCCTACAGT
>Ga0172378_10004033_pt1 | contig 13803 bp, 12 predicted proteins | sample GrowelOW332metaG_FD_119755 | JGI IMG/M metagenome (GOLD analysis project Ga0172378, IMG submission 119755) | Groundwater microbial communities from an aquifer near a municipal landfill in Southern Ontario, Canada - Pumphouse #3_1 metaG | ecosystem: Environmental > Aquatic > Deep subsurface >... | reverse complement strand
TCCCGCTCCCGTTCTCGGCGGTCGCAAGCGACCGCCAACAGAACGACCGATGTGCCGTCTCATTTTCTCTATAGTACCTCTCCGCCACACCCGGTTTTGCTGAATACCGGCTTCGATTCAGCAATTACATCGTCGAAGAACACGGGTCCTTCGGATCAAAGTCGTATCAGAAATAGATACGCAAATGAAGTCGATAAAGAGAGACGACGATGAATTCCCGGAAACCTTTTTGCAGAAATTTCATTGACAACGTGTTTTTTACCGAAAAAACATTATCTTATGGAATCAATGTTGGCTCTGACAAGTTGGGTTGTTAAACAGTCTATTTACCAGTCTAGGATTCATTCCAGCATCAACAGAGAGCGATCGACACGTAGCCAAACCCGATAGAAATTTTTTCCAAAGGAAAAAAATATGCTTAATGTAAGAGAATTTGGAGCCACTGGTGTTGCTCAGCAATTGTGCACCACCCTGATTCAACAAGCAATCGATCAGGCTGCCGCTATGGGGGGTGGCACCATCGTTTTTCCGGCTGGTACTTATCTGACAGGTACGATCTATTTGAAAAATAACATTACCTTGCACCTGGAAAACGGTGCCACTTTATTAGGTAGCCCTAATCCTATGGACTACAATAAAGACGATTTCTGTCCGCAAAATCGAGTTTTTGCCCAAGAACGAGTGAGCGGCGCTCATCTGATTGTAGCCGTCGAAGTGGATCATGTCGGCATCAGTGGCAACGGTCGTATTGATGGCAACCGTCAAGCTTTTTCTGACCAGACCAGTAAAGAACATCCGCATATCTTTGCATACCCCGACTGGCGCCCAGCGCAAATGCTGTATTTTTGTGAATGCCGGAATGTCAGCATTGAAAATGTGCAGTTATATCATGCTCCCTATTGGACCTGCTTGCTGCATGGTTGCCAGGATGTCAATGTTTCTGGAGTGCAAATCTGGAATGACCAGAGAACTTGGAACGGCGATGGCCTGGATATTGACTGCTGCAACCGAGTAACGGTCACAAACTGTAACATCGATTCCGGAGATGACTGCATTACCTTGCGAGCAAATGCCGCTCCCTTGAAAAATTCACAACGCAGTTGTCAACATGTCTGCATCAGTAATTGTATTCTGCGCACTCGTTGCAATGCCTTTCGCATCGGGGTGGGAAATGGTATTGTCCGAGATTGCGTTATCAGTAACTGTATTATTCGTGATACCCGCACCGGTATTTGCATCATCGCCAAGTACTCTAAGGCCTCAGCCGGGGTGACGATTGAAAATATCCAGTTTGACAATCTTTATATTGAAGCGATACGCCCCCTATTTATCGCTTCAGATGTGCATGGCAGCCAGCCGGAACCGGCTAAGTTGATACGAAATATCAGTTTTCAACATCTGCGCGGACGAGGCAGCCGCTCCTGCCTGATTACCGGTAACCCGGATCGGATGATTCATGATTTGACCTTTTCTGATCTCTGCTTCCAATATTCCGGCGGCGCCGACATCGTACCACCAGAAAAAACAGTCCAAAGCTATGGTGAATTTGGCAGTAAAGCAGCGCCAGCAGCATTTTACATTTCAAATGCCGAAGAGGTCGAATTCAACCGGGTACAAATTTCCTGGAGCGAGCTGGATGGCCCCTGGCAGGCCGCTTTAATGACCGAGAATGTCAGTGGTTTACAAATACATCACTGCCGTTTTGCTGCCCCCCCAAATGGGGTGCAGCAGGACAGCCGCTGATTCTTCTATCGGTTTTCAAAATTTATAGCAATACTCATTCGTTTTTCAACCACGGAATAGATCAGATTTAATATGGACGTTTTACTGTATAATGAATTAGAGCCCCGTCGGGCCAAAGAGCAGTTTGCTCGAGTCGTAAAGATGTTGGAAGCGGATGACTTTGCCGCTGCCGAAGTCAAGAAAATGACGCCAACCGCATTCTATCGAGCCCGTTTGAATGATAGCGACCGTTTATTGTTCAGTATCATGCGCTATCAGAGCCGCGGCGTTATTCTCCTGCTGGAAATTATTTATAATCATGAATATGAAAAATCCCGCTTTTTACAGGGCGCTTATATTGATGAAAACAAAATCAGCCCCTTACGACAACCTGAAGAATTACGCTTGGAGGAATTGCCGGAATTATCGTATCGCAACCCGAAGCAGAAGTTTTTCTACATTCTGGACAAGATTATCAGTTTTGATGATTTGCAGCAGGAGCTTTTACATTTACGCCCACCCTGCATTATTATTGGCAGTGCCGGTTCCGGTAAAACCGTACTGACTCTGGAGAAATTGAAGAGTCTGAACGGTGATATTCTTTATGTGACCCGCTCGGCCTTTCTAGCTGAAAATGCCCGCCGTTTATACTATTCTTTCAGTTATGATAAAACGAATCAGGAAATTGATTTTCTGGCGTTCGATGAAGTTCTGCGTAACCTGAAGGTTCCCGAAGGACAGTCCATTGGCTACCAGGAATTTGTCAATTGGGCCTATCGGAACCGTGATAACAGCAAAAAGTTTGATATACACCAGCTGTATGAGGAAATTTCCGGAGTACTAACCAGTCAGGTAAATAAAAATGGCGTTCTCAGCCTGGAAGAATACCTGCAACTGGGAATCAAACAATCCATTTTTCCCGAAGAATTACGCCCGGCAGCATATGAAGTCTTTGAACGCTTTTACCGCTGGTTGCAGGATAACCACGGCTATACCAGCAATCTCCTCAGCCATCAATATCTGCCGCTGGCCAAACCCAGTTATGACTTTCTGGTAGTCGACGAAGTTCAAGACTTGACCTGTATCCAATTGTTCCTGCTGTTGAAATTGCTGCGAAATCCCTTTAATTTCATCCTCTGCGGAGACGCAAATCAGATCGTCCACCCAAATTTCTTCAGCTGGGCTCAGGTAAAATCCCTTTTTTATAAGGAAAAAATTGCCGACCGCTCTTCCGAAATTCATTTATTGCAGGCCAACTATCGCAACTCCCAACAAATTACTGAATTGGCAAATCAATTGCTACGCTGGAAATTTGCCCGCTTTGGCTCCGTCGACCGGGAAAGCAACTTTCTGGTGAATTGCAATTCTCCAGAAGCCGGGGAAGTCAACCTGTTGCCTGATAAGTCTTCATTCAAGCAAGAGCTCAATCAGATGACGATGGCCTCTGTGCATTTTGCGGTTATCGTTTTGCGACAAGAAGATAAGGCGGAAGCCCGCAATTATTTCAAGACTCCCCTGGTTTTTTCCATCGCCGAAGCCAAGGGACTGGAATATCAGAATATTATTATTTATAAGCTGATTTCCTTTAATAGCCGGGAATTTGATGAAATTGCCGCCGATTTGCACCCGGATGACCTGCAAGGAGAATTGCAGTATCGACGCATCCGGGATAAAAGTGACCGTTCCCTGGAAATTTTCAAGTTTTTTATCAACGCTTTGTATGTCGCTGTGACCCGGGCGATTAAACGTATTTATTGGGTCGAAAGCCGAGTCGATCATCCCGCCTTCCGACTTCTGAAACTAAACTGTCAAGCACAACAGCCGCAAATCAAGGAACAAAAATCCAGCGTTGACGAATGGCGCCTGGAAGCCAAACGGTTGGCATCCCAAGGAAAAACAGAACAAGCTGATGATATCCACCGCCAAATCCTGAAAACGGTACCAGTGCCCTGGGAAGTTTATAATCTTGAAAAACTGCCGGAATTGCTAGCACCAGCACTGGATTACCGGAAATTCAACCGCAAAGCGAAACAAACCCTGCTGGATTACGACATCGCCTATGATATGTCGCTTTTCAGAAATAGACTCTTTGATACGGGTTACGCTTTTGCCAAACGCGAAGCGGATGCCGAAGCCCATTACCGCAGTAATTATTTGGTGCTTTATAATACCGCTAGCCGGAAAAAACTACTGGGTGAATTGCAACGCTATGGAGTGGATTTTCGGGATCCCTTCAATCGCACTCCATTGATGCTGGCTTGCGTAATTGGGGATGCTGAATTGATCGAACAATTGCTGGAAATGAATGCTAGTCCGGAGTTGCTGGATAATTATGGTGCCAGCGCTTTTCATTACCTGTGGCGCTACCTGATGAGCAAAAATTGCGAGTTCCAACCCTTTCGGAACCTTTACCATCAATTGCAACCCAATAGTATTCAAGTCAAAATCGGCGACCGGCAAATCAAAATCAGCAATAATTGCATGGAATTTTTCCTGTTAAATTTTATTTTAGCTCATCTGCGTTTAATATTTTCTTTGGGCAAGATGTATGGTTGCCAACAAAAATATATTGAATCCGGCAGCTTTCTGATTCCTGCGGCTAAATTGCCGGAATTTATATTGCCAGAATATCGCAAAAAACGCTCTTACATTTCTTCCATTTTAAGCAAAAATGAGCTTCAACGTCCGGAACCGCATAATCGCCAATTATTCAAACGCGTATATACCGGCCAATATATTTTGAATCCGCAACTGCAATTACTTGATGGACAAGGCGCTTGGAAATTTTGGGATGAATTACTTGGCATCAAGTATTTTCAAGATTGGAATCAACAACCGGAATTCGCCAGCCTTTACATATATCTGCAGTTTTACCGACAACATGGCAAAACCATCCCCTTTGATTTATGTGATATCTATTCAGTACTTGGTCACTTGGTTGCAGAATTGACCAATGCCAAGGAAAAACAGGAAAAAATATCGCCGGTCAAGGAAAAACCAAATCCTTACAGCGATGATTTGGATCGGCATCTGACGCAAGCCCAGCAACAATTTCATGAGCGAATTCTGCAAACACGACTGAAAATAATGCCAGTATCCAGCTTGGTACAATTCGGGATGCAACTGGCCGAAGAACTCCCGACACTGCCGGAAACCTTGCAGGAACTGAGAAAACTGCGGGGTAAAAATACTTTAGAAACCGCAGTGATTTTTAATAATGCCAAGGAAATGACAGAATTGATCAAAAAAATCGCAAACAAAAAAAATGAACTCATGGACCCCCTAGAAAAAAGTTTGTTTTAAAAATTTCGGCGCATCACTTAAAAAAGTAAACGCCCCTTTGTCAGATTAGACGCACAGCATCACGTTTGTCAGATTAAATGCACCGGATAACATTTCATGTAATGCGTTTAGTTTTTTTATTGGCACCGCAAATGTCGTTTCAGTGTTTTCGCTGTTTTCTCTTGAATTTAACGAAAAAAAGGCTATCTTAAAGGTTTCTTTTTTGTAATTTTTCGCAGTAGAGGAGAAAAGGCCTTGGGCGATTATTTCAGTTTAATTATTGGTGCGATTCTGGTCAACAATTTTGTTTTGAGCAGAATCCTTGGCATCTGCCCTTTTTTAGGGGTATCTCGTAGCCTCAAAACGGCTTCCGGTATGGGTGGAGCAGTCCTTTTTGTGATGACGCTGGCAGGCCTGCTGACAGCCATGATCAATCAGTGGATTCTCAGACCCTATCATGTCGAATATCTGCGAACCATCGTTTTTATTCTAGCCATCGCAGGCTTGGTACAGATTGTCGAAGTGCTGTTACAACGCTTTAGCCAACCCCTCTATAAAGCGTTGGGAATCTATTTGCCACTGATTACCACTAATTGTGCCGTCCTGGGCTCGGCCATCATTTGTGCGGATGAGGGCTATGACTTGCTACGCAGCACCATCTTCTGTTTCGCCTCCGCAGTCGGCTTCGCATTGGCTCTACTGCTTTTTTCCAGCCTGCGCGAAAAGCTGGAACTGGCCAAAACACCGCAATGCATGGAAGGCACCCCCATCGCTCTGATTACAGCCGGACTGCTGGCCATGGCTTTCCTCGGATTCGCAGGACTCGGCGGCTAATCAATTGACATCTCGCGGGAAACCGCATAACAAATAAGAGAAGAAGACAATGCAAGCGTTATTGATTCTGCTGGGAACCGGACTGCTCATCGGACTGGCAATCGGACTGGTGGTAAAATTTTTTGGTGCGGAAAGTGATCCTTTACTGGATGCAATTAATGAATTAATGCCCGGTGCCAACTGCGGCGCCTGCGGCTTTCCCGGCTGCGGTAGCTATGCTGCCGCCATGGTGAAACAAACCGCCAAACCGGGAGCCTGCCCATCCATGTCAGAAGAGACAATCCAGAAAATCTGCCGACTTTTAGGGGTAAGCGAAGAAAAACGGGAACGCAAAGTGGCGGTTGTTTTCTGCAGCGGCGATGATGAAAAAGCCACTCGCAGGGCTTTTTACAATGGGGTCAACAATTGTCGTGATGCTATGCAAGTCGCTGCCGGAGCAAAAACCTGCACCTATGGATGTTTAGGACTGGGAGCCTGTGCGAGAGCCTGTCCTTTCGGTGCCATTGAAATCACTCCCAAACACCTTGCCGTCGTTCATCCGGATCTCTGCCAGGCTTGTGGCAAGTGTGTGCAAACCTGTCCGAAAAAACTGATTCGCCTGGTGCCAGCCTCGGCGCCAATCCATGTTTTCTGTAGCTCGCCGGACAAAGGGGCATTAAAACGCAGTGCCTGCAAAGGAGCCTGCATCGGCTGCCGTAAATGCGTCAACAACGCAGGGGAAAACCAAATGCGCATGAATGGCTTCCTGGCCGTCGTGAATTATGGCGATCCACCACCGGCGGAATTGGCAAAAGTCTGTCCAACCGGTGCCCTTCGCAGCAATATTCCTCAACCTAAGTCCGCAACCTTGAGCGATGGGGGAAAAAATGTCTGAATTCTTTCGATTCTATGGAGGGGTGCACCCGAAACAAGAAAAACTTGCCAGTAAAGTAGCGATTGCTTCTGCACCACTACTGGAACGCTATACGGTTCCCTTGCAAATGCACATTGGCGCACCGGCAAAGCTGGTGGTTCAGAAAGATAGTAAGGTCTTGCGCGGACAACTTCTGGCGGAAGCCGGCGGCTTTGTCTCCGCCCGAATTCATTCCCCAACCAGTGGCATAATCAAGGAAGTGACTACCTGCCTTGGCGTGACCGGGACACAATGGCCCGCAGTCATCATTGAAAGCGACGGGGAAGATGCCCCAGCGGATCCCCTGACCCCGATTCCGGATTGGCAGGAAGCCGATCCGACCGTCCTGTTAAAACGCATCGGCGAAGCCGGTATTGTCGGTATGGGAGGAGCCTCTTTTCCAACTCAGGTCAAGCTTTCCCCACCACCGGATAAACCCATCGATACCTTGGTCATTAATGGGGTAGAATGCGAACCCTGCCTGACTGCAGATCACCGCCTGATGCTGGAAAACCCCGAGCAGATCATCAAAGGTATCCTGATAGTCGCCAGAATCCTCGGCGTGAAAAATATTTTTCTGGGCATTGAAAAAAACAAACCTGATGCGGTTGAGCTAATGTCAGAAAAGGCCAAAGGCACTCCGATTCAGGTCTGTCCGCTGGAAGTACGTTATCCCCAGGGCGCTGAAAAGCAATTAATCTATGCCTTGACGAAGCGCAAGGTTCCCAGTGGCGGGCTGCCAATGGCCATTGGCTGCGTCGTACAGAATATTGCCAGCGCCTGTGCCATTGCCGATGCGGTTATCGATGGCACCCCGCTTTATGAACGCGTCACCACCGTGACCGGAACGCCACTGATTGCACCGGGTAACTGGCACTTCCGGGTCGGCACCCTCTATGAAGATGCGGTGCGCCTGGCCGGCGGTGTCAATGAAGACCCGGCAAAAATCATCTCCGGTGGCCCGATGATGGGATTGTCGGTCTATTCCCTGCAAATTCCCATTACCAAGAACTGTTCCGGGATCCTTCTGCTGTCACCCTCAGAAGTGAACCAATATCAAAGCAAATCCTGTATCCGTTGCGGGCGCTGCAATGACACCTGTCCAATGCAACTGATGCCTGGCATTCTCAGTATCCAGATTGAGAATGAGCGTTTTGAACTCGCGGAGACTTGGCATGTGCTCGACTGCATGGAATGCGGCTGCTGTTCCTATGTCTGTCCAGCCGGACGCCCACTGGTTCAACATATGCGTCGCGCCAAAACTGAAGTCATTGCCCGCCGACAGGCTACAGCCGCTGCTGTAAAGAAAAATTCCTAATTCCTTTTTGTCAGGTTCGTTCCCATGTCAGAAATCGAGATCAGACTTCCCAAAACCGACCGGCTGATTGTCAGCAGTTCGCCGCATTTTCACAGCCGGAACAGTGTTTTCCGGATTATGCTTTGGGTCATCGTGGCCCTGTTGCCATCCTGTATTGCCGGGGTGTATTATTTTGGCTTGCCGGCTTTTCAGACGCTGGCGGTTTGTACGATTTCCTGTGTATCGATCGAAGCGCTTTGCAGCGCCTTGATGAAACGCCCTCTGGAAGTGCAGGATTGCAGTGCGTTGCTGACTGGCCTGTTGCTGGGGATGAACCTGCCACCAGCGACGCCAATATGGATTTGCCTGGTCGGTTCGCTGATTGCCATTGGCATCGGCAAAATGATTTATGGTGGGATCGGCTGCAATCCTTTCAACCCCGCCTTGGTCGGTCGCGCAGCCCTGCTGATCTCGTTCCCTCAGGTAATGAATACCTGGGTCATCCCGGGCATGAATGCGGTCAGCGGAGCGACTCCACTGCAACAATTGTCGCAGGCACGAACAGCGGTTCTCGAAGGAAATTCTTGCGCACTGCCGGAATTTCTTGATCAAGTATCCTATGGGGATTATTTTCTCGGACGCATGGGCGGCAGCATCGGTGAAACCTGCACCCTGTGTCTGCTGCTCGGCGGAATTCTGCTGATCGCATTGCGTATTATTCGTTGGCAGGTACCATTTTTCCTGTTGCTCACGGTGACTTTGTTTACCGGAACGGCTTGGCTACTCAACCCAACTCTTTATGCACCGCCGCAATTTCACCTGCTGACCGGCGGTGTCATCTTGGGAGCGTTCTTCATGGCCAGTGATCCGGTGACTTCGCCCCTCAGCCGTACAGGCGCTATCTTTTTCGCAATCGGGTGCGGTATTATCATCAGTGTCATCCGCCTGTGGGGAAATTATCCGGAAGGAGTTACCTTCGCCATTCTGATCATGAATGCCTTGACCCCCCTGCTGGATCGCGCAACCGCAGGAAAACCCTTCGGAGCTCCGAAAAAGAAAGGGATCAAATTATGAAAGACATCCTTAAATTCTGCCTGAGCCTCGGCTTTTTCTGCGCCATCGCCGGAGGCGCCCTCGCCTACGTCAATCAAATTACTGCAGAACCGCGCCAACAAGCCGAACAAATAGAACGAAACGCAAAACTGAAACTCGTCCTGCCTGCAGATACAGCCAAAACACTCCCGGAAAATCCGATCGATAAGGTACAGTTTTTCCGAGCCATCAATGGCGATGGAAAATTGCTCGCCTATGCCGCCGAAGGCATTTCCAATAAAGGCTTTGGAGGAGAACTGCGGGTCCTGACTGGAATTTCCACAGAAGGGAAAATTTTAGCGGTCATGGTCAGTAAACAAAGTGAGACACCCGGCATTGGCAGCCAAGCAACGGAACGCAAAGCGTCCCGTTCGTTATGGCAGGTTTTATCTGGCAAAGCTAAAACAGACCCCTTCCCTGCAAATACCTGTTTGGATTCCTATGCCGGGAAATCGCTAGCACAAAATCTAAAGTTTGGCACTGGCAAGAATGGCGTTATGGCCATCAGCGGCGCGACAGTGTCCAGCAAAGCCGTACTGGATGCAGTCAACAACATCTCGCAGGCCTGGCAGAAAAAATACTCTTCGATCATGGAGGCAAAATAAAATGTCCGCAATAAAAACGCTCTGTAATGGCCTGTGGCGGGAAAATCCTGTGCTGATCCTGATGCTTGGCATGTGCCCCACCCTGGCGGTCTCCACCAGTGCGAAAAATGCACTGGGCATGGGCTTGGCGACAACGTTTGTACTGATCGGCAGCAATTTTGTGATCTCACTCAGCCGGAAATTGATTCCTGCCAAAGTCCGAATCCCCTGCTATATCGTGATTATTGCCACCTTTGTCACCATTGTCGAACAGTTGATGCAGGCCTATGCGCCGGCAGAATTGAACCGTGCCCTGGGAATTTACATCCCCCTGATTGTCGTCAATTGTATTGTCCTGGGCCGAGCGGAAGCTTTCGCTTCTAAAAATGGAATGCTTTCCTCGCTAATGGATGGACTGGGCATGGGGCTGGGCTTCTCACTGGCTCTTGTAATGTTAGGAGCCGTCCGGGAATTAATCGCCGCAGGCACCTTTTTTGAATTGCAATTGATCCCAAACTGGCCGGGAATCCACCTGCTGAAAACCCCAACCGGTGCTTTTCTCGTGCTGGCCTTTTTCCTCGCCGTAATAAATCAAATGAAAATTCGTAAATGCCGCTTAAGCGGACAGCAATATGAACCCCCGGCGGAACTGAGCTGCCGCAGTTGCAGCATCTGTAACCTGAGCGACCGGGACTGAAACGATTCATCGAAGATCTTGTCGAATCACTTCCGAGCCCGACGATTTTTCAAGCGCTGCTCAATCCCGCCACAGAGCCGTGCTATTATATTTTCCTGTTGTCGGGAACTCCAGCCGGCTTTTGCGCCATAAACTTGGATAAATTCAACGACAAAATCTGGTTCGGCTCCACAACGCCTGGCGCTATAGCCCAGTTGAGACAAATTGCGGATACTGCGGCAAAATGGAGCCCACAATCCGCGTTTTTTACTACGGTCATTATCCAGATAAATCAGTTTATTTTCCGCACTCAAACAGAGATTACGCAAAATGCAGTCGCCATGCACAAAACCCGCGGCATGGAATTTCTGCAGCTCCAGCCCCAGTAATTTTGCCAGCTCAAGTTGTTGCGACGGATTCAAACGTGGCAAAACCTCACTCAGAACCGACGCTGTCACCTCTTCACTAATAAAGACATCGTTCGGATAGCCCCAGTGGGAACGTTTACGCAAAGCCAATACCGGGCGGGCACAAAGAAAACCAGCGGCCAAAAGACGCTGAGAAATCCGCCAGGTCGCCAGAGCCCGTGAGGGGCGCAAAACCCATTTCAGAAAGCTCAGCCAGTCTTTTCCTGTCATTCCAGGATCCGTCAAAGCCAGGATGGTTTTAACATACACTGTACCCTTGGCCGACTGAACCCGGCAGACTTTACGAGATTGATAGCTGACGACTGTTTCGCCGGGATGCTCCCGTTGCCACAGTTCAAAATCCACAATTTCTTGTTGCCAGTCTGCGGCAATGTAGCCTCGCCAACTTCCTGAAGAATAGAGTCTCTCCACTTGCGTCAGCATGGTAGATTCCTCTTTATTTCCTGCATAATATTCTCTGTAGCCCGTTCTTCGTTTTCAACAGGAATCGCTATGGCACCGGGATGTTGATATTTGAACCAAGTCAGCTGACGACGAGCATACTGAATGGTGCGATTGCTCAGCAATTCCTGCAAAGCGGATATCCCCCCAGGAGAACCAGCAGCTACAAAATCAACAATTTCACGATACCCCAAAGCCTGCCGGGCAGTCAAAGTAGAAAATAATCCCGCTGCTGCCGCACGTTGCGCTTCCTCTACCCAGCCGGACAACAACATTTTTTCCGTTCGCCGACGAATCCGCTCTTTCAACAGGGACAACTCCGGAAGGATGCAAAATTGCCGGTAACACGCTTTCGGCTGATCGAGTTTCTTCGCCAGCTCCCAAGGCGGTTTGCCGGTAAGTTGCAATACTTCGCAGGCTCGTAATAAACGCCGGGGATTTCGATAAATCTCCACTGGAATCCCTGCGGGGTTCCTGACCGATTTTTCCACAAACGCCTGCAGTTTCTGCTGTCCCTCAGGCATTTTTAATTCGGCCTGCAATTTTTGCGACAGCTCAAGATCGGAGGGCAGCATCTGAAAACCATAGATCAATGCTCTGGCATAGAGGCCAGTACCCCCCACCAATATCGCTGGCTTTCCCTGCTGCCAGATCTGCTGCAAACAGGCCTCGGCGGCTTGGACAAACTTGTTAGCATCATATCGTTCCTGCAGCTCCAGACAGCCGATTAAATGATGTTTAACGCGCTGTAATTCCTGTTCCGCAGGCTTGGCGCTGCCAATATCCAGACCGCGATAGATTTGCATCGAATCACAAGAGATGATTTCTGCACCCCAGGCCTCGGCCAGAGACAACGCAATCTCGCTTTTCCAGCTGCAGGTCGGCCCCAAAATCGCAATGCAATGACCTCCGTGAATCATCACTGCACCTCAGAGACACTGTCGCTTTTTGTTTTTTTGACGAAAAAAAGACTGTAGAACACCATAACTGTGACCGAACAAGTAATTGCCATGTCAGCAACGTTGAAAGCCGGCCAAGAATATCGGTAATCCCGAAAATAAAAAAATAAAAAATCCACCACAAATTGGCGAAAAAGACGATCATATAGATTGCCGGCAATCCCGCCGATAAGAAAACCGTAGCACAAAGACAAAAGAAGACGGGATTCCGTCAATGCACGAAAAAAGACAATCATCGCTATCAACGCAAGGCACGAAATCAGCCCCAAAAGCCAAGTATGCCCAGATAAAATTCCCCAGGCCGCACCAGTATTTTGAAAATGCACCAGACTGAAAAAACCGGGAATGACCTCCTGATAAATTTTACCGGATACTGGCCAATATTTTAAAACCCAAAATTTTGTCGCCTGATCCAGAATCAATACTGAAATACTCAACAGACAGGGCAATCCCCAAAAGGAAAGCAGAAATTGGGAAGCGGCTTTCGGTTTTTCTGTCACAATCCCAAGTATCCTTCCAGTCCAGAAATGCCGGACAATTCCATTGCTGCTACCATCCGCCAATTTCTTGTTTGTTATAAACAAAATTCTGTCACTCGCGCCTGCATACCATCTAGGGACATCTATATGTGTAGTTCAACCCCCGTCCCCCACAACTTACCTTTTACAAAAGCGGGCGCCAGCCCGCATCCCGTCCCCAAGCGACTCCACTCACGAATCGATAATGCCATTCTTTTCGCGCAGACTTTTGCAGGCAAGGCATAGACGTGCGTAAGGTTTAGCTTTCAGACGGGCTTCTCCGATCTGCTTTTCACAGTCCTGGCACATCCCATAAGTCCCATTTTCCAAATTGCGTAAAGCATGAGAAATTATTTCCAGCTTCCGTGCATCATCAGCCATAATCTGAATGCCGGTTTCACGGATAAAATCATCACTGCCGACTTCAGCACCTTCATCACCAGCCTGATGACCAGATTCCAAATGCACAGAAGAATGACGAATGCGTTGCAAAATACTTTGCCTTTGAGCAAAAAGTAAATCCCGGAATTCAGCCAGTTGTGCATCAGTAAAATTCGATTTTATGATGACTTTTTTCTTCTTGACCATTAGGTAACTCCCCACAGTGCATGAATAAGTCAGAAAACATTCGACAAAATTATGTAATAAGCAGAGCGAGATTAAAGAAGGGCTTATTAAAATAATTCCTCCTAATTTTTTTACAAATCATTTTTGAAGATTTCAGTGTCACTTGTACAAATCTATGCAGTAAGCATTTCCATCCCTCCCCGCTCCCGCTCCTGCTTCTACTCCTCTTATCACAATACTCTTTACTTAAGACGTAATTTCTAAAATTAATGGGTGCGGCTATAAGATGATGTAACGGTTCGACGAGTCGGATCATCCTTTTCCTTCTTTTGAGAAAGCATTTTATGCAGCGAGCAATTTATGCGGCGTTCCTTCAGAACGCGCTGTCTTTGTGGTTTACTTTCCCAGGGCGTTGCCCTGGGCTGATATGCATTGCCCCGTTGGGGCAATCATCGCCTGACATTTTTTTCATCGAAGGAAGAAGCTTTGTCATGAGGTAACGAAACACAAG
>Ga0172378_10004031_pt1 | contig 13809 bp, 11 predicted proteins | sample GrowelOW332metaG_FD_119755 | JGI IMG/M metagenome (GOLD analysis project Ga0172378, IMG submission 119755) | Groundwater microbial communities from an aquifer near a municipal landfill in Southern Ontario, Canada - Pumphouse #3_1 metaG | ecosystem: Environmental > Aquatic > Deep subsurface >... | reverse complement strand
TTTTTAATTTTTTGTGATATTAATTTGCAAATGTATTCATTTAATCTTTTATAAACTGCAACTTTATGTTATATTTGCACCTCAGATAGAATGAAAATGTCAATACCCCCTACGATTGTGTCAAACTATTTTAGGCTAAATTTACTCTCTCTATTTCTTATGCTATTTCTTATCACTTCGATAAGCGTCTTTGCTGCGGACAAAAGTCATTCTATCCTGATTATCAGTTCATATAATCCGGATGCTCATCCTACCTCGGCTAATATTTCTGATTTTATGGACGAATATCACAAACTTGGTGGAACTCGAAATGTGATTATTGAAAATCTTAATTGCAAAAGTTTTTCGGAATTTGCGTCATGGAAAGTAAAAATGAAGAGCCTTCTTCAGAAGTATACAGGTAAAATGAAACCAGAGGCCATGATTCTGTTGGGACAGGAAGCATGGGCATCTTACTTATCTCAAAAGGATTCTCTTATAAACGATGTACCGGTTATTTGCTGTATGGTTAGTAAGAATGCCATCTTATTGCCAGATAAGCCTATCTCTTTGCAAAAATGGATGCCGGAATCTGTTGATTTTTTTTCTGATTCGTTAAAGCATCAAGTTAAGGCTGGATTTATGTATGAATATGATGTGCCTGGGAATATCAATCTTATAAAAAAAATCTATCCTAATACCAGAAATATAGCCTTTATATCTGATAATAGCTATGGGGGCGTATCTTTGCAAGCTCATGTAATAAAGGAAATGAAGAAATTTCCTGATTTGAAGCTGATTCTTCTCGATGGTCGTTCGCATACTATTTATACTATTGTTGAGGAATTGCGTAAACTGCCTCCAAATACTGCAATTTTGTTAGGTACTTGGAAGGTTGATATGAATGAAGGTTATTTTGTGCATAATGCGGCATATGTTATGATGGATGCGAACCCCAAAACTCCTGCCTTTTCTTTAACTGTCACAGGATTTGGTTATTGGGCGCTAGGTGGCATTATGCCAAATTATCATATTTTTGGTAGAGATTTGGCTCGTCAGATAATAAAAATACAAAAGAATCCTCGGTCGAAGACATTGCATGTAGAGGTTGTAAAGAACAAACTATTGCTCGATTATGAGGTCGTTCAAAAAAGAGGCATTGATTTGTCTGTTCTAGGTGAAATGAAATATGATTTTGTAAATAAACCGACTCCTTTTTATGAACAATACAAATATTTTTTGCTAGGAATTACGGCTTTTCTGATATTCTTGATACTAGCCTTATTCATTTCTTTGTTATTCTATTTTAGAACAAAAAAATTGAAAGACAACCTCGAGATATCCGAAAGAGAACTCCGCATAGCGAAGGATAAAGCTGAAGAATCAAATAGATTGAAAACAGCTTTTCTGGCAAATATGAGTCACGAGATAAGAACACCTCTGAATGCAATAGTCGGTTTTTCGGAGGTATTAGTTTCAGGAGGAAATACGGAAGAGGAACAACGTAATTATATTGACATTGTTAAAACCAATTCAGATATGCTTTTGAGGCTGATAAATGATATTCTTGATGTGTCAAAGCTCGAGAGCGATAGAGTCCAATTTGAATATGAAAAGAACGATGTTATTTTACTGTGCCGTCAGATTTTAACTTCTCTTGATTTTGCCAAGAAATCTAACAATAAGTTTTTATTTTCTTCTTCTCATGAAACGTTTGAGCTAAAAACCGATGTAAACCGTTTACAACAAATTCTTTTCAATTTACTTTTTAACGCTAACAAATATACTGATTCTGGTGTGATTAAATTGGAGTTTATTGCTTATGAGAGTTTCGTGGAGTTCTCCGTCACTGACTCTGGGTGTGGAATACCTCAAGATAAACATCAGCAAGTGTTTGAGCGATTTACAAAGTTGAATGAATATTCTCAAGGTGCCGGTTTAGGACTTTCAATATGCCAGCTCATTGTTGCTAAATGGGGAGGAGATATTTGGGTAGACACAAGTTATCATGACGGAGCTCGCATTGTATTTACACATCCAATTAAAAATTAATAAAGTATGCATTTAAAATATTATTTATTATCTCTTTCTGTCTCATTTTTTTGCTTTAGTTTAAACGCGCAAAAGAAAGAAGTGAAACTGAAATTTGTGGAAACAAGTGATATTCACGGTAACTATTTTCCTTATAGTTTTATTCAGCAGAAAGAATGGGTTGGTAGCCTATCTCGTGTTCATGCAATGGTTCAGAGCGAAAGGAAAATTTATAGAAATAATTTAATCTTACTTGATAACGGCGACATACTTCAGGGACAACCTTCTTCATACTATTATAATTTTATTGATACAGTTTCTCCCCATGTTTGTTCTGAGATAATGAATTTTATGGGTTATAATGCCGGTAATATGGGCAATCATGATGTTGAGACGGGTCATAAAGTTTTTGATCGCTGGATTAGCCAATGTCATTTTCCTATTTTGGGTGCTAATATAATACGTACATCCGATAGTAATACTTATCTGAAACCTTATGTAGTCTTTAAGAGAGATGGAGTTAAAATTGTTGTTTTGGGAATGGTTACTTCGGCTATTCCGGTTTGGCTATCAGAGAATCTTTGGTCGGGAATGCGTTTTGATGACATGGAAGAGACTGCTCGTAAATGGATGAAGGTTATTCGTGAGAAGGAAAAACCTGATGTGGTAATCGGCCTTTTTCACTCTGGACAAGAGGCAATGATGCTTGGTGGTAAATACAGAGAAAATGCTTCATTAAGCGTAGCCTGTAACGTGCCTGGATTTGACGTTGTGATGATTGGCCATGATCATATTCCCGACTGCCAAAAAGTGATGAATGTGGTAGGAGACTCTGTACTGATTATCAATCCGGCTAATAACGGAGTGTTGGTGGCTGATGTTGATATGGTATTTAGCTTAATAAATGGGAAAGTTAAGAGCAAGCGTGTAAGCGGAACTCTTACGGAAGTAGCTAAGTATGGAGTGAGCCAAGAATTTATGACGAAATTTGCACCTCAATACGATGCTGTGCAAAATTTTGTATCAAAACGGTTGGGGTACTTTACTAAAACGGTTAGTTCTTGGCCTTCTTATGTTGGACCATCTTCATTTGTTGATTTAGTTCATCAATTGCAGTTGAGTATTTCTGGCGCTGATGTATCTTTTACAGCTCCACTTTCTTTTGATGCTGAAATAAAGAAAGGAGACGTGTATGTAAGCGACATGTTTAATCTTTATAAATATGAAAATATGCTCTATACTATGCGACTTTCTGGTAGAGAGATTAAAGATTATTTGGAAGAATCATATTACTGGTGGACAAATCAAATGAAATCACCTTGGGATCATTTGGTCTGGTTAAATGATAATTTCTCTACCAATGAAGAACGTACTACTTTTAATAACTTTAGTTTCAATTTCGATTCTGCAGCCGGAATAGTTTATACTGTAGATGTTACTCAACCTAAAGGCCACAAAATAACGATTGTGAGCATGGCAAATGGAACTCCTTTCCTGATGGATCGTATGTATAAGGTGGCAATAAATTCTTACCGTGGTAATGGAGGGGGAGAACTGCTAACAAAAGGAGCAGGTATTCCTCAAGATGAACTTAAGAAGAGAATAATTGCATCTACAGATAAAGATCTCCGATTTTACATGATGAAGTACATAGAAAAGAACGATACTCTGTGTCCACAATCCTTAGGACATTGGAAATTTATTCCTGAAGAGTGGACTGCGCCGGCTGCAAAGAGAGATGCCCGCTTATTATTCAGTCATTGAAATCGACTGTCTTAATCACTGTCTTTTTTATTAATTATATAATTACTAGTAATATATCCAAATGGCTGAAGAACTAATATTTATATCGGGTAGCAAAGAAGAACAATATACCTCCTTGCTGCCACAAATACAATCTCTAATCAAAGGAGAAAGCAATCTGGTGGCCAATCTGGCAAATGTTTCTGCTGTTTTAAAGGAGTCATTTGATTTCTTTTGGGTAGGTTTTTATCTTGTAGAGCATGAAGAATTGGTTTTAGGTCCATTTCAAGGATCGGTCGCTTGTACCCGTATCAAGTGGGGTAAAGGTGTTTGTGGTGCAGCATGGCAACAGGCTGTCACTCAATTAGTACCGGATGTAGATGCTTTTCCGGGGCATATTGCTTGTAGTTCATTTTCTCGTTCTGAAATAGTTGTTCCACTATTGAACAATGGCGAAGTCTGGGGAGTTTTAGATATAGATAGTGACAGAATCAGTTTCTTTGATGAAGTAGATACACTATTTCTTGAGAAATTGTGTAATGATATACTTATTGAATTATGCCCAAGATAACAAATCCAAATTTTTTAGCAGCTAGAAGTTCTTCAAATAGTAATTTTATTGATGATGATTTTGCTTTATTTGATGATGTGAAGGACTTTCCATTGTATGATTATCCAGAAAGATTGGAAACTGCCGCAATAGTGCTCTGCTTGCAGGGTAAATGGCAGTTGGATATAGATTTGAAGAAACAACAACTTTCCTCGGGGTCTCTGATGCTTATTATGCCCGAGCAGATTTTTCAGAGTGTTGAGGTTAGTTCTGATTTTTCGGGAATCATTATTTTGATGTCTAAAAGATTCATAGACAATATCTTTCCCAAATTGAAAGGCTTATTGCCCTTCTTCTTCTATCTAAAAGAGCAGCCATGCATTAGTATTGACGAAGAAGATCAGAAATGCATTATGGACTATTATACTTTTTTGCTCAGAAGAGCAATGCAAAGTGACAATCACTGTCGTAAGGAAATAGTTCATGGACTGGTTTTAGCCTTGTTTTATGATGTATATAATATTTATAAGAAACAAATGCCTCAGGTGGTGGTCCATGAAAGTCGCAAAGAAGAACTTTTTGAGCAATTTTTCCATCTGTTAAACAGTACTTTTCGTAAAGAAAGAAATGTAATCTATTATGCTGATAAACTGTTTCTTACCCCTAAATACCTCTCAAGAGTGGTGAAAGAGGTGAGTGGTAAAACTGCCGGAGATTGGATTGATGAATTTGTTATTCTCGAAGCAAAATCGTTACTCAAATCTACAGGGAAGAGCATTCAGGAAATAGCCGAGGAACTTCATTTTGCTAATCAATCTTTTTTTGGTAAGTATTTTAAGCATCATACTGAATTATCTCCAAAGGAATACCGTAAAAGTGACGGATGCGTTGAATAACACTCCTCACTCTTATAGCCTATTTTTTACTCATCGTCCTGTTGCTTGCAAGTACTGAGTTTGCTTTACTAGATGTTGCATATAAACATCTGTATATTGATCGCGACTTTGTTGCAGCAACATTTGCGAATCTAATAGATCACTTAGAGTTACCGTACCTGCCTTGTAGTAATCCGTGTTCAATCGTACATTTTCAGTAGCTGTTATAACAGATTCTTCAGCTAATTTCACCTGTTTGTATGATTCGGTTAAATCATTCCATAGCTTCTGCATCTGAATAATCAGTAGATCGGATGAATTTTTTCGATTGTTCTCAGCAATTGTAGTTTGTAGATTCTGTTTTTTGATGGTATGAGAGCCACCCCACCAATCAGATATAGGAACAGAAATGGTGGTGAAAACTATACCAAAAGGGTGATCTTTATCCATTAGATTATCGTACATATATCCAGCACCTATCCCCACGGTAGGCATATATTTGCCTGCGGCTATTTTCTTTTGCAAATGACTAGCTTCCACACTTTTATTTAGCAACTGATATTCGGGCGTTTTTATCAAGGCTGAGTTGTGGTCAGTTTTGTAAATCTCAGGAGAAGACAGCTCATCAAAAGGAGTTGTTTCGATGCTGAAATTATCTTGTTCCAAACCAATGTATTGGCCTAACAACATTTTGCAGATGCTAAGCCCATTCTCTACTTGCAGCCGATTGCTAGTTACGCTGTTTCTCTTTAGTTGTACTTGTAGTAGATCATTTCTATTGTTTACTCCTGCCTTTACCGCTGTCTCTACATCCTTATACAAGCTATTAACTAATTGTTCTACTATTTCGATCGTTTTTAGCTTTTCTTGTAAAGAGATTATTTGTCGATAGTATTGTTCAGTAGTGAGTAGGACTTCCTTTTCCGATTGTTCCATTTGATAACCGCTTACTTCTACACCTAATTTTGCCAGTTTGTTGCCATTTACGATTTGTCCGCCGGCAAAAATTGGCTGAGTGGCGGTAACCCCACCTAGGAGACCGTTCTTCAGCATTGATATTTCCATTCCGGGAGCCAGTTGCATATTCAATAACGCCTTATTGGCATTAAACCAGTTTCCTGAGGCGCTAACTTTAGGAAAGAAATTAGTAAATGCTTCCTTCTGTGTTTGATGTGCGCTTTTTATCTCCAAGCGTGAATTTTTTACTCTTATATTATTTTCTAGGGCTAGTTTGCGACACTGTTCTAGCGTGTATCGTTGTTGGGCAGCTAGCGTAAAACTACATATCCCCATGAGTATAGTCAGGATGATTTTATTTTTCATTTTTCAATATTTGTTTATGAGTAAATAAACTGTTTTTGTTTATTGAATGAATGTTTTGACCTTCTTTCGGTCGCTGTTTCTAAATATGATCCAATAGGCTACTGGTAGCACCGTGACCACTAGCACCATTGACAGCAGGGTGCCGAAGAATATGACAGTTCCCATAGGAGCCCATAAAGCACTTTTACCTAAAATCATAGGAATCACACCCATTGATGCGGCGGCAGAGGTGAGAAAGATAGGGCGCATTCTTCTTTTTCCCGAGTGCAAAGCAGCTTCCCGAACACTAAGGTTTTGCTCTCTGCGTAGTTCTTCCGCATAGTCGAGCATGATGATGCCGTTTCGCACAAGGATACCCATCAAGCTCACGATGCCTAAAATCGCAGTCATACTCACTTCCAACCCCAATATCCAAACACCTAGTGCTGCACCCAACAAACTTAGCGTGGTTGACCCCAAAATAAGTAGTGCCATGTTTATCTTTCGAAAATGAAAGAGAAGGATGAAGAATATGATGACAACCGCAATAAGCAAAGCTGCAATAATTTGAGGCAAAGTTTCATTATCTGATTCTTCGGCACCTCCGTAGGATAACGTAACTCCTTTAGGTATAGCTACCTTACTTGTGATTGCTTTTAGTTTTGCAGTGGTGGCAGTGACATTCACATTTCGTTTTACGTCAGCGATCACAGAAAGGGTTCGTACTCCATTCCGTCGTACAATTTGTCCTTCTTTCCAATCGCCTTCTGTAGTAGCGACTTGTCTTAATGGAACTGAAACTCCACCTCCCCACGCCGGTAGATATTCATTTGGAATATCTTCAAAGTCTGCTTCTTTTGTGCCTCTGTCTGACTTCAGAACGACACTTATCGGGTAATCTTTTTCCCATACTGTTGTTAGCGGAACACCATCCCCAAAGCGCATTGCCATATTTATGGAAACACTAGTTCTACTTATTCCCAGTCGGGTTGCCTCGTCATCATTTAACTTAATGTTTACGCCTGGAAGTTGCTCACCATAGTTGGTGCGCAGAAGTGTCAGTTCATCTATTTTTCGAAGACATTTCAATAACGAATCGGCAGCTTGTTTCAAGTCTTTAATGCTATCTCCACTAATGCGTATTTCGATGGGGTAGGTAGCATCGGAATATTCCATTTGCTTAAATCGCACTCGTGCGTTAGGAAAATAATTGGAGTATTTTTCGCTATATTCATCTAATAATTCTGCTGTAACTTTGTTATTTTGTGTATTCACTATAAATTGACCATAATTACTTCCCGGTAATTGGGGAGCATAGGTGGTGTGAAACCTTGGTGAACTAGTTCCGATAAAAGAAGTTATGGAAACCACTCGCTTATCTCGTTTCAAAATATGCTCCATACTGTCTGCTACTGCAGCTGTTTGTTCAATAGCGGCCCCTTTAGGTAAATAAAATTCTATGGCAAATTGATTACGCTCTGCAATAGGCATAAGGCGTTGAGGAAGATTGGCAAACAGTAAGACTCCTATTAGTATGCATCCCACTCCAATAGCCAATGTTGCTTTAGGCCATATGAAGCAGAAATCAAGTAATTTTTCATATCCTTTTTGCATCAAGTCGAGAAAGTTCCTTTTTTTCTTTTTTTCCTGAGTTTTGAGGCCTTTTCGGATAAAGAAATACTGCATAAATGGTACTAGTAGCACAGCAACTAGTAGAGATACAGCCAGAATAATGCTGATGGCCCATGGAAATGACTTCAAGAAATCATTGTACATGCCCGTTGTGGTGAATAAAAATGGAAAGAATGTGATGCTGATGGCCAGTGTAGCCGAAAATATAGGCTTGAGAAATTCTCTGGCACTCGCTATGGCGGCATGCCAGCGAGAGACTCCTTCGCCAATTTTTTCCAAATACGAATCAAGGATAACAATGGAGTTATCCACAATCATGCCTAGCGTTACGATTAGCGCAGCCAATGTCACAGTATTAAGTTCTATGCCGAATGCATAGAACAGCCCTAATGAAATAAAGATAGAAATAGGTATGGTTGAAGCTGCTACAGTTGCCACCTTGAATGGCATCAAAGCCATTACAACCAAAATTACGGCAATGATGGCGATGAAGAGTTCTTCCAAAAATGTACTTACTGAGTCACCTACCACTTGAGATTGGTCAGTAATCTTATATATTTTCACATCATTCGGCAGTTCCTTTTTGTATTCATCCAATACTTGGTTTACATCCTTGCCCATCTTTACAATGTTGTTCCCTTCACGCATTTCCATGGATAACAAGATGCATTTCTTGCCATTGTTTTTGATGTAGGAGTCCGGATCCGGATACTCTTTCACAATGCGGGCAATGTCCTTTAGACGGATAACATTCCCTTTAAGGTCCGAGTAAACGATCTGTTCAGCAATATCTCGTTCGCTGTTATATGATTTTGCAATATGGATAGGCGCTACGAATTGCGAATTGTCTACCGCGCCACTCATGGTGATAAATCCCTGTGAAAATAGGTTCATACTGAGGGTAGTGCTTCCTATGCCATAAGCAGCCAGTTTCTTTTGATCTACGTAGACGCTTATCTGTTCTTTTTGCAAACCATAGCGGCGTAAGTTTGACACTGCATCTATTCTTCTTAATCGACTTTCAAGGCCTTCTAAATATTTTTCTAGTTCCCTGTAGGTTTTATCTTCCGACTCCAATGTTATTAACATAGCCGATGTATCTCCAAAATCATCGTTAGCTTGCAAAGCCAATACTCCTGAAGGTAGCTGACTTTTAAACTGAGCCAGTCCATGTTTGAATTTAGACCAGAATTCGTCTTTGTTCTTTATATTGTCATTCAACTCTACATTAATAAAAACTATCCCATCTCGGCTTTGCGAGTAAGTTTTCCTTTTCTTGACTTCTTTGTAGCTAAAGATAAAGTTTTCCAATGGTTTGGCTAGTTGTTCTTCCACTTCATCTGATGTAGCCCCCGGATAAACTCCTATTACCAATCCTTGCCGTACAGTAAATGTGGGAAATTCCTGTTTAGGCATCATATATAATCCATATATGCCGAAAAGCACCAATAAAGAAGTGATGAGAATGACGATTTGTCTGTATCTCATTGCCAGTTCTATAAATCCCGCTTTCTTTTTCATCTTACTACAATCTTCGTTCCTTCACTCACTTTTTGGTTTCCTTCTGTGATAACCAAATCTCCTTGTTCCAATCCTTCAGTAACAATAATACCCCTTTGCGTCAACGCACCGGTTTGTATTACCTTGAGTGTGGCTTTTCCGTTTTTTGATAGCCATACAAAGCGTGTTCCTTCGGGTTTTAACTGCACAACACTATTCGGAATAATTATTTCCGGATTCTTATCCATTCTCCTCAATGTGACGCTGCATACCATTCCAGGCATCAACTCTTGTTGGGCGTTAGTCAACTTTATCTTCACTTCGTAAGTATGTGACAGTGGGTTAGCTACAATGCCTTTTTCCGAGACTATTCCTTCAAAAAGCCGGTTACCTAAAGCTGCTACGGATATGCTTGCCACTTGTTTTTTTTCAATGCCTGTAATCTCATTTTCGGGTACAGCTATTTTGATATTTACACTATTGATATCAGCTAGTTGCATCACTTCCACTCCTGGCATTACGTTCATTCCCGGCTCAACATTCTTTCGGGCAATTACTCCGCTGAAAGGCGCATATAATCCGGTATCCTTTGCGTTTTTTCGTGCAATTTGTTCCATGCTTTGTGCTTGTTGTAGCTTACTTTCCACCTCTACCCATTTTATTTCCGGAAGGCTACCACTCTCGTGCAATATATTCATTCTATCATAGGCATCCTGAGCTTGCTTTAGAGTAGCCAGTGATGCATTATAGGTGTTTTGCAAAGTTGCTCGATCTAGTGTAGCGAGCAATTTCCCTTTAGTGACTCTTTCACCTTCGCTAACTAAAACTTTGCTTACGTTGCCTATTACTTGGAAACTTAAAGACGATGAAGAATTTGCTTCTACAGTTCCTACATAATTTCTCCCATTTTGTATGGCTGTTGTGGTTACTTTTACCACCTTTACTGTAGTTACTTTATCAGTCTCAGATTGGCCTCTTTTTCTTGTGCAGTTTGAGAAGAGAATGGCACATATTACAATACTCACGTAAGCTGAAAGTTTCATACCTATTTGTTATTAGTGATTTATATTAAGATAAGCGGTGCAAAGATGGTACCTTTTATTTCCTTATAAAAGTTCTTGTTCTCATTATAATTGTTCTATTTGTCTGTTTTTAGGGTATTTGCATTTGGCATCTTCGAAAAGATTATATATGTTTGCAGCAAAAATGATGGGAATGGAAATAAATACGATACCTATGATGGATATTTCTGTGGCACAGGCTTGTCGAAATATGGATTCTATAGATAATAATTTTGCTATATTTAATGATATCACGGAAATTCCTTTACTGGAGTATCCTACTAGAGTAGATGTGGTTGTTTTGGCCGTTTGCCTAAGTGGTAATTGCCGTGTAGGAGTCAATCTGGAAGATTATATGTTATCGACCAGGCAAATACTCATAATTTTACCCGATCAGATTGTACAATGTGTAAGTCTCTCGTCTGATTTCTCAGGTGTATTTCTTGTCGTTACAAAAGTTTTTATGGATACCATCCTACCTCGTCTTAAAGAAATTCTTCCTTTATTCCTTTATCTTAAGAGCCATCCATGCATTGATCTTACTCAAGAAGAAATCGACGATATGGTTGAATATCATTCTTTTTTATGGAAAAAAGTGAAGATGACTAATAATATATTCCGCAAAGAGATAGCTCAAGGTTTGTTACTGTCTCTTTTTTATGATTTATATAACATTTGTGCTCCAAATATAAATTTGGTGGATAACGCACCAAATCGTCAGCAAGAAATTTTTGAGAAATTTCTCAATGAAGTAACATCGTTATACAAGTCGGAGAGGAGTGTCACTTATTATGCGAAGAAACTGTTTCTTACCCCTAAACATCTTTCTTGGGTGGTAAAAGAAGCCAGCGGTAAAACTGCAGGAGAATGGATTGACGATTTTGTGATTCTTGAAGCAAAAGCATTGTTGAAGTCATCTGATATGAATATTCAGCAAATAGCTGAAGATCTTCATTTCTCAAATCAGTCTTTTTTTGGTAAATACTTTAAGCATTATACGGGTATGTCTCCTAAGCAATATCGGAGAGCGTAATTTGGCTTTATTGCATGAAAAAGATATTCGCTATACGGAGCATGCCAAAAGCTAATTTCGAATCTATATAGCGAATGTCTTTTCTTTATTATTTCTTTATTCTATTTTTTCATAACGATTTTCCAAGTACCATCTTGTTTTACAAGATCAAAGTTATTGTCTTCCGTATCTCCGTTCCCATAGGTTTGTTTCAATACAACCTGAGCGGATTTTTTGTCCGAAGATATTGTCTCAGATAATATTTCGATGGTTTTGATTCCCCCCTTCTCTTCAATGGATTTTGATCCCTTTTCTTTTAGCAGAGCTACAATCATCTCTTTACTCTTTTTAACATCCTCCGGTTTAGCTTTTTCATCAAGTACAATGGCATTTGCAAATTTATCATATTCTCCTGATTGAATATAACCGGCATATTTTTTTGCGGCTGCCCCTGGAGAATCGCTTGAACAAGCTGTTGCCAGAAACATGGTCATGGCAAATAATCCTAGATAAAAAACATTTTTCATAAACATATTTTTTGTAGGTTAATAAATGAAGATTTATTCAAAATGAAATATAGAATTCAGTTTATCGCTTTGTTGTATGTCCCCCGGCAGCAAATATCTTTCATTAAATCCCGGTATGTTTATCTTACTATATTCTCCTTTTGAAAGGTCTATTCTCTCTTTTTTGTATACAAAATAGACTAATTCAGTGCAATACATTTTTGTCGAATCTTCAAGATTATAGTCATGATCGAATAAGACTCTTTTTTTTAATAAACGTATGGCTTCTTTTGCTGCGTTCTTGCTTTTTAAGGGTTCATTCTTTACTCGCATTATAGCTCCGCATATTGCCCTTTGCTTGCTGAAAAAGATTTCAATTGTTTCCATTTTTATTCTATCTGGATCTCCTTTGAAGTCAGGTTCCCCCGGTACAGCGTGCACTACCTTCCATATCCCTTTATCCTTTACTATAATGCCAATATGTGAGTATACTCCTCTTCTGTCGGTACTTAATATCGCTCTACTTGCCAAACCGCTTCCCCGTCGGAAAACGATGTCACCTTCTTGCAAAAGGCTATCTGGAAATTGACGCCTGTTATTATTCTCTTCTTTGCCGTGATTACATCCTGAGAGTAAAGAGGAAGCAAATATTACTATGAATATAAGATTTGTTTTCGTTCTTTTCAATATGCTAAATTGCTATTTCTTGAGAAAAACAAATATATACAATTTATTTCGAATGGTACAGTGAAAGAAGAAAAAAGGCAATATTGCCTAATTGCAATATTGCCTTTTTTGAAATTGTTACCTAAAAACTAATCTTTATCCTTATTTAAAACTACCTTTTGTGTATGCAAAGATAAGTGGTTTATTTCAAATGGCATTTGACATAAATCAAATAATGCCCCGAACAATATTTTTCTATAGACTTCCTGCTCTAACTCGACTTAATGTTTCTGGAGTCATTAATAAATAAGAAGCAATGTATGATAGCGGAGCCCGCTTTATGACTTCCGGATAGGTTTTCATTAATAAGTTGTAGCGCTCGCGTGCAGTTTCAAAACGCCAGGAATCAGCCTTTATCTGGGATGTAATGAGTGAATATTCCAATATCTTTCGATAGAAGATATTAATTTCTTTCACATTTTCGGTCAGCTTAAGTAAGGTGTCATAGGGTAGGAGGTATACGATGGATTGTTCCAGCGTTTCAGCTACTAATCTGGTTGGTTCTTGCTTGAGTAGGCTTTCAATGCACATTAAGATGCAACCCTCGTAAGAAAAGTGTTCAGTAACCTCTTTACCGTTTTTGAAATAGTATTGGCGAAGCATTCCTTTGGCAACAAAGACCATGTGTCTACTTGTTTGTCCTTCGTGAATCAGCATTTCGCCTTTATTCAGATTACGTTGCACTAGTACACTTTCCAATATCTTTCGTCCTTCCAGGCTCATTTCCGGATACCTAGAGTTGACTACTGCATCTATTGTCTCTTTCATCATTTCCATATCCTCTTTTTTTTGATCGTTATGAAAATTAATCCTTTTATAAAATATCTTTGTTCAAGCCAAATTTCTCTTCCTGATGATGTTTACCCTTAGGCTCTACATGTACTACGATATC
>Ga0172378_10004029_pt1 | contig 13820 bp, 11 predicted proteins | sample GrowelOW332metaG_FD_119755 | JGI IMG/M metagenome (GOLD analysis project Ga0172378, IMG submission 119755) | Groundwater microbial communities from an aquifer near a municipal landfill in Southern Ontario, Canada - Pumphouse #3_1 metaG | ecosystem: Environmental > Aquatic > Deep subsurface >... | reverse complement strand
CACCGTCCTTGACAGAATCCGAAATATGCATTAAAAAGTTTTTAAGAATTGGATATGAGTAAAAAAATAAGTTATTTTAAAAAGTAGAAATTATTCAGACAGAGTTGAGCTGACATTCCCAATAAATACTTTATTTTACATAGTCTTCCACTCTAAATTTAAAAGTATAAGTATCACCATCAATTTCTGTAGACAGCTCCAGCTCGGCTATATTACCCTTCATCATTTTAAAGGTTTTCACTTCTTCAGGCTCTACTGTTATATCTACACGAATATTCTCTTCTTTCGGTTCTTCCGTAAATTTCCATGGAAGATATTCTGTATCAGCATCCGAATAACTGGTTCTTTCTTCAATCATATTGGTATATGAATTAAAAAACCAGATCGTACCCAAAGGCATATCCGAAAATTCCGTAAGAGCTTCATCGTTTTTATCCACCTCCCACAAGACCCAGTCAGGCCCGTTTAAATAATCCCATAAATTACATTCACGAAGAACTGCAGTAGCCTCAATTAAAGAAGACTCAGAAGACTTTACACTCTCCTTATACATGTAACAAGTCTTAAGCGTAATATCTCCGGTACTCTCAAGGGATATCTCATATCCGGCATTTTCTCTTTCTTCAAAAAGATCTCCTCCCTGTCCTTCCAAAAATATAAAAGATTCTGAAATCTTACTCCAGCTTAAATAATGCAACATTGTGTCAGTCACCGTCATTGTATTATTTTCCTCAAACCAAATTTTTTCAGTAAAATCATGTCCATCCTCTATTTCAAAAACCTCTGTTACACCTCCCTCTGTCTCTGTTACGGAAACAGGTCGATAAATCTTCCCTACTATATATTGCGGGAAGGCATCTGCATCACCTTCCTCTTTAAAAGTATAAGAATATGAAGTTCCATCATCAGTAACACTCAAAACAAGATTTGTGGAAGTAAGTGTCTCAATAGAAAGTGACATTCCGTCTATAATCAGTTTTCCGTCCTTAATTTCCCATTCTTCTTCATTCTTTGACCATTCCGAAAAATCAGCAACCTCTATAAATCCGTTATTCATAAATTTTATAATATAAGGATCTTCTTCAACTGCATTTAAAAGTTGATAATCTAGTTTCCACGGATGTGATTCCAGCAATTCTGCATATGCCAACTCATCAATATTTGTGTTTTCCGAATCATCATCTTTGCTACAGGAGAAAAAGGTAAAAAAGACAAAAAAAAGCAAACAGATTTGGGATTTTTTCATGACGTTTAATGTTTTATTGGTGGTTCAATTGATTCTTTCCTTTAAACTTAAAATATAAGTCATTTGCATTTTTCATCATGTGTCATATCAGCAAAAAAATCGTTAAATCGTAAATTTATTTTTTGCTAAAATTTTCGTATCTTGTATATGTATATTAAATCATACAAAGTTTTTGTTAAAAACGATCTGAAATGGAAATTACAATTGCCACTCTATCACCCGTTTTTATTAATATTTTAGGAAGTCTTTTCCTATTTGTATGCAGCAGCAGACAATATATTAACAGAAGGTTCCTCGCTTTGTTCATGTTTAACGGTTTTCTCCTTTTTACAGGTCATTTTTTTTATTTTCATCAATATATTGATTGTTATCAGCGATATGATTTTATATTCCTTTTTGCATTACTTTCTTTTTTTCCTTTATACTACATATATATAAAAAGTGTTTTTGACATAAAAATCAAATTAAGTAAACACCTCATTCACTTTTTACCTGCAGTAGTTGTAAGCATCTCTTCTCTTACCATGGCCATAACTTCCGATCATATTACTTTTAGTGACTATTTCTTTAAAATGTCTGGGGAAACTGAAGTAAACGAAAACCTGTCTTCCGGGCTGTTTTATGTTTATCAGACTGCCAGAACCATGCATTTAACTCAGATTAGCATATACAGTATTCTGATTATTCATTACATATTAAAAAGGATGAAGCCGTTAAAAATATTCCTTTCAAATATGGGGGGAAAAAAAACGTTGTACTTTGTTGTAATCAACGGCTTTTTCCTGTTTTTTATGATTACTTCGGGATTTATAACTACATTATATGGCAGAAGAATATTCGCCGAAAACATCGTTATTCTATGTCTCTCAGGAATTCTTTTTTCTGTCATACACCTCATGATCTGTCTCCATGGAGTTAAACAAATTCCTGTTAATACAAAAAATGTCAAGGAAAGACTCCATGACAAAAAAATAATAGTCTCGTATAACGAATATAAAATCAAAAAACAGATACTCTCCTGCTTTGAGAAAGATCGTCCTTGGCTGAATCCGAACCTAAAAATCAACGATCTGACTATTCTTATAGGAACTAACAGAACTTATCTATCCAAAATTATCAACAATCATCTCAAAAACAATTTTAACAATTTTGTAAACGGGTATCGAATAAAAGAAGCAGCCTCTATTATGGACAATGATTCTTCATGCTCTTTATCCCTCCAGAAAATAGCAGAAGAATCAGGATTCAGTTCTGTCTCAACCTTCAGGAGAGCCTTCAAAAAAAACATGGGAGAAACAGCTTCAGAATATCGTAAAAGAAGCCTCCATAGTATATGATAAGTTGCCCAAATAAATATTTATTACCAATATTTTATTAAAAAAAAGATATACCGTTTATCACTTTTACAATTTTTATTAATTTGCGTTATTATAAATTTTAACCCATGAAGAAATACTTTTTTTGTTTACTATTAACCCTTTTCATCGGAATAATTCCGGTAATGGCAGCTCATGTTCAAACTTTAAACACATACAGCAATTGCATGAAGAAAGAAATTCCGGCAGTAATTATTACCCCTGACGGTTATTCTTCCGGACAAAACTATCCGGTTCTTTATCTGTTACACGGATATAGCGACAATCAAAACAAATGGATAAAGACTGTTCCTGAAATAAAAAAATATGCCGACATGTACAATTTTATAATTGTATGTCCCGACGGAAACTTCTCCAGCTGGTATATGGATAGCCCTATAGATAGTTCCTTCCGTTACGAAACGTATACATCAAAAGAATTACCTGAGTGGATTGATAATCATTACAGCACAATAGCTACACGCAAAGGACGGGCAATTACCGGATTAAGTATGGGTGGACACGGGGCTCTGTATCTTGCATTTCGTCATCAGGATATATTTGGTGCTGCAGGAAGTATGAGCGGAGGAGTAGACCTTCGTCCTTTCCCTGAAAAATGGGATATTTCGAAAAGACTTGGCGCTTATGCCGAACATAAAGAATATTGGGAAAAAAACAGTGTGACAAATCTGGTTTACTTACTGACTCCCGGTTCTTTACAAATTACTTTTGACTGTGGAATTAACGATCAATTCTATAAAGTAAACTGCAATCTGCATAAAAAACTTTTAGAGAGAAATATTCCGCATGACTTTACAATCCGTCCCGGAGAACACAACTGGAAATATTGGAAAAATTCCATAGCTTTTCAGTCAGTTTTCTTTCATCATTTTTTCGAACAGAATAAAAATTAAAAAATTGTTTCAAAGATAAAGAAGGGTTTTTACCATTCTTTATCTTTTTTTCTTCAGTCTATTCACAGCTTTATCAAGGGTTTCTGTGGGTTCAAGTATATTATAATCTTCCCAGAAATCTGGATCCCCGAAATCTTCCACCTTATCAGTTAGGGACTGATAACTACGAAAAGTCCGTCGCCAAGGAATAGGTCTGTCTGTTTTTTTTAAATCAGTTATAACCATTTCTGAAATAACATCATATTTTGTTGCAAAAAAACGACGCTTCCAGTCACACTTAAAATAAATTTCATTTCTGATATATCGAAGATAAGTTCTTCCATCGGGACCAGCTTCATAAGTAACTACAAAACCTACTTTAATAGGATCAAAATGCAATCCACTAGGCTTCTTCTTAAGAATCATCTCCGTAGCTTTCTTTTTATCTTTCATGTCAAGGTGAAATATGGCACGGGTAATAGCCAGGCTTTCTTTATCGATGTATAAAATACCCGTATATAAGGCATAAGGGGTTATAACACGTGGCACAAAAGCAATAACATATTGCGGACGCTTGTCTATAGATATAAATTTTTCAAAACTATAACTATAATTCTCTATCATATCAGAAGATAATAGTAAGTCACGGTTTTTAACTATATCTGCATATATTGCTATATTTGGTCCTCCAATTAGCTTAACAGCTATCGTGTCATGTGTCTTCTGACTAAGAATACGGCGCCCCTTGTACACTTCTGTACGATCTTCATAACCACCGGATCTATATTTTTGTTTATAAACACCTGTCACGGCTTCTGAAATACTGATAAAATGATTCCTTTTTTCTATGGTCTCACGATAAAAACCGGTTAGTATATTATTAGTATTACTGTAATTTTCTTTAATTTTTAAAATTGCCTCATTAAGTATCCCGCGAACATCCGGCACCCGCACTATAATTTCTTTTAAATTCGTAACAGCAGGAACAAGTCGAATACGTATTTCTTCTACCTCTCCTTTAGAAAAGAGAAAAGAGAAACTCTTATATCCTATGTGCGAAACCGTAATTTTTTTAACAGCAACAGAATCAGGTATTTTAAGAAGGAATTTACCATCATCGTTTGTTACCATACCAATATTTGTATTAGGGACTGAAATATTGGCGTAAATTAATGGTTCTTCATTCGTTTCATCGACAATGTATCCGCTAATTACAGAGTAAGTTCTTTTTATAATCTGAGCAGATAAGGAAAAAGAAAAACAAAGAACCATCGTAATGAAAAAATATAAACAGATAAATCTTTTTAAATGTTTCATATGGCTTTGTGTATTAATAGATAGTAATAATAAGTATACGAATAATTTCATTCATTTGTACAATTATTAAAGTAAAAAAATTATTATACACAAAAATCAAATTAGAAATATATTAAGAGACACTAAAAAAGGCCATGAAACCTCATTGTCAATCAGAGACACTGCCGGGTGGGTATATAAATTTATCGATTCAAGGCACGGTTATAAGCAATTAAAAAAATTTGTTTGAAAATTAATGATATTTAAATTTATCCTGAGAACAATATTCATTGTTTAAACCTTTTCAGTATTATTAACAATATTCCTTGTAGAGAATAAAACAAAACTGCATCTCCATTATAATATTCGATATCTGAATATTTTAATCAATGGTATCCTTTATTTCAAATTACGAGTGTAATGGAACTATTTTAAAAGTCCATCTTTTTTAAATTGGGAACAAGCATGGAAAAAACAGAACTGGTTAAAAGTAAAAAAAATTAAAAATTATGAATAATTTCAATAATTATTAAACATATCTATTTCTTATTAACATTTTTATTACAAATTGCACTCAACGGTTCAACTTGACACAATTTTTTCTTTTTAAGTGCACAATAGCAATCGGGTAAATCAAAGGTTTTCAATACATCCGGCAAAAAAGTAGCCAGTGGCCAGTTATAATCTTCTTCCTCTGCGATATCACTGTAACTGGTAAGAGTATTTTTTAAAGTAACCTTTACAACAGCGTCTGAAAGCAGTGCGGCAAATGTTGCCAGAATTGCGCCCCATCCTTTTCCTACTAAGTGAATTTTATCGTGTCCTAATGACTTAACCCAGTTAATAACACGTAGCACATCATAAGTCTTCTGTCCAACATAGGGGTAATCAAGCATGATACTGTGAATAGCATAAAAATAATCACTTCCATATGGCGCATTAAAATTATTTCCACAGGTATTAGGTTGAGATTCACCTATACCCCTTACATCACAGGCAAATACAGCCGAATTTGGTTCATCACGAATCAACTTAGCCAAAAACGTATCTTTCCTTAAGTCATTGTCAGCCGACTGATGTGAAATATAAAGAATTGCCTGATTAAATTCTCTCCGCGGACATGAATAAAGGGGATTATCATCTAACCTGTAAACCAAGTTGAAGATACCTTGTTCCGTTTCAACAGCATAAGTGCAGGCAAACTTTTTTGGGTATTTCCGATTCCTTTCAGGACGCAGGATTCTGAAATCAGGCACACCACTATAAGAAGGAAGTTTTAATGTTTCTTTTACTGCTAATATTAACTCATTGCCTTTAAGAAGTTTTCTTTTTTGCTTAAGAGAAACAGAAAGCTGACTTGTAAAAGAAAAAACAGTACGAGAACCCAATTCATTTACCTGCCCATGAGGTGTGCACAAAAGTGTATCCTCGTTTTCAACTATTAGATTAGGTTCCTCGGCCCTATCAGATCCCTTCGATACCTTATTAAACCAACCATACATAGCTTCACGGTTTTCTTTAGAATATCCGTGATAATCTGATCCTATATGAAGTTGAATATTTTGCTCAGCTCCCAGTAATTTATAAAGGTGTTTAAGCCTATTAAAAGATTCCTCCAATCCTCTAACATCAAAAAAGTCTTTTTCTTGTCCGAGTAAAATAATTGGTTTAGGAGCCATAGCCGCAATAAAATCAGAATGGTCTAGCCCTAATTTCAATGAACGCCATGGGCATTGTTCTGTATCTGCAGAAAGTTCGTTTTCCATATTATGCCGGAATGTCGTTATAAAACAACTGGGAGCAGCCATAGTTAATCGTGATTCAATACCGCATAACCAAGTAGCCTGAGTTCCTCCTCCTGAATTACCTGTAACACCTATGTGGTTAGGGTCAACTTCCTTCCGTGAGAGGAGGTAGTCTACTGCCCTAATGCCATCCCAGACAAACCAGGAACTTAACGATTCGCCTGTGAGAAACATTTGATTCCCAACGTGCAGGTGTTCCTGCACGCCAATCCCGTAACGGGATTTAAAATCACTTGTAAGGTATTGGACACGTTCGCCTTGCCCAATAGGATCATAAATAAGAACAACATATCCTTGCAAAGCCAACCCCTGTGCAAAATCTTGATAAGCTGCGTAACCTTTCCCTGAATTACTATGCCCGCAAGTACCAATAACTCCAGGCAATGGAAATCCTTTATCCTTTGGGATATAAAGATTTGCTGTAACCATAAATCCCGGACGGCTTTCAAAAATAACTTTTTCGATGGTATAAAATCTGCGTTCTATTACTCCTGTAGTTCTCTCATTCAAAGGAGTTTTATCAGGAAAAGAACCGAAGCATTGTTTAATCTTTTTTCTTACTTCTTGTATATATTGTTCAGCATCACTCTTTGACTCTAAAATTGACCGACGTTTGTTTCCATCTTGTTCAACCTGAGTTACCCGGCGGGTAAAATATTCCTGAACCATCCGTGGAAAACGGTTTAACGGCTTAATTAACGGGACTGAACTAAAATTTTCAGCCTGCGAATCTACTTCTAAATGGCTTCCGTATGTAGGCAAAGAAGAACCAACTAGTCCTATGCCTGCCAGCCCTGATAATTTTAAAAAATTTCTTCGGTTATTAGTCATCTGTAAATTTATATTTTTAAATTATTCATTTTTGAGCCTTTCAATGTTATTTCTGTAAACCGGGGCATTTGATAGGCATATATTTTTTCGTTAAAATGTTTGTTCTAAAAATATGTGATATTCAGATCCTTAAATACACTAGTAAAAAATCTGATTTGAAATTAATAATTTTTAAATTTATTTTGGGAACAATATTACTTTTTTTACGTTTTTTCAGTATTATGGAAAATATGTCGACGAAATTGTTCAGGATGTCTTTGTGAAAAGTTGCCGGTCGTCATTACTGTGAAACATCGCCTTTTGAATTGGATATAACCAATTGGCTACACCAGGGAGAGAAATAAATCTCGTGACACACGTTTCGAACAACCTTGTTCCAATATGAAGTGCGGGGGTAAACAATGTAATAACTTTTATTCCGGTGGATGTTCCTACAGCAGAACCACAGGAATTTGGCAAACCGTATGGATGGAAGCCGTTTCACCTTTCGGATTGAAACAAATACATATTATTCCGGATATTGATCAGAAACAAGTTGTCATTATGCCAGTCTTTTTTAGTGAAGACTGTAATAACCAATTAAAAATAACATTAAAAGAAGAGGAAAAAACAGTTTCAAAAACAACGGTATAAGCAAGTAACCGTGCCGTGTGTATACTTCCCATAAAAAAACCTGAGAACCTGGTCTCCCGAAAATCCTTTCTTGTATGACTTGCAACTTACAGTTCTTAACTCAAAAAGACAGGTAATATATAAGGTGAAATCATATGTTGGAATGCGTAAAATCAGTATTAAAGGAAATAGAATTTCCCTGAATAATGTTCCTTATTACCCGCAGTTAGTTCTGGCACAGGGATTTTATCCTGACGGAATCTGGACAGCCCCCAGCGATAAATCTCTAAAAAATGATATAAAACTGATGATGCAGGCAGGTTTCAACGGAGCACGCTTACACCAAAAGTCTTTGGGAAACGATTCAATTACTGGGCTGATAAGCCAGGCTTTCTCACATGGGCAGAGTCCTCAAGCTGGAACTGGATGTTAACAGCAGAGAAGCAACTCATAATTTCATATCGGAATAACGGGAAAATGTCGTTAGGGAAAGGAATCATCCGTTTGCAAAATATTTAGAACAGCCTTATCTGATTGATGAATTCGGAGAAATAAAATAGAATTTTAAAAATAAACAAAACTCAAAAATCTAACCTTCTTGGTATATATAGAAGAAAAAAGGGTTCTTAAATAGCTTAAAATATGATTAATAAAAAATTAAGATTTTTTTGTTTCTAAATCATTGCTATTTTTGTTTGATTCTTTAAACGTAATTTAGCGAAATGATCAGTGTCATTGTTTGTACTTATAACCGAGAAAAACTGCTGGCCTCCTGTATTGATTCTTTAGTTAACCAGGATTGTCCTCCGGGAGATTATGAGATTATTTTAATTAATAATTGCTCTACAGACAACACAGAGCAGCTGTGTCTTAAAAGGTTACACAAATATCCGGGTCTTCAAATTCGCTATTTTATGGAGACCAAACAGGGTCTTTCCAATGCACGTAACCGAGGTATAAAAGAATCTATGGGTAATGTAATTACTTTTATTGATGATGATGCCTTTGCAGATAAGGATTATATACATAACCTAAAAAAAACATTCAGAACATCAGGCGTAGCAGCCGGAGGAGGTAAAATTCTTCCTAACTGGGAAAAGAAGCGTCCAAAATGGATTAGTCGTTTCTTACTGCCTCTTGTTTCCGTCCTTAACATGGGAGATCAGATAATAGCCTTCAAAAGAAACGAATATCCGATTGGAGCAAATATGTTCTTCAGAAAAAGCCTCTTTGAAAAAACAGGTTTTTTTGATCCTATGTTGGGTCGCAGTCTAAAAAACATGCTAGGGAATGAAGAAAAAGATTTGTTTATAAAAATAAAAAAACTAGGGTTTGAAATCTGTTATTTCCCTAATATAACAGTACACCATTACATACCTGAAGAAAGAACAAAGATTTCTTTTATAAAAAAGCAGGCCTTAGGAATAGGACAAAGTGAAAGAATAAGAACACGTTTAAACAAAAAAGAAAGAATCCGTGTATTTTTTAATGAAATTATAAAATGGGGCGGCAGTATTGTACTGTCGTTATACTACATTCTCTTATTTAATCCACAAAAGGCAAAGATGCTAATTCTCTTCAGATATTGGGTTAGCAAGGGAATATTTTCAAAATCCAATCAACAGAATTAAACTACTTAGTTTTTTGTGATGTAGCTCTTCCTGAATATAACTTTTTCCAGACAGGAATTACACCTCCTTTAGGAAAAGGGTTCTTGTAACTACGATACATGGAACATTCCTTACATGGTTCAGGGATTATTCCCTTTTTCTCCCAATTGTCCACAATTTTTTTCCTTTTTTGCTCCAGAGTGTTCCAGTCATCGTCTACAGTTCCTAATTTCAGTGATGTGTCTCCGGGGAATTCCGAAATAACACAACCGTCTGCCCAGACACCTCCATCAGCTGCAAAGCGTGTTTTAAATAAATAAGAACACACTCTTTTTTTATCAGCCGTATCCTCCAAATAACTGAGTCCGGAATCGAGTGGAACTTTCTGAATTTTTGAAAAGTCCCGAAGGATTCTAACTCCCAAAAAAGGATAATTAGGCCTATTCAAATCCTTTTTTATACTATGAAGATTCAAATTATAATCACGAGGTATTCTAAATTCAAGTTGAACAAGTATACTCATTTTTTCCTGCTGAAGACGGGTCAGCAACAGGCGGAGGTTATCTCTGACCAAATCAAATTTATCTACACCAAACATGTATAAATAAGTTTCCCTGTCATAACCACCGAGAGAAAAAAGCAAACTAAAAAGTTTCCGTTGTTTGTCTGACCTGATCAACTGAATCAGCTTTTCGATATTCAGACTGTTCATCAAAATCCCATTAGTATAAAAAATAATGGTCTTTACAGAGTCTAAAGAAAAAGTTTTCTGTATATATTTATCCCAGTCAGGATTTACAAGAGTATCACCAGTTGTTGGAGTAAAACTGATGATATCATATTTCACCTGCCTTAATTTCTCAAGTACCTTTTCGTAAGTTTCTTCGGACATAAGAGTCCGTATTTTATTGTTTTTTGAAAAACTGGTATAAGAACAAAAAATACATCGTGAATTACAGATACTCGAAATTTCCATTTCAACGAAGATATTTCCCCGTTTACGCACAAGTACATAATCACATAAAGAAATTATTCCGGAAAAAAGATTACACAAAACCGGAAGCTCACCGGCTTTTGTTTTATATAATAAAACGAAACTTTTCTTAACCAGTTGTATCCCTTTTAATAACGTTTTACTTGTTGTCCCTTTTGCCATGCTTCTTTGTTTTTATTCATCTTATTTTCCTGACAAAATTAGAAATTTTTCCATCCAAAGGAAGATGTTATTCATAAAAGATAAATGACATATAAAAGCATATGGATTATCAAAAATACCACTCCTGTAAAAAATAATTTTGCCTACCCGTCAGAGTCTTTTTCAAAACAAAAAAAACTGGAACAGTAAATAAGTCGTTTTTATTATATTTGTTCTTAGTATACAACTCTGAATTAAAAATAATATAAAATGATAAACTTGTTAATATCCATACAATTTTTTTTTATCAATCTGCAGAAAACAACAGCAACTATCGTCAAATTTATCGTTTTATCAAAAAAAACAACTTTTAAAAATCAGAATCATGATAAAAAAGAGGCAATTATTCTGGGAAATGGCCCATCTCTAAAAAAAATGATTACAGCACACTCTGCTTTTATGGAACAAAAAGATGTTGTCTGTGTAAATTATTTTCCTACTTCTGATTTGTATGAAAAAATCAAACCTAAATATCTGATTTCTTCCGCTGTAGAACTATATCTTGAAGATTTGGATGATCCCTCAATCAATCATAGTAATGAATTATTTAATCAGATTAATGAAAAAACAACATGGCCACTGGCTTTCTTTTTCCCATTCGCAGCAAGGAAATACAATCGATGGCAAAAAATTATTGATGGCAATAAAAATATTTCGGTCCATTATTATAACAAAACACCAATAGAAGGATTTAAGAGCTTCAAAAAATGGTCTTTTAACAAAAAACTTGGAATGGCACGCCCACAAAATGTACTTATTCCCTGCATTTCCATCATGATATGGCTGGGGTATAAAAAAATATATCTTTGGGGCGCTGATCACTCCTGGTTAAAAGAAATATCGGTAGACGAAAACAATAACGCTCTTGTAAACCAAAAACATTTTTATGATGAAGGGGAAACAAAACCTGAAACAATGAAAAAGGGAGGGAAAGGTAAAAGGAAACTTCACGAAATTTTATATAAATTCATGATATCTTTCAGAGAATATTTTGATATTCTGGATTATGCAAAAGACAATAACGCTGAAATTTTAAATTGTACTAAAGGTTCTTTTATCGATGCATTTGACAGACTTAATCTGGATAAAATCACACCTCCTAAAACAAAAGACTGATCTCTAAAACGGAGACAGTTAATAAAGGAATACCATGCTAAATCACCGGTAACTCTGTATCTTTATTATGTTTATATATTAAGTACCTGATCCGGTTTATTAAAGATTTTACCTGCTAAATGCTTAACCTTTTTCAGTGATCCGTAATTCAGAACTACGAATAATAAAAGGGGGAATATGAACCATATATCATTTACAGAACAAATAATTAAGCTCAGACTAAGTAAATAGGGCAAAAGCATCCCGGGTGGAAATACATCTTTTAAAACCGACATAAAACCTGTGCATAGCAATAGTCTTCTTCTTCCCCACAGACCTAATAAAAAGACATAAATCAGATAAGTTAGCATTGTGGAAAGAATAACAAAGGAGTAAGAAACTTTCAATATACTGCAAAAAAATAAAGATAAACATATATTTATAAATAAAGCAATAAAAGAGAGATGACCTAACAGTTTCTCTTTCCCTTTTGCAATTAGCAGGTCTGAATAACCGAAAGAATTTGTTGTTAATACTACTGTAAGGGCAATCATTTTAAATACTCCCGAGGTCTGATCATATTTAGGAAAGAATAACAGGAATACTGGAAAACATAGTATGGCAAAATGAACCAGCAGATGAGAAGAGCTGATATATGCGTCTCTTACTTCATTTAAGAGGTAAGAACTTCGTTCATTTGTAGCACTGGCGAGACGATTTAATAATTTTGGAAAAATTATAAATGCGAAAGACTGCAACAATAGAAAAATTGCATTGGCCAGTGAAAATGCAAAAGTGAAATATCCGAATTCAGAAACACTGTAATAATTACTTATGAAAGACTTGGTGGTTATTATAATAAGATAGAAAGACGCATTGTATATGAATAAATGATACCCTTTTTTCTGAATAATTTTAGCTAACTTACAGTTAAAGGAAGGTCTTAATTTTATAGGTGATCTGATAATAAATAAAAGGGAAGAGATAAAGCATGATGCACAATTGGCTGCCACCAGAGCCCATAATAAATTTTCACCTTTAAAAAATATAATAACCAATAACATTGCCACTGGAAATACAGACTGATTAAAGGCAATTTCAAAAAGCTTACCGTAAATTCTGAATACATTACTGATTATGCTATTAAAGTAATTAAGAATTGCGATTAAAGCTATGACCGGTGCATATACCGAAAAGTTATATTTTTCTCCAATATCAAAAAACAGACTGTTTGCAATAAAGAAAATTATTAGAAACACAGACAACACTCCCATCATGGCGAGAGATGTTCCTGTTGTTTTTATTACATAAGCCTCATCCTTCTTATTTATTGCAATAATAGCATTTACTGCATGCGGAATGCCAAGATTAATCTGAGAAAAATATTGAATCATAAGATTTATAAAACCCCATACTCCCAGATAAAAAGGTCCGAGATATACCGCTATAAAAAGAGAATTTATGAATTGTATAAAATATGTAGCATATCTGCTAAAAATATACTGTAGTATTTTATTTCTAAATATTTTTTTTAAAAATCCCATAGATTTTAAAAATACTATATATAAAATTCTTTCTTCAACGGTTCTCCTCTTTTTATATCCACTTTTGATTTTTTACCCAGCACCTCGTATAAATATTTAGGAGGTAATCCTAAACCCGGACGTATGGAGCGAATATTTTCTTCGGTAAAGGCTTCACCGGCTTTTATGTCTTTTACTATAAACAAAGAACGGCGTTCGTTTTTATCTTTCGGGGGAACTTCATACGATATTTTTCCACGTGCTTCCTCTGCCATACGAACTGAGATTACCATAGATTTAAATTCATCCGGTTCCATTGAAAATCCTGAATCAGCTCCTCCTGATTTCCTGCTTAATAT
>Ga0172378_10004028_pt1 | contig 13823 bp, 5 predicted proteins | sample GrowelOW332metaG_FD_119755 | JGI IMG/M metagenome (GOLD analysis project Ga0172378, IMG submission 119755) | Groundwater microbial communities from an aquifer near a municipal landfill in Southern Ontario, Canada - Pumphouse #3_1 metaG | ecosystem: Environmental > Aquatic > Deep subsurface >... | reverse complement strand
CAATTTGTTTTTGATTATCTATAATCAAAACATTATGAGAAAAATTATTTATTCTAAAAACAGTCCAGCGCTCTGAATCCTGATCACGACCCCAAATATTAAGGCCCAATGATTCAAGAGATTCGTAGCTTTGCATACCTAAATCGACTGCCCACCTTACATCATTAGCTTCCATTACAAACGAACCTACATCCATGTGACCATGATTTACATAAGGAGAACCTGCTTTAAAACCCATAAAAACAGCATTGGGGTCACTCCATGACGATCTCATACAGGCTACCGGATTTTTTCCCTGTCCTTTCCAAAACTTTTCAGTTGGTTCTGTTATATCACTAACATGGGTATCTTTAGCCCAAATCATAATTGCCGGTAATTCGCGTATAGAGGTGAAACTTGAAAAATCCTCTTTTTGAAGGAATAATTTTTCAGACCATAATACTGACGGGTTTTTAGTTCTTTGTGCAAACCAAAATATGGCAGGCTGAAGATTTGTTCCGGTCCCGCAATCACTCCAGTTAAAAGACATACCGGTTGGGGTAATCATATTTTTTAAAAACTCTCCTGTCTTAAGGAATCCGGAGTCTGAGGTAACAAGCCCCCGGTCGTCTCCCAACGCTTTTTCCACAGCGCTAATGAACAAAACATTAAATGTAGTTCCATAACCCCAATAACCATAACCCTCCGGGTATGCACCATCCGGATCATAGGCTTCCATTGGTTTGGGGATTGATGTAAATGCCCGATCAATTATCTCATCTGCCAGATCAGAATAATCTTCTTTTATTGCAAGTGCCCCGAAAACCATACCGGCATTACACACCTGATTCCAGTTTGTATCGCCACGTAACCACGAATTATATTTATCATTCTTAGATGGCAATAATCCTTTTTCTAAAATTGCCTTTTTTGCAAGCTCTCTGGTCTCTTGTGAAAGATCATCGTACAGCCAGTCGTAACCAATAGCGACAGCCATTGTCATTTCGGCAACATCAAGAAAATGCTCCGGATGCCAGTCAGAAAAATTTGAAACCGCAATAATTTCTTTTTCTGCTCTATTCAGATATTTTTTTTCACCTGTCATACGATAAGAGTATGAAAGGTAAAATATACGTTTCAATGCCTCTCTGGAGGTAGCAAGTAGCCTGCGTCCAATCAACACACGTTCCAATACAGGTTTTACCATAAATGTATTACTTCGATCCAGAATCGCAAAATGCATTTTTTTCCATGTATTATCAGAATTATACAAATCACGTATCTGTTCCTCCTCTCCTTTCAGAAGTAATATCCTTGGATGCCCGGAATTTAATGAATCAACTTTTATTGTATCAACTTTTGAGGGATCATTTTCGGTTATCTCATTTTTATTACAAGATACCAGTGATACTAAAATTAGTAATATTATTATATAAAATTTCATACGCTTAATATTTTATTGTTAACTTTTTTTCTTAATTACATCATATACCAATGTATTTCTAAACCGTTTTAATTATTGAGATAATGTTTAGTGTAATAATTTTACATTAGTTACAATTTTATATAACCCGTTCTTTTAAATTATGTCTTTTTTTGATTAGTCTCATATTCTTAAATTCAAAAAAATTATATTTTTTGGGGGTATTATAGACAAAAAGGTATAACCTATTTATTATAAATTGGTTATACCTTTTATTCATTCATGAAAATATTAAAAAATTCTAAAACATGTTGTAATCAATATAATTGTTAAATGATACTCAACAAAGATTCTATCATTACAAATAATATTTTCAAATTGTAAATCAGTTAAATAACTAATTGTATTATCTAAATTTCTCTACTTTAACGTATTTAATAACAATACCCTTAGTATCATTTCCTACAGCAAAGTTTAGACGTGCACCATTTGTAGAAGGCTGATTCATTGTAAACACTCTTTCAACAGTAATGTATTCGGAACTACTTTCAAGCAAAACAGGGTTAAAACCACCATCATAATCCCCATAATGATATGAACCATCACCATCACCAATAGAAAAATCCAAAGATTTACCTTCTCCTCCGGAAATTGCTCTTAGAGTAACAGTATATTTGTATTTAGAACCTTCTTCTAGAACCAAAGGTTTATAATACAATTGTTCATTATATGAGTTAGGTCCTAACACAATACTATCGCAATATAACTCATCACCTTTAAGGTAAGCAGAAAGCTCACCACCATTATATCCATTTATTCTCCAATTACCCATAGAACCGTTTACAAAACCGATATCGTTTGCAAAATCAGATTCATAAAGAATTTCTGAACCTATAGGTGTAGAAATAGTCTTTTCATAATCAGGATAAGAAATAACTATCTCAGATGTTCCATCAACAAATACATCTCCATCTGAAGGTGTAGTAATTATTCCATAAAGACCAAAATCGGCAGATGAAATATCAATATCACCCTTTTCTGCGGTCGTTATAGTAAGAACTAAACCTGCAAAATCCATTATCTCACCATCTGAAAATAAAGTTTTCTCAGGTCTTGTTTTCACAGACATATCTGTAACAGAATAAGAATTAATAGAAATAGGTAACATTACATTTAAGCCAGTTCCAATATGCATTATTTTTACCTGAGTATCAGATGAACCCAATTTATCACCATTAGCAGGAATCGTTGTAATCCCATAGGATTCAAAATCTTCATAAGATACATTTTTCTGTAAACCGTCTTCCATTTCAAATGTCACAGACAAACCTTCCAAATTTAAAGGATCTCCAATATTATATTCATTTAACGGACTATCCACTACTATACCACTTACCGGTGCAAAATCTTTCACTTGCAATTCACATTTAGTAGAAACCCAAGTTGACAAAAACGTAATTGACAACGAATCATTCTCCAATGAAAGTATATCACCATTTGCAGGAACACACTCCACCTTATTTCCAAAATCATTAAAAGCTAATTCTTCTGCAGTTCCATCCTGCAAAGTCAACAATAACACAAGAGAAGATAAATTGAGATTGTCACCTTTAAGGTATGATTTCTGTGGAGGAGTTTTTATTTCAATTTTAGCCACATAATTACCAACAGATATTCCCTGAGTAATACCTAACCCCGATAATTCATGTTTAACAACAATAAATTTATTATCTAATCCTAGAACAGTACCGTTTTTAGGTTCTACAACAATACCATTTTCAGCAAATTCACTAAAAGGGATATCTACTTCAGCATCACCTTCTTCAAGGGTTAATACGAAATCCGAAAGATCCAGAGTTTCCCCTATTACATATGCCAGTTTAGGCATTTTTTTTACAGATACACTTTTTACTCCACCTCCCGTAACATCATCATCATTCTTATCACAAGAAGAAAAAGAGAAGATAAATGCCAACAATAAGACGACAATGTAAAAAGTATTATATTTATACGTTTTCATAATTTATTCTTCCTAATTTAATTTAACACTAAATTCTTAAAATACAGTAAACTATCACATATAAAAAGCGGATATTTTACATGTAAATTTTTCATAGTTAATTCTTACAATTATTTAATATTCTAGTTATTACACATTTAAGTTAAAAATCAAAGAAAGCACTCTTTAAAAAAATAAAACAAGGATATTAAATCAGATTTTTATAAAAAACAGTTGAAAAGATTAAAGTTTCATACTCAGGTTAATACGTTACAAATGCTACCAGATTATATTTTAATTTTATTATACTCGGCTAATTTATTGTGCACAAATAACAGATTAATAAATTTCTACCTTTATTTTCGTAATTTGTATGTCCACTTTTTTATTTTACACCTTCCCTTTGCAGTATATCCTTTTTTTGATTAATTCTTTATTTTTAAACTCAAACAGTAATACTCCTTTTTGCCCTTATTATATAAATATAAAATATAACCAGCTGATATTAAACTGGTCATATTTTATATCAATAATTAAATTACCTGAAAATAAAATTAATTTCCTAAAACAGGAGAATATAATTCCATAGTTATAGCTCTGTCCCTGGCATCCAAAGACTCGCTTCCAGTACATGTATTTTTCCCGTCGGAAATTACATAATTAAATTCAATAAGATTCCTATCTTTATTACCCCATCTTGGACCACCGTCAGGTATAAAGCTTCCGGTTCCGGATATAGTATATAAAGAACCTTCCGGGGCACTAACTGTACAATCTCCTTGATCATTGAAAGTCAACAACATAGTAACCTGATCAGAAATAATTGTAGAATTTAAAAACATCGTAAGCGATACTTCTTTTCTACCTGTTGTAATCAAATTAATTGTTGGATAACTTTCAACGTAGGTTTCATCATTGTAAATATTATCTTCAACTTTTACTCCAGTTGAATCAGTAACGGAATTACTACCATACCTGAAATAAGTTCCATGATATTCGTTTATATATTTCACAGCAAACATAGTGAAATTTTTAGGAGCAGTAATCCATTCACCAGGTATACGCCTATCAGCTAAAGGATCATCGGAATCACCACACAGTAGAGTATCCACATCAGTTGAGCTTACTAAATTAATAGGCAACACATAGCATTGCTTAATAGCATCGGGGTCTGCAAAAAAGGCATCATTTAATTGTACTTCAATGTTACCATTGTATTCTCCTGCCGGAATTACAATCTTAGATTCCGCACTCAACAAGGTATAATAACTTGCGGGTAACGCTTTAATCGTATCTCCTCCGTCGGAAAAAAGAATATTATCACATAAACTCTCATCAACTTCTATATTAAATACTCTGTCCTTATCATTCTCGTATACACCACCCATAGCGACCGAGACTAAAAATTTATGAGCATTATCGTTTGAGTTATCATAAATATAATCACCTAACACCAAAGTCCTGACTGGAAATTGATAAGGAAAATATCCAGTGGTATAATCAAAATCATCAAAATCAGTATCAAAATTTTGACACGACCATGCCCCCATCATAATTGCAAGGATAAAAATTAACTTCTTCATATCTAATTACTTTAATTATTTAAATAAATTAGTTCCAACCCTGATTCTGGATAATTCCAAATTTGAGAACATCCGAATCAGGAATAGGTCCATAATTCATATATGCGTTATCGTATGCACGTTCTTCAACTGTAAAACGAGTATAATCTCCATCCTCAATACGAACACCTATTGCCGGAATTGTTAAATCATTTTTCCAACGACGGATATCCCAAAAACGAAAACTTTCAAAACATAGTTCCAACCTTCTTTCATTATGTATTAAAGTACGCATTGCTTCTTTACTACTAATGGATGCAAGATATGCATCAGGTTGATTAAGACCTGCCCTCTCGCGAATAGCAGATATAACATCTCTGGCTGAAAATGAAAATGTACCTGTTCCGTCAGGACCCCATACCTCATTCGCTGCCTCAGCATAAAGCAAGAACAATTCAGTGTAGCGAATATGAGTCTCATAATGTTTTTGATCAGATGTATGAGAAGGATCACAATTACAGTCTTCACGCAATAGCTTCCTTAAGTAATAACCTGTACGTGTGGAATTAACAAGAGCATCCAAACCATCATCACCTCCATCAACACTAGTATGAATAATATTACTCTTCATCATACTTCCATTAAAAACAATATCCTGAGATAAACGGGGATCCCTATTGTTATAAGGATTTGTTTTATCATAACCACTATTAACCTCATCATCAATAGGATATCCATTTAACATAGGAAATGCATCAACCAGATTCTGAGTCGGATTAATATCACCATTACCAAAAAGTGACGGCGGGAAATTGTTAGACTCTCTAGATCTGTTTGTAGACATAGGACGACGCCATAAAATCTCTTTTATGTAATTTCCCTTAGTAACATCACCTTTATTAACCTGATCTTTTAGATAAAATAAATTGCCATCAGGATCAAGAGCATTGGGACCTCCGTAATCAGTTAATAATTTCCCTGCATAATTTGCAGCATTTTCCCATAAAGTAGCATCATTACCTGTGTTAAAAGCCGGACTTGCAGCCAATAATGCCAGACGGGCTTCAAAAGCAACAACATGACGTCCACTCATTCGTTGTATGTAATAATCGCCATTAGTGGTATTATAATCGCTATAATCAGAAACACCTTTAAAATTCGCAGGCAATTCCTCATTACTATTTACGTCGCCATAATCCATAGGCAACAATTCAAGAGCTTTGTCAAAATCATCATAAGCACTTTGCACTGATTCGGCAAAGGTTAGCCGCGGACTCTCAAAATCCTCTTGAGTTTCAAGAAATTTGTTGCAATCAGGGATTCCAAGCAATGTACCATCATCAGAGAAACCAGCATGATTACGCAGCAAAAAATATTTAAACAACCCTCTTAGCGCATAGCTTTCTCCTGATAGCCTTCTAATATACAGGTCATTTAATGTTTTATCTGTCCATTTCCACTGCACTGAATCAATAAGGCTTAAAAATTGATTTATATAAAGAATAGCTAAATTGCCATTACCCCATAAATCCTGAGGATTGTACAATGAGGACCATTCTCCCGTTGCAATTCTTAAATAGGAATTAAATTTATCATTAGTTACAGCATCATCAGTAGCCACATCATCCCAACGATAACTATTAGTAGGAATATAACTATATGCCGTCATAAGCAATCCTTCGGCATAAGTTGGATCTCCGTAAACCCTGTCCAAAGTAGAATGATTGTCATTTTCAGGCTCCAGAAGTTTTTCACAAGCTGAAAAAAGCATCAACCCACTCAGAAGGATTAATATTATTTTATTTGATTTCATTTGTTAATATTTTTTAATTTAAGAAAAAACAAATAGAACTCGCATAGCAATTTTTCCCATTGGAATAATCTTATATGCTAATTTCATAATTTTAAAATTTGTTATTCATTAAAAACCAGCTTTTATCCCAATTGAAAAGGTTCTGTAATAAGGTTCATTTCCAACCCTTGTTTCCATGATATCACGATTTTTTGAAAATTGATAAACATCAGAAGCATTGATAAACAAATCCATATTTTTCATATATAAAACTCTTGAGATCGATTCTGGCATATTATAAGTAAGTTGTATATTTTTAATAGAAAAATAATCAGTATCATACAACCAATAGGATGATCTTCTAAAATTATTTGAATTGGTTTGTGAACTTAACCTGGGATAAGTAGCACTTGCTGCTGTTTCCTCTGTCCATGCACCACGAACCACACCTGTATACTTATCATTCCCATCTATCCAGAAGTAGCTGCCTTCTTTAAAATTTTTAGCTCCTTTTTGACCTTGTCCCAATATAAAAAGAGTAAAATTCTCATATGACAATTTGACCTGAAGGCCTCCTGACCATGGTGCCTGCCAGTCACGTAAAAACACTTCATCGTTCTGATCAACTATACCATCACCATTCTGATCTTTGTACTTAATGTCACCAGGTTGAACTGTACCCCACGATTGTAAAGGACTTTCATCAATTTCTGTCTGAGTCTGAAAAAGCCCCAGAGATTCCAGCCCAAAAGTTGCCGAGCGTCCTTCGCCTTCTCTGTACTGATACTTATTGTTATATGTTTCATCAACAATAGTCCGTTCCGATGTTGAATATAACAGATTTGCACCTACATAAAGATTCCACTTACCAAACTGTTTGTTCAAATTAACACCAACTTCTAATCCCTTATATGTGTCTTCGTTAAAGTTTTCATAAGGTATAAAATTGGAATAATAGCTAGGATATGCAGAATAAGGTCTGGTTACAAGATCGGAATAAACATCATAAAAAGCATTTGCTTCAAGTCCTAATAAATTATCAAAGAATAATCCTTCAAAACCCATATTAATCTCTTTACGTTTTGAAAAACCAAGGTCTAAATTAGAGCTCCATGAAGATCTTACTCCACTTCGGCTACGTGTACCCTCATACCAGGAGTATCCACTTGAAGTGTAATATCTGTCATCATAATAAAAGAAACTGGCAATAGGAAGATCCGACTGAAGAATACCACCGGACAATTTAAATTTAAGAAAATCTATATTATCGCATGATGACAAAAAATCTTCATTACTTATAATCCAGCCAAGACCTAATGATGGTGAAAATCCGCCACGGTTACCATCTGCCAGTTTTACAGAGTTAACATAAGCTCCACCAAAATCCAATACGTACTTATTGTCGTAAGTATATCCTAACTGTAATCCGGCATGAGCTTGTTTTATTCCCTGAAAATTACTGGTTTCCTTAAAAATACTTGAATATCCAAGAAGAGAACCGGTAAAATGATGAACATCTTTAAATGTTCTGTCATAATTTAATAAACCATAAAATCCAAACCTGCGCTTAAATTTTGTTGATCCTACAACTTGTGTCCCCGGATTGGCATCTGTTCCATATTGTTTAAGACTTATAATACTATCATTTTCATCCCAGGTAGGTTCATAAGAAGAATAAGTACTAGCAACTGTCTGATTATAAGCCATAAAATAATCAAAACTAATATTAGTATGTAAAGCTAACCCTTCCGTTATAGAATTCAAATCAAAATCTACTCTGTTATTAAAAGCAAATTTACGATAAATTGCCTCAACTTCTCCGGAGGCATATCCATCTCCAAATGGAGTAGAAATATGATTTGAATTACCACCTATAAGATACATACCATCAACATCCCTTTTCCTGGCATTAAGTGTACTTAAAGCATCACTTCCATCAGCTTTACTGATTAAATCAAAAGGCAATAAAGGCGTGAATTCATTCGGTCTTATAGTTGAGGCATTACTCCAGTAACTGCCCCGCTGACTTTTATTATTTCCATATACAGCTGAAGCATCAATCGAAGTCTTAATTTTTTCATTTACTTTCAAATCAACGTTACCACGTACATTAAAAACATTATTACGGGCATTGGCACCTTCTCCAAAATCAAGAATTCCACCACTTGAGTTCCATCCAAAATTAGTGTAATATTTTGCATTCTCATTCCCTCCGGAAAACTCACCGTTTAAATCAAAATAAGATTTAAATGATTTAAGTACATCATCAGAATAATAATCTACATCAGGATAACGATATTTATTACCATTCTCAGCGTTATCTATATCCTCCATACTATAGGTATTCTCTAATCCATCATTCTCACGTGCCTGATTATAATATTTCATATAGTCTGCCGAATTCAAATAATCGGGAGTTGACTTTATTGTTGAAATCCCATAATTTAATGAAATATTGGACTTTTTCTTAAATGAATCTCCCCTTTTTGTAGTAATCATTATAACTCCGTTAACGGCTGCGCTACCATATAAAGCTGCTGCATTAACATCTTTCAAAACAGTTATCTGCTCAATTTCAGACGATCTTAATCCCTCAATGGAACGAGGTAAACCATCTACAATATATAAGGTATTCCCCGACTCAGTTCCGGTACCGGTAAGATTTGCAACATCAACTCCAATACCTAAACCTCTGATATTGGTTCCCCCATACATCCCGGTTGTTCTACCGCTTAAAAGAGAACTCGCCCAGATTGAATTATCATATTTATTTATGTCTGCAGGAGTAATAGTACTTACAGCACCAACAATCTCATTCCTTCTTACTTTTCTAAATGGTAAATCAATCAAATCATCATTACCAATACTGGATATCATTGTTTTTACTAAAGTAATTTTAGGCATATGCATTATTTCCGAAGCTTTGAATGAAATGCTTACAAAGCTTTTAGCATCAATAATTACATTTTTGTTCTTTCCTGTAATAATAGAAAAAGCTCCGGATGCATCTGTTTTTGCATAAACCTGTCCACTCGATATTTGAGCACCTTCAATCGGATTACCTTCTTCATCATTAACTATAGATTCAATCTTAATTGATCCTAATTTCTGCGCCAGCATATTTTTTGGTATAAATAACACTGCGGCACATAAAAAAGTCAATATAATAAAATATTTATTTTTCATTTGTTAAAACTTTTTAGTATAAAAAAATCACCAACCGGGATTCTGAGGAAATCCTTTATATTGCTGGGTATATTTAACTTGGATTGGCAACCAGTTATATTTCGATCCCGCTGGTCTGGTAATGATCACCCTTTCTGATATATTAGTTGGTTTTCCATCACTTCCACGATCAAAATCAATTGCAGTTTTATCAAGATACCTTTTATCAGAATTCCGATTCCAGCGCCTTAAATCGCAAAAACGAGCACCTTCATAAAGAAGCTCAACAGCACGCTCTCTTACGATTTCCTCAAAAAAAGATTCTTTATCCGCAGTATAAATCGAAGCAATATCTGGTATTTCAGCTCTGTTACGAACAACATTTAAGGCTTGTTCAGCTGTCATTGAATAATTCGTAGATTTACTTTGAGCTGTTCCATATCCCTCCAATACAGATTCTGAATACATTAAATAAACATCTGATAACCGCAAATATGGTACATATGTTTGCAATTTATTAACCAAGCTGGTAGTTAAAGCTTTACTCATTGGAGCGAATTTTCTACAATAATAACCTGTAGCACAAGCGGGTATTATATCTGCACGATGATATGCACCAGTAGATAACTGAGCATAATATTCACTCGCTTTAATACTTGAAATTCTGTCGCCATCTATAACAATATCTGCATAAAAACGAGGCTCTCTATTAGTCCATGGATCATTTGGGTCAAAACCTGAAGCCGCATTAACAGTAACTCCATCAGGTTCATAACACGGCAATCCATTAGCCATAGTATAGTTCTTTACTATATTTTGAGTAGGAACATCCGCTGCAGAACCACTATTCAATCCAAAGGAAGAAGGAACCTTTGCTCCTATTGTTGACCACCTGACACGACCTCTATCATAAATTGTCGGCATCATAATGCATTCTGCTTGCGGACCTTTTCCTGGTCTTTCATAATTCCAACCCCAAAAGTTATCAGTCCTTTCATCAAAGGATTTCATTTTGTAAATACCCGTTTGATCAGCAAGATTTAAAAGTTCACCAAAAGCTTCTGCAGCTTGTTTGCATAAATCAGCATCAAAACCATTTGTTCCTGTTGCCTCTTCATTTGGCATCGGACTTCCAGCATATAACAAAGCTTTCCCTTCATATCCCAACGCAAAAAACTTATTTATTCGCTGGTCATTTTGTCCAAGTGTAGCCTGCCCTGTTACACAGTTGTCCCAATGATCAGGCAATAATGCTGCAGCAGCCTTAAAATCCGCAGCCATCAATTTTGCTGTTTCCTGAAAACTAAGACGGGTAAACTCATCTGTAAATAAATTTTCGGTAGGAGATAAAGCCCGTTTTATATATGGCATACCACCCCAGTAACGACAAATTTCAAAATAAAAAAATCCACGAAAAAACAAGGATTGTCCTTTTAACAGATTGTATTCCTCATCAGTACCTTGAAATAGTCCCTCTTCGTCTAACTTTGCCAGACAAATATTGGCTTTCCTTATAGCGTACCATGCATATTCCCATACTCGGTTGTTACGAGGATTAAGACCTGTTGTATTTACAGAATGACCATAAAAGTAAGTGCTATTACTCCAGTAATTACCCTGATCAAAAGGATATGGATTTGGTCCGAGGTTTTCATCAGCAAAAGAATAGTTATTCCATGCACCTCCCTTATCCGGATCCATAACACAATTGTACATTTCTTCTACAGCTCCCTGAAAACTATCAAAATTACCATAGGCATCTTTATCTGATATACTTGCCTCCGGTGCTTTATCAAGATAATCTTCACATGAAGGAATGACTAGAATTAACATCAGAATGATGCAAAAATTTTTATAAAATTTAAAATTTTTCATAATTTTCTAATTAAAAAGTTAAGTCAAAACCCAGATTAATTCTCTTAGTAGTAGGATAAGCTCCCTGGGTTGCACTTCCACCTCCGCCAGAGTATGTAGATTCTCTGTCATCAGGTAAGTTTGACCAAAAAAACAGGTTATTCCCATTAATAAACACCTTTAAGTTGTCAAGTCCTAATTTTTTGAACCATGGATCTTTATTAAAGGTATATGCAATTTCAGCAGTTCTTAATCTGATATATGAGGCATCATAGAGAAAATGATCGCCAACATTTTCAGCGGATGTCTTCCATCTTGGCAAAAAGGAGGAAGCATCTGTATTATCTGCAGACCAATAATCTTTAGCATGTCCGTATACAACATCAAAATTATTTGTATAGTTATTGAACGAAATGTTTCTGCTGGCATTATTTACACCATAAAACTGTACCATCATACTAAAACCCTTATAATCAAAACCAACAGATAAGTTAGCTGTATTTTGAGGAATACCGGAGTATCCAACCGGTGCAGAATCAGAACTTGATTTTATAACGCCATCACCATCAAAATCAATTAAGTTATAATAACCGGGAAGTTTGTCTAAGTCATTATTTTCAGTTGGCACACTGGCATATATATCATCCCAGTTATTGTAAAAATCTGTAGCTATTATACTTCGCGATTGTCCAATCGAATAGCCGGCTGCTTTCTGATAATCATATTTCAATTCGGCATCATCCTTAAAAATAATCTTATTTTCATTATGTGTAATTGACATATTAGCCCATAACCTCATATCTCCGGCTAATCTCTTATCAAATCCAAGTTCAATTTCATATCCTTTAGACTTGACATGACCAAGGTTTGCACTTGGAGCTGTTGCTCCAAAGAAAACAGGTACATTTCTTGATGATCCACTCAAAAGTATATCTTTTCTATCTTCGCGGAAATAATCAACGGTTAATGTTATTAAATTTTTAAACATACCAAAGTCTAAACCATAATTTGTTTTAACAGCAGACTCCCATTGAATATCAGGATTTCCTACAACGGATTCTCTATAAAATGTATATGGACTTTTAGCACTTGTAGATTCACCAAGTCTGGCATATCCTCCATAAGCCAGCTGTGATGCATACAACCATCTTGATCCACTGACGTTATCATCTCCAACCTTACCTACACTAAATCTAAGCTTTAATCTGTCAATTGCAGGTACGTTAAAGAATTTTTCGTTAGAAAGATACCAGCCAAGAGCTGCTGACGGGAAAAAAGCAAAACGATAACCAGGACCAAATTGTTCAGAACCATTATAAGCACCATTTGCTTCTATTAAATATCGAGAGTCGTAATTATATGTTGTACGAAATACCCAGTCTTCACGATAATTTTTAAACATGCTACCCCGGGCGTATTCCTCACGTTTAAAAGCTCCCATAGCTGTAACAGAATGTTTATTAAAATCACGTGCATAATTCATCTGAAGCTGATACATCTTTCTACGGGTAACTGGAATATACGAAGACCAGTTTGCCGCTGAAATTGATTCACTTCTGGTTGTCCATGGTTGTAATATCCAGTCATACTCCTCATCATTTACAGGCAATAATGCTGTATATTCAGAAGGATCCTGTTCTGTACCTTCATACAAATTCCAGTAAATTTGTTCAAATGCAACATTAGTGCGGGATTCAGCCGGACGTACACTGTTTTGTATATCATAGATACCACCTTCGGAGCGTATAGTATTATCATAAAAAAAGGAACCCTTTGCTTTTAAACCTTTGGTAATAAACTTAAGATCCTGTTCGATATTAAAATCAGAATTTAACTGTGTAGTACGTGTCGTCCTGATACCTAAATTATATGCAGCTGCAAGAGGATTAGTTGAATTATTTCCACCCTCCTGATAACATCCCCAACGACCATCGGCCATCATCGGAAACATCATATCCGAAGGTATAGTGTATGCAGCTGCCCACATCCACTGGTCAGCACGACTGGTACTGCCTTCATTATTATAGTTGGTGTTTTTTTTACCATAAT
>Ga0172378_10004025_pt1 | contig 13830 bp, 10 predicted proteins | sample GrowelOW332metaG_FD_119755 | JGI IMG/M metagenome (GOLD analysis project Ga0172378, IMG submission 119755) | Groundwater microbial communities from an aquifer near a municipal landfill in Southern Ontario, Canada - Pumphouse #3_1 metaG | ecosystem: Environmental > Aquatic > Deep subsurface >... | reverse complement strand
GGGGTTGTCTGCCTTGATGGGCTCGCTCGACACCACATCCAGACCTGCTGCATAGACCTTGCCGCTGTTCAAGGCATCACAGAGATCCTGCTCCACGATCAATGGACCCCGGCTGTTGTTGAGAATGATCACCCCGTCCTTCATCTTTTCAATGCTCTTTTTATTGATCATGCCCGTTGTCTCAGGAAAAAGCGGACAATGCAAGGCGATGACATCGCTCTTTGCATACAGCTCATCCAAATCCACATAGTCGACCTCGATTTGCATGTTAGGATGAGGGGAATAGGCAAGCACCTTCATGTTGAATGCCTTGGCTATCCTGCCCGTCGCCTGCCCAATCCTCCCGTATCCGACGATGCCCATGGTCTTGCCGCTCAACTCCATGAGGGGATGGTCCCAGAAGCAGAAGTCACTACAATCAGTCCACCTTCCCTTCTTCACCTCATCGCTGTGATGCTTCACATGGCTTGTTATCTCAAGCAACATGGCGAACGCGAACTGGGCGACCGCATCGGTGCCGTAGGCGGGGATGTTGCACACTGTGATACCCAGTTTCTTGGCTTCCACGACATCAACCACATTGTATCCGGTGGCGAGCACCCCGATGTATTTGACTGAAGGAACCTGCTTGAGCGTCTCACCACTGAGCGGAGTCTTGTTGGTGATGACGATGTCAGCATTGCCGATCCTACTTACGATATCCTTTGCCTCTGTGCGGTCATAGACCGTCAAAGAACCCAATTGCTCAAAACCTTCCCAGGAGAGATCGCCGGGGTTTTCCGTATATCCATCCAAAATTATAATAGTATGATCCATGCTTTTTCCTTTTATGATGAGTTCGGCTTTACAGAAAAGGTTGCCCAAAAGGACAACCTTAGTGTGTTTGATATGATAAAAGAAGAATGCCTATTCGGCAACTGAAAAGCCGCCCTTGATCAATCTATCGATAATCGTTCAACTTCCGACTGAAGTAAAGGTGAGGATGGATCATGAATCTGTCGTGCACAAACACACGACAGATTTTACCCTCATCGAACCAATGCAGGTTTCTTCGGATTGAATTTCCATCCAGGAATAAGATACTGCATGCCCATTGCATCGTCTCTTGCTCCGAGGCAATTTGCTGTATAGACCTCATTGGCTTTCTTGATCTGGGCAAGATCGACATCAATTCCCAGACCTGGCTTATTTGGAATTTTTACGTATCCATCTTCAATTTTCATAGGTTTCTCAGTCAATCGCTCAATCCCTTCCTGCCAGATCCAATGCGTATCAATGGCAGTAGGATTACCAGGTACAGCTGATCCAACGTGAGCGATCATAGCCAAAGAAATGTCGAAATGATTGTTTGAATGGCTCCCCCACGTGAGACCGAATTCATCACACATCTGTCCGACTCTGACAGCACCATTCATTGTCCAGAAATGGCAATCGGCAAGGGGAATGTCTACACTTTGCAATTGGAGAGAATGACCAAATTCCCTCCAGTCGGTAGCGATCATATTGGTGGCAGTAGGAAGCCCTGTGGCTCTACGGAATTCAGAAAGCACTTCACGACCGCTATACCCCTTTTCTGCTCCGCAAGGATCCTCACAATAGCTGAGAATACCATGCATATCCTTGCACAAGGAGATTGCCTCCTTAAGAGACCAACCTCCATTGGGATCGAGGGTCATACGTGATGAGGGATACGCTTTTTTCAGTGCTTTGATGACTTCCATCTCTTGAGCACCGTCCAAAACGCCTCCCTTAAGCTTAAAATCCTTGAAACCATAAAGCTCCTGACTAGATCTGGCCAGTTCGACGACAGAATCGGCATCAAGAGCCTGATTATGGCGAAGACGGTACCAATCAGTGGAGTTGGAATCATCACTATAGTAAGGAAGATCAGTCTTTTTTCGGTCACCAACGAAAAAGAGATACCCGAGAACCTTGACCTTGTCGCGTACCATACCATCCCCAAGCAGTGAAGCAACAGGAACCTCAAGATATTGTCCAAACAAGTCAAGCAAGGGAGCTTCAATGGCTGTAAGCACATGAATCCCCGTTCTCAAATCGAAGGTCTGCAAACCACGAACATCCTCTTCATTGTTCCCCAAGGCAGCCTTCACTTTCAAAAGTGTTTGCTTATATTCGCTTAGTTTTGTTCCAAGCACCAATTCCTTCATTGCATTGAGGGCGTTGGTAATTTTCTCCCCGCCTGGAACCTCTCCAGCCCCACGGTTTCCTTGGCTATCAGTCAACACCACGATATTTCGTGTGAAATAGGGAGCATGTGCCCCACTGAGATTAAGCAGCATGCTGTCTTTTCCTGCTACGGGATAAACGTCCATTTGTTGTATGTACGGTACCATGCAATATCCTCCTGCCGTATGGGTGGCAATGTGATTAGAAATGTGTCAATTTGTCATAAATTTGACCGAATCACTTACTATATAGGCTATAATGGTTTTATGCTTTTGTCAATTTCAATTATATTTTATAGTGCAATAAATACAATATTTTATAATTCTATTTGAAATCTTTATACGCGATAATTGCGAAAATTCACGATTTTATTGATATAGACTCTATAAATTCACTATTACTGACAAAAATTCTTTTATTATATACTTTGAATTTTATCATTTTATATGTAATAATTAAATTCAATTATAAATATTGAATGGGTTTTCTAATAGCTCAAGGAGTCTCTATGGCAACCGAAACGGATAAATATAATATCAAAGCTGTCGCTCGCTGTTTTCAAATTCTTGATTTTGCTTCAGACCAACCAGGTCCCATTTCAATTCAAGATGTCTGTACAGCATTGGACACCAACAGCAACATGGCTTTCCGCTTACTTGCCAGCCTTCAAAGCTCTGGTTACATGACCAAGGACCCATCGACAGGACTCTATACAGTTTCCCTTAAAACGCTCAAACTTTCTCGCAGTGCGCTCCAATCGCAAGAAATTAGAAAAGTCACGATGCCTTATCTTGAACTTTTATGGAACCAATTTCCAAAAGCCAATGTCAATATGGCGGTCTTTCACAATGGAGAAGTCCTTATGCTCGACCGTATCGACACCCAAAGCACACCTCGCACCTACTTCACACCAGGCAGACAGCTTCCTTTCCATTGTAGTGCCTTAGGAAAAGTGCTTACCTGCTCACTCCCTGAAGAACAGCTCGATCGTTTGATTGCTGAAAAAGGCCTCACTAAATACACAGAACAAACGATTACCGATCCGGTAAAGTTTAAAGAAGAGCTTGCAAAGGTAAAATCTGAAGGTGTTGCTCGAGACCGTAATGAATTCATTAATGACGACAACTGTTCAGCTGTGCCCATTTATGGAAGATACGGAGAGATTGTAGCTGGTATCAGCGTAAGTGCACTTATCTCCAACATGAGTGTAGAAGAGATTGAAGCTGCGATCCCACGCCTCAAAGACACTGCATCAAAAATATCCTATATGATGGGATTTTCAAATTCATCTGGCATTTAGCAAATGAATAGAGCTAGGAGTAAAGCCTTATGGTATGGTTGTACTCACTCCTAGCTCAAATAATACATTTTTATCTATGAAAGAAAGCCACCCTTGATCAACTCTTGACGAAGTCTCTCCATCTGTGCTGGTGAAGAAGGCTTGTTGGGTAGAAAGGGTTTTCCTACGTTGTTTCCGACCAGATTGGCATAATCCTTGGTGGCAACCGGGAAGCTCGATTTGTCTGTCATCAACCTGATGGGATTGAGGGCCAACTGAGCCTCAAGAGAACCTTTCAGATCGCCAGTGACATACTTCTCATAGATGGAACAAACCAAACGAGGAAGATAGTTCGCAGTCGAACAGACTGCACCCACGGCACCCACACCCAATCCAGAATAAATCAACGTGTCCTTACCGCACATCACTTTGAAGCCCACATCGGCATTGCGTCTGATGAACTCCATCGTCTGTGTCAAATCCCCACTGCTATCCTTCATACCCACCAGATTAGGAACAGAATGAGCCAATTCCTCAACCATATCCTGACTCATCGAGTACCCGGTCCTTCCAGGGTTGTTGTAAAGTAAAACAGGGACTTCAGGCACACTGGAAGCAATGGCACGAATATGGTCCTTAAGTTCATCATCGGTGGGCTTAATGAACATCGGTTGCAGAATGGAAATGCTTCTAGCCCCACAGCGTACGCCCATCTGGGCAATACGGATGCACTTACTGGTCCTGATGGAACCGACACCCATGTAAATGGGAACCCGGCCTGCAACCTGATCCACCATTATTTCCAATCCCTGTTGCATCTCATCTTCTTCAGTCATGTAGAACTCGCCGTTCGACCCGAAGGCGAGGATGCCGGAGCATCCTCCCTCGATGACAAAATCAACAAGGTCTCGCAGGGCCTTTTCGTCGATTTTCTCATCCTCTGTTATGGGGGTGACAATCGGCGGAATGATCCCTTTAATGAAGTCAGTATCCATCGATATACTCCTATTCGCCAATTTTGGTTCCACTTACCTTTTCATAATATCTGGCAAGGGCACTGTGGTCGTCATTCCCAAAACCATCGGCATGCAACGTTTCCATCATCTCCCTGACTGCTGCAGTCAGAGGAAGAGGTGAACCAACCCCATGGCCGGTATCCATGGCATTGGCAAGATCCTTGATGTGCAAGTCAATCTTGAAACCAGGCTTGAAATTGCTGTCAATCATCATAGGTGCCTTAGCGTTCATCACCGTCGATCCTGCAAGTCCACCCTTGATGGCTTCGAATACCAAATGAGGATCTACACCAGCTTTCTTGACCAAGGTAAACGCTTCAGCAACAGCTGCAATATTCAGAGCAACGACAATCTGATTTGCGAGTTTGGTAGTGTTTCCAGCACCAATACTGCCACAATAGACTGCTGTTGCACCCATCACCAGAAGCAGATCCTTCACTTCTTCAAACAAATTCTGTTCTCCGCCGACCATGATGGCAAGCGTGCCGTCGATGGCCTTGGGCTCTCCGCCGGAAACAGGAGCATCAAGCATGCGGACCTTCTTTTCGGCACAAGCTTTCTCGATTTCCTGACTGGCCAAAGGAGCGATGGAGCTCATATCAATGAGGATGGTACCTTCCTTGGCACCTTCAAGCACACCATCCTTGCCTAAAACAACAGCCTTCACATGAGGTGAGTTTGGAAGCATGGTAATCACCAAAGGAACTTTTGAAGCTACATCGGAACAGGAAGTTCCTCTTTGAGCCCCAGCTGATACAGCCTCATCCAGATTTGACTTATTCAAGTCAAAGGCCACTACTTCATGTCCTGCCTTGAGCAGGTTCTTCACCATGGGCTTTCCCATGATTCCCAATCCAATAAATCCAATCTTCATATCATTTTCTCCTAATAGTATTGCTTATCGAACCATGCAAGGTTTCTTGCTGTCGAACTTCCAACCTGGAATCAGGTATTGCATCGAGACCGCATCATTTCGGGCTCCGACGGGAAGTTTCTTATACACTTCATTTGCTTTCATCACTGCATCCATATTCAACTCAACCCCCAAACCAGGAGCATTTGAAACATGAATCTTTCCATCCTTGATCTGATACGGATTATTGGTCAGATGTTGTCCATCCTGCCAAATCCAATGAGTATCCATGGCCGTAATATTGCCGGGTGCTGCAGCTGCACACTGAGCAAAGATCGCCAGAGAAATATCAAAATGGTTGTTCGAATGAGAGCCCCAGGTAAGACCCCAGTCATTGAGCACTTGAGCCATTCTCACAGATCCACTCATGGTCCAAAAATGAGGATCAGCCAAAACTATATCGACGCTTTTTTCACAAGCGGCATGATAGAATTGTTTCCAGTCGGTGGCTATCATATTGGTAGCGGTAGGAATTCCTGTTCGCATCTTAAATTCGGCCATGGTTTCACGCCCAGAATACCCTCGTTCCGTCCCACAGGGATCCTCTGCATAGGTAAGGCTGCTCCCTTTGCATAGTTCAATGGCTTCTTCTAGTTTCCAAGCTCCATTTGGATCGATGTTGATTCTGGCGTCAGGGAAACGTTTAGCCAAAGCTTCTACTGCCTCCATTTCTTTACAGCCATCCAAAACACCACCCTTGAGCTTAAAGTCTTTGAATCCATAATACGATTTAAGGGCTTCTGCTTGCTCAACGATAGCTTGAGTATCCATCGCGGGTCTTCTTCTTACTTTATACCAGGGATTCAGGCTATCGCTCTCATCGATATACGGTAAATCAGTTGTACGCTTGTCGGCTTGATAAAAGAGATACCCAAGTACAACAATATCTTCTCTCTGCCTTCCGTCACCAAGCAAATCACACACAGGAAGACCAAGAAACTGCCCCCAAAGATCGAGCATTGCGCACTCAATTGCGGTTTCCGAATGCACCACATCCTTGAGGTTTGCCAAGGACAGATTCTGCAGTCCTTCACTGTTCTTTGAGCGATTGTTATGAATGTCTGTCAAGGTCTTCATGACTGAACGATAGGCACTGATATTCTTTCCTACAACCAAAGATACAGAATCCTGTAGAGCTTTTGTAATGGCCTCTCCACCATGAACCTCTCCGACACCAGTATTTCCACTACTATCCTTGAGGACTACAATGTTACGGGTGAAAAACGGAGAGTGGGCGCCACTAAGGGAGAGAAGCATACTATCATTTCCTGCAACAGGAATTACGAGCATCTCAGTTATTATGGGAAATTCGTGACTGGTTTTCATGCAAAATACTCCTAATTTACTTCTTTTGGTCGCGCTTTCTTATTTGCAATCTGTTGCTTGATGATCGTGGCAGCAAGACTGACTACAGCAAGAATCAAGAACGTTGCGCTGATAGGACGAGTGAATACTTCAAAGAAATTTCCATTGGAATATTCCAAACCCCTTCGCAGATTGGTTTCAAAAGCACCTTCAAGGATAAATCCCAAAATGAACGGAGGTGCTGGAATTCCCACTTTTGACATGACCAAGCCGATGATTCCAAATATGATCAAACCCCACATATCAAAAATCCGATTATTGAGGGCATAGGCTCCGATAGAGCACAATACAACGATGACTGGTAATAGAATATTCGCAGGTACCTTGAGGATTTTCACAATGAAGCGCATTCCAAGATACATGACGGTAGCCATCACCAAAGTGGAAAGTATCATCGAGGCAAAAATATGATAGACCGTTGCACCATTTGTCTGAAACAGCATAGGGCCAGGCTGCATACCATGAAGCATGAAACCACCAAGCAGAATTGCTGTTGCACCATCACCAGGAATACCAAGCGTCAACAAAGGAATCATGGCACCACCAATTGATGCGTTATTACTTGATTCGGATGCTATGATTCCATCGGGAATACCGGTTCCAAATTTTTCTGGATGCTTACTTGATGTCTTTGCAACGGAGTATGCAATGATATTACTGGTAGATCCACCAATACCTGGAAGAATACCTATGCCAAGACCAATGAAAGCAGAGCGGATCAAGTTAAGGCCTTGCCCCTTGATATCTTTATAGGTAAATCCAAGACCTCGCATCTTGTATTCATGCACCTTGGCGGGAGGCTGATTGCTTCCTGCAGTAGCAAGCACTTCACTGATTGCATATAAACCAACAAGCACAGCCAAGAGATTGAAACCTGAGGTGAGTTGTAGTGAGCCGAAAGTGAAACGCCTTGCACTATCGATGGGAGAAAGGCCGACTGTTGCAAACATCATACCAAAAAGGGCGCTCAGCAAACCTTTGATCACTGATTTTCCGCACAAGGCAGATATAAGGGTTAGCGCAAAGAGCGTTACTGAAAAGTATTCCCAAGGCCCGAACTTGATGGTGAGTGAAGCCAACGTAGGGCTAAGGATAATCATAAAGAAAATACTGATGGCGGTTCCGACCAAAGAAGCAAACACAGCTAGGCCAAGAGCCTTACCTGCCTGCCCGTTCTTAGCCATGGGACTTCCGTCAAAACAAGTGGCAATGGAACTGGGAGTTCCTGGAATATTCAAAAGGATTGCTGAAATGAGTCCTCCTGACATTCCACCGATATAGATGGCGGTCAACATGGAAAGCCCCGTACCGCTTGCCATGGCATAGGTGACGGGAAGGAACATCGAAAGCCCGGCTACTGTCGTCAACCCTGGAAGCGCTCCGAATATAATTCCAACTGTCGTACCGAGAATGATCATAATTATGCAAACGGGATCGGTGAAAACCGCACCAAACCCTGATAATAACATTTCAAGCATATAACCCCCTATCCTAAAATGCCCTTGGGCAAAAAGAGCGTTAGGTAATTGGTGAAAACCACATAAATTAGCACAACAATACCTACGGAAAAAAGCGTGATGAACAATGCCCATTTCTTACGTTTGGTCTTTTCTGTAAGCAATACACTTTCTGCTATCAGATATCCGATACTGGATAAGATGAATCCAAGGCTCTGATAAAAAAGAAAGTACAGAAACAGATAGACAAGTGAGAGGAGAAGCTTTATGGGGATAATTCTTGTAAGGGACAATTTTTTGGCGTTCTGAGGGATATCCATGCAAACGACGTTATCGACATCACAAACCTGATCGTTTTCTGTCGCTTCCATTCTTCTGTTCTTTCGATCTTTTACAAGGGTGATAATGATATACAAAACACTTAAGCCGAAGGACAGCCAACCGATCATTGCAGGTACGGATTGAGAATCAAGTCCTCTATTCCCAAAGGGTGTGAATGTGGAAACATTCAAAGATTCCAAGATATAGGCGATAGCAAGAACTGCGAAAAAAATTCCGACTCCCAGCTCTTTTTTTGTTGCTTTATTCATGTGATTGGCTCCTGAATAACTGACTAATTATTAGTTGGCCCGGAAAGCCTGTTTCCGGACCAAGATGTACATAGTGTCGAAAAACCTAACTCTATTTACCCTGAAGCAAATCGCTGATAGCCATCATTTCTTCAAGCTCTTTAGTCCAATGGGCAACAGTGTCTTTAGTATTCATGTAAGTGGGAGCCTGGAACAATGCTGCAATCTCTTTTTGATAATCAGCGTTGGTATTGATGACTTTTCCACAAGCTTCACTGAATTTCTCAACAATCTTTGCATCGGTGCCCTTTGGGAAGAACATGGTGTTGTAGTAAGAATATCCTGCATTCACGCCACCCTCACGAAGGGTTGGAAGATTAGGAAGTGCTGCAGAACGTTGATTGCTCACATTTGCAATATACTTGAACTGACCTTTGTTTACATAATCCTGAACCATGTTGTAGGGCATGGGAATCAAGTCGACGTGACGACCAAGCAACAGAGGAAGACGTTCACCAGATCCACCAGAAGAAACAACATTCAACTTTGCACCAGCCTGCTGAAGACCAATTGCAATCCACTGAGTGGAAGCGCCGGTGTTAGCGGTAAGTTTATATTTGCCAGGGTTTTTCTGTGACTCTGCAATGAGTTCTTCTACATTATTGAAAGGAGCATCTGCATTGGCTACAAGCACTTCATCAGCAGAAGCGGAGAAAACGCAAGCTAGTTCAAAATCCTGAAAACCAAAATCAACCATTTTTGCTGCTTGGGCAATGTTCATGGAAAGCTGTGAAACAAGGATGGTATATCCATCGTTTTTAGCTTCCATAACCTGGGCTGCAGCAATTGAACCACCACTTCCCGCAACGTTGGTTACGACAACAGGCTGTCCAAGTTCCTTGGTAAGATACTTGCCAAGAGCTCTTGCATTGTAATCGGAGTTTCCGCCAGCAGCAAAGGCAACGACCAGATTGATTGGCTGTTGGGGCCATTTTGTAGATGCATCAGCAGTAGCAGGTGTCTCACCCTGCCCCGCTGCCATAACTGAAGTCACAGCTAGAGCAAGAATAAGAAGCACACATAGCAGTTTTTTCATTTCGTCCTCCAAAAGTAGAAATTCTAGGAACCAATAGTAGGCCCCTTTCTTCTTGAAGAGTAAAATGAGTTTTGATATATGTCAAGTTTTATTATCATTTTTATAATTATAACTATCATTTTTATAATATTTACCAATTTTATCAAATACTATTATATTTTTATGATTTACAATGAATCTCAACTTTCTGCTTTTTTTAGCAGCAGTTGAACTTTACGTAAAGTTTGACAAGAGTGCATGTTCAGTTGTCAGGGAGCTTGGGTATCCAAACACCAAGATGCTCAGGTTATGGTATCATGAATATTTTGAAGAAGGAGACCTGCACAAGAAGCCTCGATTACAATCAGGCTATACATCGGAGCAAAGGGCAGCGGCTGTCAAATACTACCAGGAACATGACAAGCAGCATTTTACAGTAACAAGAATGCATGAATATCTGACAGTGAAGCTAGGGCACAAGGAGCTGGAACACTCCTACCATCTTGTGAGAAGATACATGAAGTCCTACAGGAACGACCTCAAAAGAGAATATGACAGCCCGGGATCCATGAAGCTGGTATGACATCCGGGAGAGGCCCAGTATGACTTTGGCGAGGCTGATTTCTATGAGCTTGACCATCTTCTCGGAAGGAATTGGGCGACCTGAGGAAAAAGCAAAGGGAGCAGCAGGTCCCAAAACTCCTGAATGCCATAAACAGAAGAGGGAAGTCATTTGAAGAAGTCATTTGTCTGATCAAGCTGTTGCGGCAAAACTTGGCAAGTCCTTAGCTTCGAGTGTCAAAAAAACTGGAAGTTCAGGATTAATCGTTGATTTGACACTCCATCAAAAAAATCCAAAGTACCTAACATCAAACCTTACCGTGACAAAGTGATCACTTTCACAGGAACACCCTTCTTCTTTCAGCAGCAAATCCACCAATTTTTAGCAATCACTAAAGAATTGTCATATATCTTTTGCACAAGTCTGCTCTCCCTTATTTCCTTCTTGACAACACATACCCCCTTTTCCATACTTGCTCCATGGAAAGACCAACACACCTACGATATCTTGAACCAATCTTTTTGCTCTACATCACCAAATGCCTTATAGGAACGGTAATCTGTTACTCCCTCTATAAAGCAGTTCCCCAATATCATCTCTACTGGTCCATCATCAGCCTGTTGTTGGTCCTCGCTCCTGATTGGAACGATTCCATCACACTTCCCCTCAACCGAATAAAGGCCAACCTTACAGGGGGCTTGGTAGGTCTTCTCTGCTTCTTTTTTCCTTTTTCACAGTTGATCAATCTCTGTATGGGAGTTGTTCTCACCATTCTGGTGTGCCAATTCTTGCAGTTCCCATCTGCTACGCGCAGTGCCCTCGCGGCACTTGTCATCGTCCTCATCCAAGAATATGAAGCGGCCAAATGGACCATCGCAGCGGAACGAATCCTGTCAGTCATCCTTGGTTGCCTGGTTGCCTTGGGCCTCACCCTGCTCTTTCATGCCATGGAAAAAAACATGCCTTCCAAGACTCACATCAAGGAAGGCACCAACTAAAATTCTTCAACAGCTCCATTTCTAGAGACTATTCGTCATTCCCTCGAACACCGTACTCCTCGGTTCAAGGCTTCCAGCAGAATATCCCCAGATGGTTTCATACTCTTTACCATCCTCTCCCATCGCTTCCAACTGCCTCAGATACTGTGCAATCGATTTTGATTCAATGATGATGACAAAACCCATCTCTTCAATCACAGGACTGTGGGCTCTGGTATGATCGAACTCGAATTTGAGGATTCTCCTTCCATCATCGGTGATGCCGATGGTACGGTAGGTGTTGCTCTTTCCCACTCCAGGAAGGTTCAACGTATTGCGGTCAGTGGAAAGGAAAGGAATTTCATCCGACTTCCTGATTGAATCGATGTTCTCCACCATATGCTCAGCATCGCTCATAAAGGGCCTGAGCGTACTGTGATAGCGTTGTGCCACCTGACCAATGGAACTCTCCTCAATCTGCTCCTGGGTTGAACGGGAATTGGTGGCAAACAACTCACGGTTCTCTTTGAACCCTTTTACCGAGAAGGTATAGTACGGAAGCACCCCGATTTCATTGAGGACCTTACGTAGTTTTGCAGAATGGCCCCTTCTTGATGCAGCAACAGTGAACACCTCTTGATTGGTCACCGCCCAACCGGCTTGCAAAAGCCTGGAGATTGCTTTCTTCGTGTCTGGGGTGATTTCCATAGCAGAAGAGATATGGGTCTGTATCACACACTGGCTGATACCCACTTCTGCAGCTTTTTCCCTAAACTTCTGCAATACATCGACCAACTCCTTGGTCACCCGTTGAGGAAGATAAACAGGAATCTTGGTCCCCAACCGCACCCGTTTCATCGTTGCATATTTTTCGCCTTCAGCCCTGGTTTCATTGTCCTGGCGTTTTTGCTCAGCCATTTTCAAAACAGCAGAGAGAATGCCTTCTATGGATTTCACTGAACTCATGAAAGCATCACCACCGGTTATGAGTATGTCACTGAGGTAGGGATCGTTTCTGAAATACTCCATGTTGATTTCGAGTTGCTGGGACCAACTATGTTTCGGCCTCAGTTTTTCCAGTTCAAAATTGAATCGACCCCCCTGGAAGTCATACATTCTCTGGCAATAGGAGCAAAGCCCTCCGCAGGCCCTGCCCATGGTGTCGGGAATGAAAATTGCTACATTGGGGTAGCGCCGATGAATATTATGAGATGGAAGGATCCACCCTGCTGCATTGGGTTTACCTATCTCGGCGATGTCCTCTTTCTCCCAAGCTACGATCGAACCAAATTCAGATACGAGGTCCCTACTATAGAAAAGATAGCTTCTAAGAGCAATATCGCTTCCAGGATGCTCTTGTTCTTCACGTTTGCGGGTATCGATAAGTGATAAGAAATAGGGAGTTGCAAATATGGGAATGCCTTTCTTTTCAGCTTCCCTCATGATGAGCAAGGTCTCATCATCCATCGAATAGTCGAGATATTTGTTCAAATCCTCTACATTGCGAATGGCATGATGAAGATGGAACCTATCTTCCCGCCACCAGGCAAGTACTTGCTTTCTTGCTTCTTTATCGCTCAATTCCGGTTTCAGATGATACAAAGTGCTTTTTTTGTGCTCATTTCTCATTCGTTCAACCAAAAGGCCGACGATCCGTTCCTTGTTTTGAGCCCTCCAGGCAATGACATCCTTATCCAAACCGGTAGGATGTCGTTCCATCCAACTCTGCACCTGATTACGGGTAGGGATTTCCCGGCTTTCTGCTCCACTGAGCTGAGAAAGCAGGTGCGTCATGTCTTCAAGAAAATCGACATTGCAGGTACAAGTCTCCCCCTTGAGAACCTTCCTCATCAAGTGGATGGGATGAGAAATCACTTCACCACCTTGGAGGTTTCCATCAACAAAAGACTCGCCCTCATGATCGAGATAATCCATGATCCTCAAATGGGCCATGGAAGCTCCGGTGAGCTTATAATAGTCCTGTTCCGTTTGTTCTTCACCAGTATAATAGGCCCAGGCTTTTGGGTATTCCTGTTGCATGATCTGTGAAAAATGGGTGCGCAATGTTTCCACCAATGCAACATCATCAAGTGTTGCATCGAGAAAAAGAGCGAGAAGAGTCGGGTTGTCGGCCTTGACCTTGGCGACAAGTTCAGAAATGCGTTCTAATTGTGTATCCATGATTCAAAGATACAAGGTATAGCAAACAATTGTCAAGTATATATTTTTAAACCAATATAACATATATGTTTACATGATATTATATAGCTATGGACAAGCATTGCAACAGAGATTTTCATCCTATATTCAATGCAACATCCATCTCTTCGTCTCTTTGATGGTGTTCCATTTCCGTTGCAATGTAACAGGAGTATAAACGGTGGGTTTCAAGAACACAAGAGCCCTACTTTCCACCTATCCCTTGATCGC
>Ga0172378_10004024_pt1 | contig 13831 bp, 5 predicted proteins | sample GrowelOW332metaG_FD_119755 | JGI IMG/M metagenome (GOLD analysis project Ga0172378, IMG submission 119755) | Groundwater microbial communities from an aquifer near a municipal landfill in Southern Ontario, Canada - Pumphouse #3_1 metaG | ecosystem: Environmental > Aquatic > Deep subsurface >... | reverse complement strand
TGACGATAGTTAATGATATGCATAAGTCCCAAACTATTCATTGGTATTATAAGGATATGTTGGCTATGGCTGAAGAGTTGGATGATTATGATATCTTTTATAATGGACCACGATGTGGTGCATCGGCTCCTGACCATCAACATTTTCAAGCTGTGATAAAAGGAAATTTACCATTATTAAATAATATCGATAATTTTAAGAAGAAAGTCTTTTATTCAGATGTTGATACTATTTGTGCTACTTTAGTTAATGGTCCACGAGCTGCTTTTTATATCGAATCTAGTACTATGGATGGGATGAATAAAGTATTCGATACTTTATTTTCTTCGATGAATATCAGGGAGGATGATATAGAGCCGATGATAAATGTTTTGACGAGTAAGTCTGATGGTATATGGAAGACTATTATCTTCGCTCGTAAAGGTCATAGACCTCATTGTTATTACGCTAAAGGGAGAGACCGATTAATGATTAGTCCTGCTTCAGTAGAGATGGCAGGTGTGATTATAACTCCTTTGGAGGAAGACTTTCATAAAGTTACTTCTGATGATATCTTAGGAATTATGAATGAAGTGCTTATCGATTTTACTGAAGTTCAAAGTATAATTAAGAAATTTAAAACTAAGCTAAGTCGTATTCAAAAGAGTGTTAGTGTAGGTATTGTAGAAGATAATGAAGTTTCTGTTAATTTCTTAACTGAATATAAGTTGGGAGATATAAGTATTAGAGGACGGCAGAATTTTAAGTATCATAATAATATGATAGAGTGGAATGGTAGTGATTATGCCGCTTTGAATTTTTTCCCAGAAGATTATGATAAGGGGATTTATGAAATAGAAAAAGTTAAGATAGGTAAGGGGTTCCATTGGGAACGTTTGGAAAATGAGAAATTTCAAGGTTCTTTGGTGATTATCGTGTCTTATAATAAATTAAATGCTATTAATATAATCGGTATAGAGGATTATTTAACAAGTGTTATTGCTTCTGAGATGGCTCCTAATGCTCCTATCGAATTCTTAAAAGCTCATAGTATTATTTCTCGTTCTTGGCTTATGGCTACTATAGAGAAACGTAATTCTATAGAAGATGCAGAGAATTTAAATAATAGTGCTAAAGTGGATAATGATGATAAATTAATTACATGGCAGGGACATGAAGATCATCAAGAATTTGATGTTTGTGCAGATGATCACTGTCAGCGTTACCATGGAATAGATAAAAAATTTATATCGAAAGCTAGAGAGATTATAGAAGATACTTGGGGTGAGGTAATGGAATGTGATGGAAATATCTGTAATGCTGTTTATTCGAAGTGTTGTGGTGGAAGGTCTGAGTTGTATTCTTCATGTTGGGAAGATATAGATAAAGATTATTTGAAGAGTGTTCGATGCTGTTCAGATGAAGATGCTGCAGAGGATAAAAAACTATTTGGGCATGAGTTGGATTTAACTAATGAAAGTGATGCTGAAAAATGGATTTTATCGTTTCCTCCTGCTTTCTGTGGGTATGAAAATAAAGAACAAGCTAGCGATTTTATGGTGAATTTTGATAAAGAAACGACTAATTATTATCGTTGGAATGTAAGTTATACTCAAGATGAGATTAGAAAGCTTATAAGCAAAAATCTTAATGATAATTTTGGAGAGATTTTAGATTTAATACCTATACGTCGTGGCCCTTCAGGAAGAATTATAGAATTAAAAATAGTAGGTACTCAAAAGTCTTTAATTATAGGTAAAGAATTGGAAATTAGAAAAGTCCTTTCCGAATCATGTTTATATAGTTCAGCTTTTGTTGTAAAAAAGGAACAGATTAATTCTGGTGAAGTACCTCAGAAATTTATACTATTTGGAGCAGGATGGGGACATGGAGTAGGTTTGTGTCAGATAGGAGCTTCTTTGATGGGTTTAAAAGGATATAATTATAAAGAAATATTAAATAAATATTATAAAAATATTCAACTTGTTAGAAAATACTAAATTTTAAAACTATGCTGCTATCTAAGGTCAAAAATATAAATCCATGGGCATGGATACCAACTCTTTATTTCGCAGAGGGTTTGCCTTATATAGTAGTTAATACTATATCTGTGATATTATTCAAGAAGATGGGGATGTCGAATACTGAACTAGCTTATCTTACTGGTTGGTTATATCTTCCATGGGTGATTAAACCTTTTTGGAGTCCCTTTGTAGATATCATAAAGACTAAGAGGTGGTGGATTATTTTAACGCAGTTAATTATAGCCATAGCTTTGGCAGCTGTGGCCTTTCTTATACCTGTGCATAATTATGTACGTTATGTTCTAATAGGCTTTTGGATTATTGGGTTTTCATCTGCTACTCATGATATAGCTGCGGATGGTTTTTATATGTTGGCTTTAGATCATTCCCGGCAGTCTTTTTTCGTTGGTATAAGAAGTACTTTTTATAGATTAGCTACTATTTTTGGTCAAGGAATTTTAGTTATAGTAGCTGGAGCACTTGAAACTAGATTAGGAGATATACCACGTGCGTGGTCTATAACCTTTTTAATGATTTCTGTTTTCTTTTTACTGATAACATTATACCATAGGTGGATATTGCCACGTCCTTCTTTGGATAAGAGTTCATATGAATTGATGTCTTCTGATGCTTCGCAGCTGTCTTCTTCTAAGATGTCAGGAAAGAGTATATTGCATGGTTTTATAAATACTTTTGTTTCATTTTTTGAAAAAAAAGATGTTTTTATAGCGGTATTGTTTATGCTTTTATTTAGATTGCCAGAAGCTCAGTTAGTTAAAATAATACAACCTTTTCTATTAGATAGTCAAGAAGTAGGTGGTTTAGGACTTTCTACGATGCAAGTCGGTTTTGTTTATGGCACGATAGGGATTATAGGATTAACTTTAGGTGGTATTTTAGGTGGTATATTGGTCTCTAGAGACGGGCTTAAAAAGTGGCTGTGGCCGATGGCTTTATCTTTAACATTGCCATGTGTGGTTTTTTGCTATCTTAGTATGGCTCAGCCTGATATGAGTAATATTATCTCTATGGTGGTTATTAATGCTTGCGTTTTCATTGAGCAGTTTGGTTATGGGTTCGGGTTTACTGCTTTTATGTTATATTTAATATATTTTGCAGAAGGTCCAAGTAAAACTTCACATTATGCTATATGTACCGCTTTTATGGCTCTTGGTATGATGCTTCCTGGTATGGCAGCGGGATGGATTCAAGATCATATTGGCTATGTTGGTTTTTTCTGGTGGGTGATGCTTTGCTGTATAGCTACCTTAATAGTTACTGCTCTTATTAAAGTTGATGCGATTTATGGAAAAAAAGAAAAAATATAATAATCTTAATTATTTAGTATTAAGTATTTTATGCCTAATATTTTTAATGCATTTTAATGTTTCTGCATTATATGCTAAGCCTAGCGATGAGCCATTAGTTAAAACAGGTATCGAAGTATTAAGGGAGCATAATTTTGATATTCTAAAAGGATTGAGAGTAGGACTTATTACTAATGCTACGGGTGTTGATCATAATTTAAAATCTACTGTTGATATATTATATGAAGCTTCAAATGTAAATTTAGTGGCTTTATATGGACCTGAACATGGCATAAGGGGAAGTGAGCCTGCGGGTCATTATGTACTTTATACTAAAGATAAGGAGACTGGATTACCTGTATTTTCATTATATGGTCAGACTAGGAAGCCTTCTAAACTTATGTTAGATGGTATAGATGTTTTAGTTTATGATATTCAGGATAATGGTTGTCGCTCTTATACTTTTATAAGTACTATGGGAGAGGTTATGGAAGCAGCTGCTGAGAATGGAATAAAGGTAATCGTGTTAGATAGACCAAATCCTTTAACAGGATTAAAAATAGAGGGGTCTATAGTTGAGGATGGTTTTTATTCATTCGTTAGTAAGTATCCTATTCCTTATATTTATGGTATGACTTGTGGTGAATTAGCTGAGTTTATTAATGGAGAAGGTTTATTAAAAGATGAAAGAGGAAAGAGTTTAAAGTGTGATTTATCAGTTATAAGAATGGAGGGATGGAAAAGAAATATGGATTTTAGAGATACTGGCCTGCCATGGGTTTTAACTTCTCCTCATATTCCGAGTATAGTATCTTCATATTGTTATCCTGCTACTGGTATTTTAGGAGAGCTTGGAGTATATTCTATAGGAGTTGGATATACTTTACCTTTTCAGATTATAGGAGGAAAGAATATTGATGCAGTAACTTTCGCTAAAAGAATGAATTCTAGAAGACTTCCTGGATTAAACTTCAGACCGATTTATTTCAAACCTTATTATGGTCTTGGAAAAGGAACTATATTGGGAGGTGTACAGATTTATATTGATGATCTATCTATAGCACATCTTATAGATATACAGTTTATAGCTATAGAAGAACTTAATAAGATGTATCCTGATAGAGATTTGTATAAGATGGCTAATACTTCTAGATTTAATATGTATGATAAAGTCTTAGGAACTGATTATTATCGTAAAGTATTTGGAAAGAATTATAGATTTGATGATATAAAAATGAAACTTTATAAAGATGTAGAGCCATTTAGAAAATTATCTTCTAAATATTATCTATATTAATATGATTAGTTTACAATTGTATTTTACACTGACTTAAAGTTAGTTTTATGATTCTGTATTATCATTTGGAAAAATAATTTGAAAAGTAGAACCTTCGTTTAGAGTGCTTTCTACTTTGATTTCTCCATTCATCTTTTTAATAAAATCATCTACTACTAATAATCCAAGTCCTGTACCTTTTTCTCCATTAGTACCTTGTTTAGAGTTTATATCATTTTTATTAAATAAATGATTTAGAGTATCTTTTGACATACCTATACCCTCATCCTTGATAGATATTGTAGTTGTGCTTTTATTTTGTAACGCAGAAATTCTTATAGATTTACCTTCATTAGTAAATTTGATAGCATTAGATAATAAATTTCTAATTATAGTTTTAAGCATATTCATATCTAATACTATGCTAATATTATTTGGAACTTCAAGTATTATATTAATTCTTTTATTTTTTACTATCCCAGCGTTGATAGCTATTGCAGTCGAGCATACTTCGTAAATATTAGTTTGAGTAAACATTGGATGAATCTTATTTCTTAAAGTACGTGACCAGATTAATATATTTTCTAATAAGGATATAAGTTCTATAGATGATTGATGAATAACATTATTATATTCTTGAATGTCATTTATGTCTATACTTTTAGAAGCTATTTGAATATCTTCATCTGTGGCAGTATTTATAATATCTGTAATAAGGCTGGAAAATCCTAAAATGCTATTCATTGGATTTTTAAGGTCATGGCTAATAATTGATAGCATTTGATCCTTAGTCATTATAGCTTCTTTTAATTCTTCATTACTTTTAATAAGTGCTTCTCTAAAATGTTTTTTTGAATAATAAGTACCAAGGATATTGCCTAAAGAAAATAGAGAATCTTTATTTAAAATATGGTTATCATTAATATAATGAAATCCAAGAGAAATACAGCCAAACCATTTACCTTCTACGAAAAAAGGAATGAGTATAAATGTCTGCATATTGAATTTATATTTAACCATATCGGCTAATGAATGAGAAAAATCGTCAGATTTTAGCATTACTATACGGCCATTAGATAAATCATCTAAAATAGGAAGAAGAACGTTAGGATTAAAAGTTTCTTTAAATGACCTAGAAGAATTAATGTATTGTTTAGAATCTGATAATTCGTGAGTGATTTTGAATCTAGTATTATTATCAGTATTCTCAATAACGGCTAAATATTGAACAGGAATAGTTCTACTAACGACTTTTAATATCATATTAGTGACATTGTCATCATTCTCTAAAGCTAACTGAGAACACATAGATAAACCTTTTTCGTATTTACTATGGATCGCGAGGTTTTTATTATTTTTTCTATACATAAAAAAAGTTGATAAAATCCTCGACATAAAATTTAGAAAAGCGAAAGTCGAATTACCAGATTTATAAGATTTATCAGTATAGCCGAGACTTACAAAACCATATAAACTTTTATTAAAGAATATAGGAAAGGCTGTAAAATATAGAAAGTTGGCTTTTGATAGAAAAATTCTCTCATCATTTGGAAATATATCCATACTTCCAAATATGAATTCTTTATTATTAAATTTATCTAGCCATCTTTCCAGTCCTTCCTTTTTAAAATCAATTCTTTTATAATCAGGTAATATTTCAGTATTTGGATTATTTGAAAGGAAATATTCTATATTACTTATTATCTTATTATTCTCAGAATGATTTATATATATATATACTGAGGTAGCAGAGGTAATCTCCAATATTATTTTTAGAACATTGGGTATGGAATCTGTTTTAGGATTAACAAGAAAAGATGAAGCCTCTATAATAGCTTTTTGATAGACAGATCTATTGTCATTATTTATTTGTATATTTTTAGTATAACTAACATCCAATAATATTATAGAACTCTTTGATAAATTATAGTCTTTATCGTAAGTATATTTAGCTATATCTTCGATCCATTTAATTTTACCAGATTTATCAACTATTCTAAAAGTAATATGAACTTTATCGTTTTTTTGTTCTATAGCATCTGCCATTTCACTAAAGAAACTAATATAATCATCTTCGTAGATTATTTTTTTAAAAATAGCTAATGCTGACATTCCAGCCAATTCTTCTTTAGAATACCCAGTTAATTTATAGAAAGTATCAGATATATAGGTTACTTTCCCAGGATGATTTCCTTCAGAAATAACAATCCCATCAATTAATGAGTTATCAATCTCCAAGGGTATAGATAGGTCGTTATTCATATTAATTTAAAAGTTCGTTCTGTAGTTAGACTTTTAATAGATGTAAATTTTTTAATAAATTAAAAATAGGTAATATATAATTTATATCCAAATAAAACATACAATTGAGACCATTTAGCAATATAAATACATAAGTCAGTTCTAACTTAGATGAAACTTTCTCTTTTTTGAAGCTTTAATAATCCTGTAAGTGAAAATATAATAGAAGCTACTAATAATATAATTTTATTTTTAATAATGGTATTATGCCAAATCATAGGATGTATTTTAGTGTATTCACCATATGGGTTTAAAAAAACATTCCATTGAGAAGTTTCTAATGCTCCACTACTAAATATAAGTAATAGAATTACAGAAAAAATAGTTATGATAGCTGCTCCATTTCCATTTTTCACAAGAGTAGAGAACATGAAAGCCATATTTCCAACTAATAGAAGAGGAAATATCACATTAAATGTCATAGAAAATGGATTTATTGGATATAAAAATATTATAGCGATATATGATAAAAATAATACTAAAATTATAGCTATCGCATATATCATCAATAACCTGACACCCCAGATTTTATATCTATAATTAGGTATTCCGAAAAGAATTTCCAGGATTTTACTATCTGCATCATTTTGAATTCCAAAAACTGTAGGGTAAAAAATAAGTAAGATAGCAGGTACTAATATTTGACGAAAAACTAAAGAAGTATTCAGGTCTTGTCCACTAGCAGCTACTATATATAATAATCCAAGAAATATAGCTACTGAGGCTATAACATACCAGAAGAACTTTCCTGAAAAAATAATTTTAAAATTATATTTAAAAATTATCGGTAAATTATGAAATATATGTTTATTAATCATTATTATATTTTTAATACACTATAAATTTTTCTGCATACATAAATAAGCATCCTCTAAATTTGGCTCTACTAAAATAGCAGTTTTATATGGTTTCTCTGAAGATATATATCTAACTTTAATGTAATCTTCCATAGGTACGTGATTAACTATTTTACTTAAATCCAGATATTTATCAAAATCTTCTTTACTAATATTAATCGTCCAAACCTTATTCTCAGCAAATGATACCATATTTATTGGATTACCATAATATTTTAATTCTCCATGGTTAATTATAGCTACCTGATTACATGAACTGGCTATATCTTCTATTATATGAGTGGAGAAAATCACGATTCTATTCTTACTAAGTTCTACTAAAAGATTTCTGAATCTAATACGTTCCTTAGGATCTAGTCCGGCTGTAGGTTCATCGACTATAAGAATTTTCGGTAGATGTAAAAGAATTAGAGCTATGCCTATTCTTTGTTTCATACCACCAGAGAAAGCACTGATTTTATCATCTTTACGCTCATACATATTGGTGGCCTTTAAGACATATTCTAATCTTTCATGACGAATTTTAGTGTCTGAAATATCTTTTAATAAAGCTTGATAATCAAGGAAATCCCAAGCGGTCATATTCTCATATGTACCAAATTCTTGAGGCAAATAACCAATAGTACTCTGTAATTCTTCTCTATATTTTCTTGTATCTAAGCCATTAATGAATATGGATCCATAACTAGGCTCTAAAATCCCACATAATATTTTCATCATAGTAGATTTACCAGCCCCATTTGGGCCTAACAAGCCAAACATACCAGATTTAATCTCTAGTGAAACTCCGTGAAGAGCTTTAAATGGTTTTTTACGTTTACCGATTAATGGAATATTAAGAACTAAATTATACCAAAAAGCTTTTCTTTTACTATGCTTTCCTGTAACCCTTTTTACATTGACATTGTTTTTATAAATATAATTAGAAGTTTTCTTAACTTTCAATAAGAAAAACCAAATAATAGCAACGATTATAATTAAAGCTGTATTAGAAAGTTTGTAGGCCAAGACCATAAGAATCATAAAAGGAAGCACCCAATACAACATATTCTTAACTTGAAGTATCCTTTTAATACTCTTAGAACGCTTATTCTCTTTATTCTTAGCTTTATGTTGCCAAAATACATATAATTTGGAGAGGATATCTCTAATCATGAAATATATACAGAAAGAAAGAATAAATATCCAGAATTTAGCACTTATAGAAAAATATGTAAGATAAATAGTGAATAGTAATAAAAAGACTTCCCAAACTATATTTCTAAAATCTTTAAACTTATGGAAATTAATATTATCACCGAAATCTTCATTTAATTTATTTCCTCCTGTTATTTCTCTAGAAACACGTTGAGGCCAATCATATATTTTAACAAGATTACGAATAACTATATTAATTTCATCATCGTCAGAAATAAGAGTTTTATCTGCAGTTCTTAAACTTATCTGAACAAAGTATGTTATTAAAGGAATTAGTATTATAACTAAAACCATATATGCTATTTTCCATCCCATAACAGGAACTTCGAAATAAATAAAAGTAAATAAACCTAATGCGATAACTATATGTAGGAGTTTAAGTCTTTTATCCAAATTTCTATACCAGGTAAGAAAATTATCCATCCCCATATATACAGTAGGAACGATAAATAATGTAAGTAGAGCAGAAAACAATAAACCACCGATTACCGTTATGGCGAAAGGAGCACCAATAACACCTGAATATTCCCCTTTACCCAGGGCAATAGGTAACATAGCTACTATAGTGGTAATCGTAGTAATAAGTATAGGACGTATTCTTGATATACCAGAAGTTAATAAGGCTCTATTCCTGTTATAGCCTCTTTTTTGCAAAATTTTAGCATAATCAATCAGAATAATACCATTATTTACTACTATACCCAGGAGAATTAAGAAACCAGTCAATGTGTTAGCAGTTAAGATACCATTTCCTGTTATAAATAAAGCTAGTAAAGCTCCAGTAGCAGCTAAAGGAATAGAAAACATTAATACAAGAGGAGTGAAAACAGATTCAAAAACAGATGATAAAATCATAAATATTAAGATAAAGGCTGCAAGAATAAGAAATTTAAAATCTTTTAAATCATCTTCTTTATGAAATACCTTAAGTGCTATATTATTTGGAATTTTATAATTAGAAATCATATCATCTATATCTTCTTGATAACCTTTTACAAGTTTTTTTGAAGATTTAATACTAGGAGTGAATGAATAATATACATCTACTTCTTTTTCTTGATTCTTTCTAATAATTTTAGATCGTCCTCCTTGTTTAGTAATGCTTGATATGTTATTCAATTTATAAGAAGCTACATTATCCTCAGAACTTTTTATTATTTGATTTTCTAGTTCAGAAATACTAGGATTATCATTTTTCTTGTCCTGATTTAATTGTTCTTTTAAGATTTCAGCTTTATCGCGTATAATTATATCATAGTTAGTATCACCTACTTTAAATTGAGTTCCAGAGTTCCTTTCTTTATCCATATTAGCTATGGAACTTGTAATATCCGTATTTGAAATATTATATGCTTTTAATAACTCTGGAGAAAAGTTCATAATGACTTCAGGCTGTTTGGGAGTATATGCTACTCTAGCAAAACGAATATAGTCTTGTTGTTTTAATTGAGAAGCCAGATCTTGAGCGACGATTTGCATCATATCGAAATCCATTCCTTTGACTTGTATGCGTTCATTTTTATCACCAATGCCCATCATTCTTAAAAACTGACCTTGACCACTAATAGATCCATCTGAATTATTTCCTTCAGATAAAGCATCAGATACAGTTATTTCACCAGTTTTTATGTCTCTTGTGATATTTTCAATACGATATCTTAATTTATCAATCTCCTTTTTATCTTTTATTAATTTATCGTCATATTTGAATGTTACCACAGCCATATTATCACGAATCATTGAAGATATTTCTTTCTTTTCATCTATCTTATTTAAAAGATTTTCTAGATTAGAAACTAAAGCATCTGTATTTTCTAAAGAAGAAGATGGTGGCATGGTTATGTTAATAACGAAGCTGTCAGATTTAATAGATTGAGTTTTTTCGGTATTTGAAGTTAGAGCTAATATTAAAACTATTAAAAATAAGCTTATAGCAGATATTAGAACTGTACCTACATGTCTCATACATGTTTTTAGACCTACCATATAAAATTGTATAGGCTTACTAAAGATTGAGACTTTAGACTCAAAAACAGTTTTACTCTTCTTGCTCTTAAGGACCAGATAAGAAACCATAGGAACGAAAAGTAAAGCTACGCAAAGAGATATAATTAATGTAGAAATAATAGATATTCCGATATTATTTCCTATCATTTTTATTAAATAATTATCAGAAAATACAAAAGGTAAGAATACTGTAATCGTGGTTAGAGTGGCTGCGAATATCGACCTTTTTACATCTTTTGTTCCTTGGGTTACCGCAGATTCTGGACTACTACCAGATGTAGATATTCTATAAATACTCTCTAATACGACCACACTATTATCCAGTAACATACCTACAGCGAGAGCTATTCCCATTAATGATAATGAATTAATAGTAAGACCTGCTGCGTAGAACACATTGAAAGCTGTGAATACTGAAATAGGAATAGATAAACTTATAAAAAAGACTAATTTGAAATTCTTTAAGAAAAACCAGAGAATTAACATAGCTAGCAGGCCTCCCAAAATAGCTAGATTAATAATTTGGTTTATATTTTTCTCCATCTTTTCAGCAGTATCTTTACTAATAGAGATATTAACATCGTATGGTTTTAATTCTTTGTTAATTTTATCAATTACTTTTCTGGTACGATGAGATAAATCAATCAGATTAGATTCTGAATCATTTCTAAGAGAGATAGTGATAGCATCTCTTCCATTTATTCTAGAATAAGAAGTTTCTTCTTTTAGTCCGAAATATACATTCGCTATATCCTTAAGAAAAATAGGGCCCTGGGCTACAACTATATTTTTTAAATCTTCAACTTTAGAATATGGTGCACTTACATGTATAAAATAATTTTTATTATTATGGTCTATATATCCAACAAAAGTTTTTTCCTGAGTGTTTTGTTGTAATATATTAGCTATTTTATTCGGAGTTAAATTTAAAGCATCACATTTATCGTTATCGAGTTGAATCTCAATGGCTTTCTCACGTCCTCCATATATTTCTGCCGCAGCTATACCGTCTATATTCTCAATGTCTTTTATGACTTTTTCATCGATAATATTTCTTACTCTATCTATCCCTCCTTCTCCTGTTACTTTCAAAGTCATCAATTGGTTTTTCATCTGGTCAAGATTCACTTTTTGAACAGATATAGTATAGTTATCAGGAATATTTAAGGCAGTTTCCTTCATCTTCTCTTGAAGTTTCAGAGAAGCTATTTTGAAATTTACATTGTTTTTAAAACTAATTTGAATATTTGAATATCTAGAATTTATAGTAGTACTAATTTTATCGACTCCTGAAATAGAACTGATCGCTCCTTCTACAGGAATAATGGCTTCTGATTCTATGATAGCAGGTGACATATCTTGGTTAGAAGATACCCTTACGAAAAGAATAGGAAGTTCTGCATTAGGTAATAATTCTACTTTTAGCTGTTTATAAGAGAAAAGACCTAGAAAGGTCAATGCTATAAACAGCATACATATAGTGATTTTCCTTGATATAGTGATATTCATATCTAATTAATCCCTTCTTTTTAATAATTTTTGTTTAGTGTTTTCTAAAACATAATATACGCAAGGTATTACTATTAAACTCATTAAGGTGGAAGTAATCAAACCTCCGATAACTGCTATTGCCATAGGAGACCTTAATGACGTAGCTTCTCCAAAACTAAAAGTTAAAGGAAGAAGTGCTAAGATGGTAGTAGCTGTCGTCATTAAAATAGGTCGGATTCTTTGACCTCCAGCTTCTACAATAGCTTCTGAAAGTGATAGTTTAGTAGCCTTTAATTGATTCGTCCTATCTACTAATAAAATAGAATTATTAACAGCTATACCTGCTAGCATTATAACACCAATTAATCCCATTATATTCATTGAATGCCCCGTTATTATAAATAATAAAACAGCGCCTACCCCTGCTAAAGGAATGGTTAATAAAATAGTGAAAGGATGAAGTAAAGATTCAAATTGAGAAGCCATAACCATATAAACTAAGACAATGGATAATAGGAGAGCAAGTATAAGACTTGAAAGAGATTTCTGTCTCATTTCTTCTTCTCCTGTAACTTTTATTGAATAATTTTCAGGCAAATTAATATTTGCTATTTCACTATTTATTCTTTTGGCTACTTTATCAAGTGATTCATCTCCTCGAATATCAGCATTTATTTTGCAAATTCTATGTTGATTTCTTCTAAGTATCTCTTTAGGAGCATAAGCGAAATCCAAATTCGCTATTTCTTGAAGAAGAAAGCTTTTATTTCCTTGAGTTATCGTTATATTCTTTAATTCTTCAAGAGATGTTTTAGGAAGTTTGATAATTATATCCTTCATCTCTCCGAAAGATTCTATTTTACCAGCATTTCTACCTTCAAGATAATCCTGTATTTGGCTAACTATAGTAGTAGCGGTAATATTATTAATACCTGCAATTTCTCTTTTAAGAGAAATATCTATTTCCGGAGCACCCTTTTCATTACTAGTAGTAATATTTCTTAATATAGATAAATTTGAAATTTTAGCGACTACTTCATTTGATATAGTATCTAGTTTATCTAAATCATCTCCTTTTATCTCTATTACTATAGGAGAACTTTCATCATTAAATAATGTCGTTAAATTATTATCTTCATTCTTAAAAGTAACATCGAATGATTGACTCTCTTTAGCTAGGTTGGTTATTTGAGCTATTATTTGACTCATTCTATGGTTGCCCTTAGGTAGGATAACTTTTATACTGGCTGAGTTTTCTCCTTCTAGAACATCACCTTTATCTGCACTATTACTTCCTATGTGTGAGTATATTACAGTGGAAGAATCTTGTGCTATATTGTATATATATTCTTCAAGAGTCTGTACAGTGGTAGCTGTTCTTTCTAATCTAGT
>Ga0172378_10004023_pt1 | contig 13835 bp, 13 predicted proteins | sample GrowelOW332metaG_FD_119755 | JGI IMG/M metagenome (GOLD analysis project Ga0172378, IMG submission 119755) | Groundwater microbial communities from an aquifer near a municipal landfill in Southern Ontario, Canada - Pumphouse #3_1 metaG | ecosystem: Environmental > Aquatic > Deep subsurface >... | reverse complement strand
CCGATGTGAGCTTTATTGCGAATCTTCACGCCCTTGCGGGTGCGAAGATAGGGTCCAAGAGTCGTGGCGTCGCCAACGATGGTATCGACCAAATGAGAATAAATAATCTCATTATTGTCACCGACGCTGACGTTTTCGAAAAAACAGTTCGGGCCGATGATGTTCCCTTCGCCAATCGTGGTACTTCCCATTAAGAAAGTACCGGGGCGGATGATGGTGTCTTGGCCAACTTTGACGCCCGGAGCAACATAGGTGCTATCCGGATCCTCAATGCTGACGCCAGAAATCATCAAAGCCTTATTGAGGCGGTGCTGAATAATTTTCGCAGCAACGCTCAATTGATAGCGGTCATTGACACCTAAGGTTTCTTCGACATCCTTCACGGCATAGGAGCCAACCTTAAGTCCTTTTTTAACAAAGAGGCCAATCACATCCGTCAAGTAATATTCACCGGCAGCGTTGTTGGTTGTGATGTGATGGAGCGCCTCGAAGAGCTCCCTGTTGTCGAAGACGTAGACACCGGCGTTTACTTCGGTGATTTTTCTCTCCTCCTCACTTGCGTCTTTTTGTTCGACAATACGCTGAACAAGCCCATTCTTTTTGACGATGCGGCCATAACCGGTCGGATCTTCGAGAATCGAAGTCATGATGGTCAGAGAATTATGCTCATTTTCATGGCTCTCAAAGAGAGCTTTCAAAGTTTCAGTAGTCAATAACGGGGTGTCGCCGCAGCAAACGATGGTCTCGCCTTCTTCGCCTTCGAGCAAAGGCGCCGCCATCATCACGGCGTGACCAGAACCTTTTTGTTCTTTCTGCCAAACGACTTTGGCATCCTCTTTCACAATGGCTTCGGAAGTTGCGCCACCAAAACCGATGACGGCAATCATCTCGGCCAAACCAAGCGGCTTAAGCGCCTCAATCACATACTTGACGAGCGGACGGCCAAGAATCGGGAAAGAAACTTTCGAGATGTCCTCCCGCCTGCTCTTCATGCGCGTCCCTTTTCCTGCGGCCAAAATAATAGCGTACTTATCCATGGTTTATTCCTCCCTCGTTTTTACATCATGGTTTTTGTTAGGCGAACGATATAGCCAAGTCCCAAATATCTCCGGGCAGCTTTTGCAAGGATTTTAGAATCGCTTGAAAGGGCGTAGACCGATGATCCGCTGCCGCTCATGCAGACAAGAGATACCCCGTCTGAGCGCAAACTATCGACAATCTTCCCAACTTCCGGCAATAAACTGATAGCAGGCAAACAAAGGTCGTTGCCAATGCTTTTTGCTAAAAGTTCGTCGTCCCCATTCGCGAGTGCTTTAACAACATTCGGTGTATCGATTGCGACCGATTCGAATTTGTCCGCAATCGCAAACACATCGGCTGTGCTGAGGCCCGCCTGGGGCTTGACGATAAGGCAATTATAACTTTTTTTGACTGGGATAACTTCAATCTTCTCCCCGATCCCCGTCACCAAAGCGGGCTTGTTCATCATGAAAAAAGGAACATCGGCGCCAATAGAGAGAGCAACTTTGTTAAGTTGTTCCGCCGTTGTTTTTAAATGGAGCAAAAAAACAAGGGCGCTCATGACGGCTGCCGCATTCGAGGACCCGCCGCCCAAACCAGCAGCAAAGGGAATCTCTTTGTGGATCGAAATATCAAAGTTATCTTTGAAACCAAATTCGTTTCGCATCGCTTCAACCGCTTTGGCGCAAAGGTTGTGATGAGCACTAGAAAGAGCAATATCGTCACAGGTTACATAGGTATCGGGCGCGTGCATCCGCTCGATTTCAATGACGTCATGAAGCTCCAAAGGGAGGTTCACCATTTCAAGATTGTGATAGCCATCGTCCCTTTTCGAGAGAACGCGCAAGGAAACGTTGATTTTTGCATGCGACTTAACGACTAAGCTGTTCTTTTGAAATAACATAAGTGCGAATAGATTTTACTAGGTTCGTTTCTCAATGCAATTGAGAACGGAGTTTTATAAACTCCGACAACGAAAGTTCCTCAGGACGCCGGGTTGGCTCGATTCCGGCTTGAAACAAGAGTTCTTTGGCCGCAACGCTATCTTTTGTCACCGTGGTTAGGTTGTTTAAAATGGTTTTACGCCGATGGAGAAAAAGTTGTGAAACGAAAGAATAGAGTTCGCCGGCTTCCTTAAGGGAAACTCCGTTCTTAAAGCGAAGCAAGAAAACGGAAGAATCCACATGAGGGGTGGGCGAGAAAGCTGTACGTGTTACGTTGAAAACCCTGGCAAAACTCGCTCGGAATTGCAAAAGAATAGGAAGAGGGCCGTAGTCTTCCGATCCCACCTTGGCACTAAGGCGGGCAATCACTTCTTTTTGAACCATAAGAACTGCCAGTTCAGCAGAAGAGGCTTCGAGCAAAATCTTTTCTACAATCGCTGAGGTGATGTAGTAAGGCAAATTGCCAATGATCTTGCTGTATGGACGAAGTTCCCAACGCATGATATTGCCGATTTGGGGATGGGTTTTGGGATTGTCTTTAAAGTCGTCCTGCAGTTTAAGAACCAAAGCCTCATCGATATCAATAAGGTCCGACTCAGCCCCGCTTTTATCGATAAAATACGAGAGAGAACCGGCACCAGATCCAATCTCTAAAATGCGATCGGAAGGTTGGAGCTCAGCCGAGGCGACAATCCGTTTCGCGACTTCGATATCCACCAAAAAGTTTTGACCGATTTCATGCTTGGCCAAAAGCTTATACTCGGCGACTTTCTCAAAATAATGCTCCTCATCCATGAATGGCATCCTCCAAATCCTGTCGAACCAGTCCAAGCGCCTTGCATCGTTTCAGAAGCGACTTGCCGTTCGTGTGGCCTAGATGAAGTTTCAGTTCCACTTGGTGGCGGATTTGCACAGAATTATCCCGCCCAAGCAAACCGAGCTCATAAAGATCATCGCTGGTTATGGTGGAATCAGGCCGAGCGGAGGAAGGAACGAGATTAGCTAAGGCTTCGAGGATGACGTCTTTCGAGGATTCAGCCACCCCGACTTTATGGTGTTTAATCGCCTTTTCTTTTGGAATAAAAGCGTGGAGCAATCCCGGGATGTGTTCATCAAGGAGATCGCGAATTCTTTTGCCGGGAGCATCGGGATCAGTCAAGACGACAACGCTGCGAACCTCCGAAGCCTTTCTAATGAAATCAATTGTTCCACGTGAAACGTCTGATCCATTGGTGATAACGATATCGGCATCAAGAAAACTTTCGATAAGGTCTTTATCGGTTTTTCCTTCGACGACAATAAGGGCGGGATACTTATCCATATTATTGTTCCACGTGAAATAATGACCGAAAATTCTGGTCAATTTCTTTGTCAATTTCTTGAAGTGAAATTCCCCGCAAAACCGCCATTTCTTTCACGATTTCGGGAATAAACTTCGGTGCATTTATTTCGCCACGGAATGGGACCGGAGTCAAATACGGCGAATCCGTCTCGCTCAAAAGGCGATCGGCCGGACAAGCTTTAACGTTCGCTTTGGGGACCAGAGAATTTTTGTATGTAATTGGGCCATCAAAGCCGAAATAGAATCCGAGTTTGGCAAATGAGGGCATCATCTCGGTCGAGCCGGAATAACAATGAAGATTCCCGCTTCGGTTCACAGGATGAACTTTCAATAAATCATAAGTGTCTTTCGTGGCTTCGCGGGCGTGGATGCAGATTGGCAGATTCAGCCGATTGGCTAAATCGATTTGTTTGACAAACCATTCTTTCTGCCTTGCGTGATCTTTCTCTTCTTTATACCAATGATAGTCGAGCCCAATCTCGCCGATAGCGACCACTTTGGGGTCTTTTGCCAACGCTTCAATCTCCGATAAGGAGCGATCATCAACTCCCTCAAGATTCTCGGGATGAAGGCCTATGGCGGCGTAGACATCAACGAATTCATGGGCGATTTGCAAGGCTTTTTTAGAACTTTCGACATCCCAACCCGCCACCAAAAACAAATGGACACCTGCTTGGTGGGCTTCCTCGATGTGGCGAGCTCGATCCGGGAAGAGCTTGTCGTCGTTTAAATGACAATGACTATCTAACATGTTATTTCCCTACGCAAAAACGCGAGAAGATCTCGTCAGTAAGATCGAGGGTCGCCTCTTCGCCAAGCATTTCTCGCACCGCATTATAAGCTGCCATCAGATTCACGCTGACGAGGTCGATCGGCTTTTGAGCAAGGCAATCATTTTTCGCTTCGAGAAGGCAAGAATCAATCTTGTGAAGTAGCCCCAATTCCCGCGCGTTGCTCAAACTTGGGTTTTGGAAGGCGCCATCGGACAACCCCAGCTCATCAAAAATCTGACCAAGCAAGGGCTGAATATCTTTCTTCAACGCCGAAATATAGAGTTTTCCCGCTTCTTTCTTTTGGATCAAATCTTTTTTGTTGTAAACTGTGATCAAAATTTTATCTTTGGCCAAGCCTTGAATTCGACGGTCTTCCTGACTCAGCCCTTTTTGGGCATCGGCAACGAGGATTACAACATCGGCGTCCTGAATGCTTTTTTCGCTCCGTTGAATCCCCATCTCTTCAAGGGTTCCGGCGTTCTCACGAATCCCGGCGGTATCAAGCAAATGCAAAGCGACACCCTTGAGATTAATGTCGCCTTCGACCACGTCGCGCGTCGTGCCAGGAATGTCGCTGACAATGGCCTTTTCCTCATCAAGAATTGCGTTCAACAGAGAGGATTTGCCGACGTTAGGTTCTCCAACAATGGCAACTTTGATACCTTCTTTGACGATCTTGCCCTCTTCGCCGCCTTTGATGAGTTCGGCAACTCTTTGACGAATATCATCGATCGAATGGGTTATTTTTTCTTCATTGGCCTCTTCAATGTCAGTGTATTCCGGATAATCGATATTCACTTCAACGAGGGCCAAAAGATCAGCGATGGATTTTTTTATGGGAACTACAAGTTTGCTGGTCGATCCCTCTAAAGACATCAAGGAGAGATTCTTAGCTTCTTTGGTGGTAGCGTTAATCAAATCATTGACGGCTTCAGCTTCAACCAAATCCATTTTCCCATTGAAAAATGCCCGGGAAGAAAACTCGCCTCGGGTTGCATAACTGGCGCCGCGCTTCAAATAGCAACCGATGATTTCGTTGGCGATCAACAAACTACCATGGCACGAAATCTCAACCACATCTTCTCCCGTCATCGTTTTGGGGCCAGGATAAGCCAAGACTTCGACCAAATCGATGTCTTGGCCGTCATCGTGAATACGACCAAAGAAAATCTGCCGTTCTTTAATGCCAGAAATCGGCTTCGAAAAGATTTCATCTGTCATTGCGAAAACGCCATCGCCAGAACAACGGATCAGAGCGAGAGCGGATTTAATTGGAGCGGTCGCTAAGGCGACAATCACATTACTCATGCCAACAATTATACTTGAAAGAACCTTCCGCGTCTCAATCGCGTCAAATGAATTCAAAATCCCCAGCAAAACCAAAACGGATTATTCTTTGCGCATTTTGTTTTTAAGCGAGTGAACTCGGATGCTTCCGCCTTAGGTCCTCACCAAAGATTTTGCATATTGAATGGCTTATTCTTGCGTATCGAAGAGTTTAATGGCCTTTGGCCAGTCGCCAGAGGAACCTGCCATTTGCTGGTTTCAGTCTATTTGGCAACGGAATAAACGCGCGGACGATTCGTGTTGCCAGTCAGGTTGGTTTTTCCTCTTCTTCCTCTTCTTTAATTTCCTCGGGCTCTTCGCTTTCTTCGAATCCTTCATCATCTTAGATCGGCGCCACGTCGTCAGCGGCGACACGCTGTGTCGAAATCGCTTGAGGACCACGGCCTTCTTTATAAACTGCCGCACGGCACCCGTTTTTCCCGCCCCACTTTTTCACGTTGGTTTTCAAGCGTTGCAACGTCTTGCCAGACCCAAAGAATCAAGAAGCCGATAAGCCGAGCACCGAAGAAAATGACACACTATTTCTAAGCCGCCTGAAGCGGCTCGATTTTGGCCAAGGCAAAAGTCCAGTTTATTCATGAGAATCAGGAAAAACAGTCAATGAGCAAATGAGTGTCATGACAGAGTTTGTCCTTTTCATGAAAGACCCTCCAATATATCTACCAGTTAACGTTAGGAAGGAGGAGGCAAAAAGAACAATCGCTGTTTTTTGAGGGGAGAGATCAGAACGAAACCAATCAGGCGCGATGAACGTCAGAACCATGAGTTTCTTGGATGATCCGAAGCAGAGAAAAAACTAAGAGCGACCCAACAGAATTGCCGGCGATGACAATCAAGACGTCAAGGAAATCACCAAGATTCCACTCGCCGCCAAATGCATAATAAAACATATTGGCGACACAGTGTTCCGTTCCGGTCACCACGAAGGTGGTTACACAAAAGATGAGACCCGTCGCCTTAATAAACCAATTATCTGATTTCTTCCAAACGTAGACCGCCAAGAAAACGAGGATGCCACAGAATATCCCCATGATAAACGCTTTGTACCAAGGCTGGGATCCATTCCCCAAAAGAGCGCGGTTTAGTGCAATCGAGCGAGCTATTGCAATGATTTTACTGTTCGCATTATTCTGAAAAGCGAGATTGAGGAGAGCGCCGCTTCCGGCCGCTCCAATAAAGTTGCCCGCAAGCATTAACGCCAAATCAAAGAGATGGCCCCAACCTTTTTCTTTTATCGCTTCCGGGGCAAAGCCAATTCGACCGGTATAAAGACAAGTCCCGCTGAAACAAACAAAGAACAGGCCGACGCTGAAGAGAACGCTGCCCAAAATCTTTCCAAGATTGGCGTCAAGCGCAACACAACCGCAATATGCAAAACTGCCTAATCCAATAAAAAGACCAGCTAAAACTCCGGAAATCACAATCTTCACTTTGTTCATGGCGGGAGTATAAACCCGAACAAAGAAAATCTCACGAAAAAACGGGTGGGGTCACCATCCGTTTAAGCGATGTCTTAATTATCTTTTTTAGGATCGACCGGAGTTTCTGGCTCAACATCAGTTTTCGGGGCTTCGGGGGCTTTAGCAACTTCGGGGGCGACTCCCGTTGTCGGGGTCGGCTTCTCAGTCGGCTTCGCTTCGGCGGGTCCGCCAACGTATTTGACGGCCACGGCGCGATTAACGCCTTCGCCCGAAGATTCGGTTTTGATGTGGGCCATCCCATTAAGGGTATTGTGAACCACCCTCCGCTCGTCGGGGGTCATCGGATCCATCCGGACATCGACGTGGCTTTTGAGAACTTCGTTCGCGGTCCGTTTGGCGATATAAGCGATGCGAGAATACTTATCTTCTTTGTAGCCGCCGACATCAAGAAGAATCCGGTAGCGATGGCGGAATTTATTCGAAACTGCCAAACGATCGAGTTCGTTGAGAGCTTGCAAGGTACGGCCATTCTTGCCAATCAAGACCGGATTGCGTTCCGAGGTGATGGTGATGCGGATGATATCCTCTTCGATCTGCCCGGTGGTTTCGATCTCAATGCCCATGCCGCCGATCGCCGTTTTCAAGTAATCCTGAGCAAATTGAAGAGCATCTTCGATGCCGTAAACTTCGATGGTGGCCTTCTTGGAGAAGAGACCTTTCTTCTCTTCGGTGACTTTATAGACGAGTTGTTCGACTGGCAGGCCAAACTCTTTGCTGGCATCCGCCAAGGCCTCATCAACCGTTTTGCTGGTGAACTCTTTCATATCTATAACCTCTTTTCCTTATCTTGTTTCTTCGCCATAATCATCTGAGTAACTAAAGTCTGAACCATAGAGATAACGGCGCCGATGCCCCAATAAACGCCCATGGCGGCCGGAAGCGCGAAGCCCATGACAATCGTGAAAATAAGCATACCGTACGACACCCATTTCATCGTGTTGGTATTCTTGTCCTGAGCCGGATTGGTCGTGGTACGGGCCTGACTCTTTGTCCGCCTCTTGGTCATCCATTGCGGCAACATCATTGCAAGCCACTGGAAGACTGACATCAATAAGAAGAGGGTGAATGCCGTCCACCAGCCGTTGGTGTTGTAATACCAAGTGCCGGAAACGTTGGTTAAAACGGATTGAATGTTGTCAGAAAGACGGAGATTAAGCACTTCGCCAGAACTTAAAACCGCACTGCCTTGGAGAGCGCCCCAAACCGCGATGAAGACCGGGAATTGGACGAGCATCGCCAAGAACATGGATAATGGATTAACTTTATTTCGTTTATAGAGGGCCATCTGCTCTTGTGAGAGACGGGCGGCTTCAGCTTTGTTGGTGTTGCTATTCGGATATTTGGCCTGCAGTTTCGCTAATTGTGGCTGCAAAGCTTGGGTCTTTTGCTGGTCCATCGTGCTCTTGAAGGTCAAAAGCAAGACGAAGGCGCGGACGATAAGCGTTACAAGGACGATCGACCAAATCTGGCCCACGCCAGTTAAGTTCGGATCCATGCCGCGAGCAAAAGTATCAATCATCCACGAAACCGGATAAACGATCAGCCCCTCAAGAAAGCCCTTCTTCCAGGAATCGCCCCAGGTCTTGGCCGTGATCGAAACCTCCCAGTTGGACGAATTTCCGAAGTGGCCGTACGTGTCTTCCATGGTGGCGATGCAAGTGCGAGCGGCCGAAATTTTGCTGTTCATATCATTCTTATAAAGCGTGGTGAAATCAGCGTTCGGGCATTCGTTCTTGTTAAGCGTCGTAGCGATTTGGGTGTTCCAGGCGTTCCAATTGGTCCAAGTCTTGCCATCATCGCCATAAAACTTGAGATAGCCAAAAGCGCGAAGAATCGAGTTGTAGTTGGCTTCAACGCCACTTTCGTTGCCCACACAATCTTGTGCGAGCGTTGCATCAGAACTCTTGAAGGGGTTAATGTCGCTGGCCTTGAGATCGGCGTGGCCTGTAACGAGTCTTCCATCCGCTAATTTGAACTGTGCGCTCGCCTTGGCCGCATCAACGGCATTATCAAGCAAGATCTTATCGAAACTGATGAAGTAGTTTTGCGACGGAATGATGTAGTTGTTGCTGACGGCGTTAGCGATAATGGTGTTGGTTAAATAGCTCGCTTTTTTAGCGGCATAATAGCCACTCGTGTCTACCGGGACATAATAATAAACGTTTGGGTTATCGTCCCAAACTTTTTTCGCCAACGCTTGATATTCCGTAGGAATGTTGGCCTGGTCGCAATAAACTGTCACGCCTTGTTCATAAGGATAGGCGATGTTAGCCTCATCGAGGCTGGAGCAGAAATTGGCGGTGCAACCCGAAAGAATCAAGGCCCCAACCAAGAGCCCCAGTCCGCCGAGAAGCTTAATCTTTGTTTCGTGTTTCAATGCTGTTCTCCGATCTTTGACAAAGAAGAAAATAATTCCGTTTCTTCTTCATGGAATTGCTCCGGATTATAAGAGGACCGAACAATGATTATGATATCGAAGCTTTGATGAAGATCATAACCATCAGCAATCATCGCTCTTATTTGGCGCTTGATGCGGTTCCGCGTCACTGCATCCCCATTTCGTTTGCTAACGGAGATCCCGATTCTTGCCTTATTGGCAACGTTTTGTCGGTAATGAATGACGTAGTGTTGGCTTCTGACGTTGGGGGTGGATTGAATAATGGCGTCGAATTCTTGATGTTTCAGGACTCGGTTTTCACGCTTCATCAATTCACCTTAAAATCCCTGTGCGGGAATTAGTCAGCAATCTTTGCTCTGCCCTTGGCCCGACGACGAGCAAGGACTTTGCGACCACTATGATCGGCCATCTTGGCGCGGAATCCGGCCTTGTTGGCGTGCTTCACTTTCGACGGCTGATAAGTTTTCTTCATACGCATTTTCCTCCGAAGTTTGCTTGCGTGCGGATAGATTATAGGTTTTCGATAACTCTAACACAATAAAAAGAATTACGCGTGCGTGCGTGAGGTTTTTCCACATGAGGCGGGAAATAAAGCAAGAAAGTAGGCCAAAAATCAATAAAAACAGCCTGTTTTTCATATTGAAAGCGCTTACTTATAACTTTCTCACCTTTTCCACCGTCAAAACAGATCAAAAATAGGTTTTCCACCAGCGAAAAAACCATCCACATCCCTGTTGAAAGATTTTCCTCTTTTTGTGGGCAAAGGCCGCTTAATTAAGGGTTTGTCGGCTCTTTAATCACTTTGTATCTGTGAGCAAAGGGCTACTTTTTCGCTTTTTCCACACTTTAAATTTTCCACAATAGTTATCCACAAGTTTTCCACAATTAGGCTTTTGTGGATAAGGCTTAAAAACCCCTTTTCGCCCGCTTTATGACGAATTTTTGTGAATAGTTCATTTTTAGGCTTGTTTTGCGTGTCTTATGGTTGTGGATATGTTAAATTCTTAGCGGTATATAGTTATGGAAAATTCCGTCAGTGAAATCGCCGCCCTTTGGGATCGCATTCTCGTCAAGATAAAAGCAAGAATGGATGATCAGTTGGTCTACGACACTTTCTTCGAGGGCTCCTATATTGACTCAATTCAGGACAACAAAATGATTGTGGTTCCTAATTCACAATTGGCGGTCACAATTCTCTCTACGAAATATAAGGATTTAATCGATTCGGTTGTTCGCGAAGCCACCGAAAGCAACTTTGAGATTCGCTTCGTTGATAAAGAGTCGATTAAAAAACAGGTCGAAATCAAGCCGGTTAAACAGCCGTTCTTTGCCGACAGCGTGATCAATCCTCAATACACGTTTAAAAATTTTGTTGTGGGCCCATCGAACCGCGAAGCCTATCAAGCCGCTTTGATGATTTCGCAAAACCCGGGCAAACTCTTTAACCCCTTGCTGATTTATGGGGGCTCGGGGCTGGGCAAAACCCACCTTTTACACGCGATTGGGAATGCGGTAAAGGAAAAGTACCCGGGTATTCGAGTTCTTTACGTTCACGCCCAACAATTTCTTAACGAATTCATTAAATACGTCAATGGACAAAACGAGGGAACAAACCTCGTCGATTGGTTCAAAAACTCGGTGGATGTTCTCTTGGTTGACGACGTTCAATTCTTAGCGGGAAAGATCCGGACGGAAGAAACTTTCTTTTCCATTTATAACAACCTTCAGACTGCAGGAAAACAGGTGGTTTTGACTTCGGATGTCAATCCCGCCCAAGTCGATGGTCTCGAGGAGCGCCTACGCAGCCGATTCGTCTCTGGTCTTCCGCTCCTTATTTCACCAATCGAAAAGGAAACGTGCGAATCGATCCTCCGCTTGAAAATCGAAGCCAACGGCCTCGACGTCAATGATTTCGATCCCGAAGTTATTGCGTATTTCGCAGAAACCTTCGGCAAAAATGTCCGCGTTTTGGAAGGCGCCTTCGAGCGACTCCTCTTTTATACCGTCAACATCCACAAAACCAAGCACGTTGATTTGCCGACCGCGATGGATTCCGTTTCGTCTCTCGCCGAGGCCCAGGACGCCAAAACTCAGCTCTCCGAAGAAAGGGTTATTGGCGCCGTAGCTGATTATTACAGCCTCGCACCCTATCAATTAACCGGCAAGATTCGCACCAGCCAAATCGCGATGGCGCGCCACATCGCCATGTATCTGATTCGCACCCTGCTCGATGTCCCATTCACCAAGATCGGTCAAACTTTCGGCGGTAAGGACCACGCCACCGTGATGAACGGTGTGCAAAAAGTGGAAAACTCCATCAAGACCAATAAAGATCTCGCCAAGGCGGTCGGCGAGCTGCAAGCCCGTCTAAAAGCATGAGGAAAAGCCGAAGAATCTTGTGGTAGGTCCCCCTGTAAAGATGGTAGAATAAAGGATACCAAAAAAGGACTTATCCACAGTTCCCACAAAAACATTATTATTAGTATTATTAAAACATAAACAAACAAAGGAGAAATTCATGCGCTTCACCATTGATAAAAACCAATTTCTAAAAGGGCTTTTGATTGTCGGGCACTCTGTCGGCAACAAGAATCCGAACCCGATGTACCTTTGTTTCAAACTCGAACTGACGGCTCGCGGTCTCGAGATCACCGGATCAAACGGCGACACCACCATTTGGACCTTGGTTCCGAATGTTTTGAACGACAAAGAAATCATCCGCAATTCTTCGTTAGGTTCGACCCTCGTTAACGCTCACGTTATCACCGAAGTTGTTCGCAAACTTGAAGGCGAAGAAATCTCGATGGAAATCATCGACAACGTCATTGCCAAAATCGATGATGGCAAGGCGACCTTTAAACTCAACTGCATCTCCTCCGAGGAATATCCGCACATCGATTTTGAAAAGGCGGGGAACCCCTTCGTTCTTTCCTGCGCCGATGTGTCGTCGCTCGTCGGCCAGACTGCCTTTGCGGCTCTCGATAAAGATACTCGTCCGATTTTGATGGCGATCAATTTGCGAGCCGAAAATGGCAAATTAACTGCTACCGCAACCGATTCGGCTCGTCTTTCTCGCAAATCCGTTACCATCGATCCTTCGCTTCGCTTCTCGGTTAACGTTCCGGCGAAAACCCTCGCCGACATCGTCGGTCTTTTCGAGGGCAACGACAGCGTGGAAATCTCGGCCAACGCCGAAAAAATTATCTTCAGTTTCGGCACGACTCTCGTATCGAGCCGCTTGATTTCGGGCGAATATCCGGTTTCGAGCAGCATTATCCCCCAGAATTTCTCGTTCTTCCTCGAAGTGAATGCCCAACAGCTCCTTGGCGCCGTCGACCGGGTTTCGGTCTTGGCGACCGATCACACACCGGTTGTGAAGCTTTCGATGGACGATGAACAAATCGAAGTTTCGCTCTCGAGCGATCAAACTGGATCCGGCAGCGAGCGTTTGACTACGATTCAATACACTGGCGAGCGTTTGGAAATCGCCTTTAACGCCATGTTCGTGACCCAGGCCGTTCGGGCTCTCGGCAGTGAGGATGTCGTCTTGTCGTTTATCGGCGAAATGAAGCCGTTTGTTATCCGGAACCCTAAAGATGATTCCGTGGTCGAATTAATCACGCCCATGAGGACGCGATGAGCCAAATTTAGCCTTTTAAAAACAAGGTTCGAAAAAGGAACGTATTTTGTTCCTTTTTTTACTACGTAGTAGTAAACTATAATCATGGGAAAAATCTCGGAAAACGAAACGAAAGAAATTGCCATTATCGGTGATTACATCACCTTGGGACAGCTTTTGAAATTCGCGCGGATCGTTGGGGAGGGCGGAATGGCGAAAAGCTACTTGGCTAGCCACGACGTCCTGGTCAACCAAGAGAAGGAGAATCGGCGCGGCCGCAAATTACGGTCGGGTGATATCGTCTCTCTCGCGGAAGGCACCTTCAAGATCGTGAGCCGATGAAGCTAACGCGGCTCACGCTCCGGAACTTCCGGAGCTACCCTTCCTGTTCGCTTGAATTCGCTAGCGGCGTCAACGTGATCGAGGGCGATAACGGTGCCGGCAAGAGCAATCTGGCCGAAGCCATCTATTACCTCTCGCTCGCCAAGAGTTGGCGGACAAGCGATGACCGGGCTCTTATCCGCTATGGAGAAAGCGCCGCCTCGATTGAAGCGGATATCGCTGAGAACGGGCTCTCGCGCCGCATCGCGATCTATCTAACCCCAACGGGACGGAAGATTCTGATCAACGAGAAACCGATCCATCGGTTGAGCGAACTCTCAAAATTGGTTAACGTCGTCCTCTTTTCACCCGAAGATACCGGCATATTTCGCGGGAGCCCGAGCGAAAGGCGCAGCTTCTTGGACGTGAACCTCTCCAAGCAATCTCTCGATTACTTCGCCTTAATTGGCAAGCATAACCGACTGTTGGAGGAGCGGAACGCCGTTCTGAAGTCGTCGAAACCCGATCTGACTTATCTCGGGGTTGTGACCGACTCTCTGATCGAGGCGAGCGAGCCGTTGGAGCGTTAT
>Ga0172378_10004022_pt1 | contig 13835 bp, 14 predicted proteins | sample GrowelOW332metaG_FD_119755 | JGI IMG/M metagenome (GOLD analysis project Ga0172378, IMG submission 119755) | Groundwater microbial communities from an aquifer near a municipal landfill in Southern Ontario, Canada - Pumphouse #3_1 metaG | ecosystem: Environmental > Aquatic > Deep subsurface >... | reverse complement strand
TTTGCCGACATTGACAACTTTATGAATATGGTGTACTATATCAATGGAGGCGAGTCCTTCCTCTACCCACTCAAATCAACATAGACCCAGATTTATTCTATTTCTTCATTAACAATTCACGGGACTAAAGAAATTGTTTTGAATTTCAACAAATATCTTTTTTGATTGATTTTCGTCTGCGCTTTGAGCGATTTTTCACTCTCTTTCGATTAGTTGAATCCTCACTTAGCTCGCTATCTTACTCATAAAATAGCCGAAATAACCACGAAAACTCATCTCAAAGCATTAGACGAATTCAAAATAGTTTCTTAAACAGGCTCTTATTTCCTGTAAAAATATGATTTTTCAGTTTATCGTAACACTCCCTGTATTATTCTCAATATATATTGATTTCTCTCCGTTCTGATTTACTTCACGGATAGTAGCAGGTTTTGTATCTCCCGAAGGTACAAACTTCTCATCAATATGAGCAGTAACTTTCGGAAGTGCCTTTTTAAGTTCCTCCATCAAAAGTACAGCTTCGTTCTCAATTAGCTTCTCATAACTTCCAGTCGAATTACGGCAAATAAAAAGCCACAAATCATCCAATATTTTGATAATATCATCTATTCTCTGTATCTCCATTAACAAATAGCTTGATCCTCCTGGTTCTGTTGATATACGATCCGATTTCTTTACTTTCTCACTCTGCCAATAATCTTTAATTTCTGTGAGTCCATCGCCATTCCGGGGCATTCCTCCCATGTCAACAACGGGAATTATGCGATCTCTAACATTTCCGTTTTTGAACATCTGCGTCATTTCAAACATACAATCCAATGACTTTAAATACTTCGGGATCACAAACATGATTACTCTGTCTGAAGCGCCTATTTCCTTCTCATAGTCATCAATATTGTCACCATACAAAATATCATATTTATCAATTGAGTATGGAATATCATTCTTTTCAAGTCCTGTTATGATAGCCCTCAATGCATCCTCGTATGCGTCATCGTGCTTATAAGAAATATGCACCTTGTCTAATCTGTTCTCCATAAGTCTGTATCTAAATGTTTCTTTAAATGATTTAATCTTTATAATGGTATCACCTTTTGTCATAGCCATGCTTTTTTGCTTACTTATCACAAGTATTGTTTCGTCATGGTGAGTCAATGCCGCATCCATTTTGCACAAATCTTCTAATCGCAAAGATGACAAGTCAATCCTTCCATGTACGTGAACCACGGATCTCTCACCCAAGCAAAGGTGTTTCATTATTTGAATGAGAAGACTATAAATGATAGTATCTTTCTTTCGTTCATCTGAGACCAAGAATTGATCCCGCAAAATATTTATACCCCTCTCATTACATTCATGATTTAACCCTACTATAAACAACTCAAAAGAATTACCTTCTGTCGTAGGAATTAACTTTTCTTTTACATAACGGCACGAACCTATATCCTTTATGAAAGTCTCTATGTCCTCATCACTCAAATCCGTGTCAATCAGATACAAACCTGATTGTTGCTTTGGATCCTCCAACATTCTCCGCAGCTGCTCTAGCTGATAATCCTTATTCACTATCAAGTTTGTTAATAAAATTAGAAATCAGATACTTGTTACTCGGATTCTGCATAATAGTGTCTATTAAGTCCATAGCATGTTCCAATGTTTCTTGATAACTACTGTTATTAAACGACTGGATACCATTATACGACTGGATAACCACATCCACAATATGATTCCATATAAAGTAGTCATCTGATATGTCTGCATCCAGTATCCGCTCCAGCCATCTTAGAGCCTGTATAGGATCCTTGATGGCATAGCCTCCCAAGAATTCAATAAATGCTCTTATTTGATGCTTGCATAATGGTGAGTTAACGTAAGTATCAGTAATCCTATACTGGATATCCTCTGACCATTTATTAATATGATAGAATAAATGGTCACATTCCTCACCCATCTCAGACGAGTCAAATTGAGATTCCATGAAGTGCAAGATATAACAGATAGCGTCTTCATTAACCTTTTGATCTAAGGTACTCAGGAAACGAAGCAAGGATAACCTAGCCTCCTGACTCGTATCACACATTTTATCAAGCAACACCTTAATACGTTCATCTCTATCATTATGAGACCAAGCCAACCATAAAATAACTACCTGTTCACGATAACAGTCTGGACATTCTACCACCTGACTGAAGAACTCCATCATATCATCTACAGCATAATTGACAAAATATACCAGCGGATTATGATTGTGAACAGGCATCGCCATAAGCCTTGGATTATAATCATGCATAAGATTCTTGAACAAAATCACATTCCTGTTTTTATCTTGCAAATTCAACAGAGCCATATTCAATAGTATGGCCGCTCTAGTATATACCGATGCCGTTTCAGCAATGCTTTCTATGGTTCCGAATATATTCTCTTTATATTTATCTTCACGGGCACATTGCACTAGCATATATCCGGCATTACCTCGTGCCTGATTAATGCCCACGTTATAAACATCTTTATCTTCTTGGTGTCTATCTTCATCGGGCTCCTTGGCATTGATTAGAGTATTACAAAGCAATTGAATCACAATCTCTGGCACATGGTCTTGCTTGGCAATATCATTGAGAGCGAACAGTAATGAATGAATACTAAACCCTCTTTCAGTAGAATTCACACAGTTATTAACAATACGAAGTATACCCTCTAACACACGCATGGCATCATCCAACCTACCAGCATCCATCAATCCCTGCATTCCCGCTTGCAGATATGCTAATAGTATCCTATCATCAAGTATTATTTGATTTATCAGCCCGATGAACTTATCAGGTTCTTTGCCCACCACGTCACGGAACAAATGGCACTGACCTGTCAATGAAGGTTTTTCCCAAACCATAGAATCTTTGGTATATTTCAGCATGGAATTAAACCAAGTCTCCGGACTCATCTTAAGCCCTTGTTCCTTTCTCAGTGAGTTCCATCCACAATGTGACGAGAAACTAGAAGGCTTTTCGTTTTTCAATCGCTCCGGATTAAATTTGCGGTCAATCCTTTGACGTTCCTGGTATGCTATCCATGAAAAATATCTCAATTCCTCTATCGATATTACTTCCAATGCTTTCCCTTTATGCAAATCTATATCAAGGAGAGGATGCCCATATTGCAGTCTTATCTCAATGTAATCCTTGAACAAATTGTATTCACCCTTGTCATCAATGGCTAATATTCTGTCAATTATAGTCTTCTTCTGAGTTTCATTCATTAGAGAAAATACCATTTTCAGAGCTTCCACTGCTTGATATTCCACCCAACTCGGAGCATTCGCCAACACCTGACGGTTTATGATAATTTCGTAAACATCATCTGTGAACAATTCTGGATGTGATGTATAGATATACAATGCTACAAAAACGAATCCTTCGTGTTTACTTTTACTAAATTCTGCGATGTAGCGTTTTGTCTTCTCGTCCTCAGCATTCTTAAGAAAATCATCAATAAGAATATTGGCCGCATCCTCTATAAAATTGGAAACAAAATGTCCACCCGTCTTCCTCTGGAAGCTGAAGAATTCTGTCGAATTATATATCTCAGCTCCATCAATCCCCAATTGGGTAGATTCATAGACAATAGTCAGAATATCCACCAATAAATGGATTGCCATGTCATGATGATTCTTGAGAAGTTCTTCATAAAGATGCTCTACATCATGGGGTACAACTATCCTGTGAACATATCTTTCTTCTTTCTCCTTCAGTTGTAATCTGATATTCTCCTTAAGTTCCTCGCAGACGAAAGTAGGATTTTCCTTAAGTATATTATTCAACAAGTGCGTATATTCCAACGGATTCCTCTTATTGACAAGTTTGTTGTAGAAAGCTATCAGCTTATCACTTCTACAATTCAAATTATAATGCTGTAGTAGGTTGTCCAAATACTTACAGTCATTCTCATCTCCGTAATCCAAAACTGTATCTAATTTATCAAGAACAATCTCTGCATCCAGCCAAAGTGTCCTTTGGCACATCACCATCGTTTTTTCCTTATACTCTTTACTGAGTTTTTTCCACCCTCCCTTACTATCTATTATTACCCAAATGGCATTGAACCAATTTGCGGAATAAACAGATTCAAATATCACATCCATATAAACTTTATCCGAATAAACTTTTCTCGAAATAAAGTTCAATTCTTCTTTCAGGGGTGATTCAAAATAAGCCATATTGCTCAGTGCAAGCGATTTCAAATGGAATCGGTACGTATCCTTGCCATTCTCATTCTTTGCATAAAGCAACTGTTCTAGGATATGAATATAATCCGAAGGCTTCTGTTCTCTTTGGAATATCAATATGCTTTTTACCGCCGATCTAGAAAACAATCCTTGATGCTGTCTCTTTAACTCCTCCAGCAAATCATGCCCCTTCTCCGTGAACCTCCTAGCATAAACATAGTCAAAAAGAGTCTGGTGGAAGAACTGAACCTGACCACTTTTCGTAATGAGCAAAAGTCCATTGGTGAAAAGATATCTCAGTTCAGCGTCGTAAATTGTTTCAAATTCTCTAACGTGGACAGACAATTCCTGCCGCTGATACATCGTAGTTGCAAAAGAGTCAAGCAATGACAAAAGTTGGTCTTTATCAACCTTACGAACACTATCATCATTCACATACTTTCTCCACAGCTGGTGATAAAGCAAGTCGGTTGACAATGGGGCTGTCAATTGTTCGTATGCCTTTACTTTCAAGAACAGATACAAATGTAGCGGATTTCCCAAAAATCGCAATAGATTTTCACTTAATCGCTCATTGCACTGGTTATCCTGTAGCGTCTGTAACACATGCTCTTTAGTAAGTTCTTTCAATTCCCATTTATTCTTTATCCTCAGGTTATCAAGTAAGGGATCATATTCCAAATCGTATGGTCGGCACGATATGACAACTCGTACATTATGGACATATTGTACTTGACCTATCACTTTCAGAAGTGAACGCAAAGGTGTACGGTTTGAGGAAAGAGAAAGTGATAAAGCGTCTATCTGATCAATCAGTAGAATAACTCTTCTATATTTCTGAGCCATTTCTTTGACAACAACCTCTATTGGCTGTTCCAGATGCATCTTGCGACTCAATTCATCAGTATCCACAAACTCCACCTGATCAGATTTCAGGCCAAGTACCAAATAATCATCTTTTGATTGCAATTTCTCTAAGAGGTCATGCATCACTATGGACTTACCAATTCCGGCTTTTCCGTACAGCAAGGCTAATCTATCTGATTTCTCTGCAGGGGCTTTCCTCTCTATCCACTCTTGAATCATCCCAACCTCATCTCTGGGAATTGCAGGTTCAATAGTTGGAGTGTAATCAAATAACTCGTATGACCCGTTACAAAAAGCAGAAGAAGGCTCTTCGACGTAGAGATCTCCAACATAGATTTTTCCTTCATTTTTTTCTATGTAGATGGGCTTTATGCCTATCTGATTAACTGTTCTTTCTTCCATATTTATAAGTTACATTCCACCTCTTACCATCTCACTCGTTATCACGCTCATTTCAAAACTTCCTAGATAATCTGGCATCTTATAATGTTTTTTGTACTCCATACTCAACTCATTATTGAATCCAAGTCCAACGATTGAAGATTGTTCCCATATTGGGAATCGTATCAATCATCATGCCTCTATCCGCATATTCCTTGAATTGTTCACGACCGTCCAAATACCAGCCATAAATATCCAGTTCATCGAAACACACAACGTGCTCTTGCAGTTTTTCTCTATAATAAAGAAACTCCATGAAACGTGCTGGAGCTATCCCTTTCAGCATCTTTCCATCAATATGAACAATGCTTCCAAATCATCAATACAAATCGACCAAGGATACAAGGCCTCTTTATCCTTCTCCAACAACTTACTGAGATTGGTCTGAATTACTCCATACTTAAAGTCTGTAACAACAATAGACCACACCTCACTAATATTCCTCTTTTTAGATGGCATAGGACATTTTTCTTGTTATCGGATAAACATCTTGATCGGCAAATAGAATCCCCTCAACACGCCTGCATTGTTCATATCCCAATTGGATAGCATACTGACGCTCTCTCTTTATCCGGTCATATGCTTTTGCAAGATCCCGAAATGGTAACACCTTCATTTACACAAGAGCGGTTTCCTGCAAGGTGAGCGTATTGCCTTCTATACGATTACTCTCGTAAGTATATTCAATATCCAAAGCATCCTGAATCTTTCTCAGAGCTTCTTCGGGCAACGGGCGCAAAGTGGATAGCTGCTCTTTGAGAGCATCCACTTCTTTCAGTAGTTCCTTTATAGGTTCACTCATGGTCATTCTATTTCTTTAATTCGTTCTACTTGCTTATTCAGGAAGTAATCAGAATAAGGAGAATGATCTCCTGTTTCATAAAAAGCGATTAACCCTTTCCTGTAATTCAGAATATCGGCATCCTTTGAAGAATAGACCGGAATAATATCAGCATTCATCAATGCAATGCTTTCCACCATTCGGGAGGTACGCTTATTCCCATCAATGAAGGGTTGAAGTTTGGCAATGTTACAATGAAGGTAAACGGCTCGCTCCAATGGATTGGCATATTGCTCTTGCTGGTAAAGTATTTCATTCAACTTTGCCCGAATATCATGCAAATCTTTGGGTGGTATATACTCTGTACCACTAATACGAACAGCCCTTGTTCTTAAATAGCCTGATTCTTCATCGGAAACCAAACCCGTAGAAATGGATTGATGTACCCTGAACAGGGTACGTTCGTCTATTACTTCCTGATTCTTACCTTTATTAATATACTCAACTTCGGATATGAAAGTATTATATAGGTTTTTCAACATCTTGGCATCTTCATACTTCTTTTCGGAAGTAATGCCATCTTTGAGCAATGCTTCTGTTTCTACGTAGGTATAAGTGTTACCTTCAATCTTACCTGAATAGTAACACCACACCACTGCCAAATCCTTTATTTCGTTAGAGCGCAAATCCGATAGCTTTGCCAAAGGATGATTCAATATGAATTGCGCTTTCTCCTGCTGTTCTTTATTAAATATCTGTTCCATACTTATAATGGCTTACCTGCTTTATAGGATGCAAGCAAATAACTTGGATTTTCATAATACATACTGCTGTTATAATCGTCTATGCTGTCAGAAATCCATGAGTTATACACCTCAATCAAAACATCAATTATAGGTTTGCTTTCAGCTTTACAAATGTCTGTAATCAACCTATGATAAACTTTTCCCATATCCCAATACGTAGGAACTCGGTATTGACAAGCTGCTACATTATCAAATGTTCCTATTGGAATATTATATTCATTAATTAGTTCATGCGTTATCTTATCAATATTCTCACTATGATAAACATCTGCTAAATCATAAAGATGCTCCAGTTCTTCTTTTCCAAGGGCATTAACCACAATCTTACGTTCATTTTTTGTCTGACGAGCAATATAATCAATCAGGCTGCAAACAAAGAAAAGATCGTTTTGCTTTTTATCTTCCCGTCCGTTCATTCTTTACCTCCTCACTTCCTTTAAAAGTTAGACAATGTAATGCTTGCGAAGTACAAAAGTTAATTTGATGGGTAGGATATTTAAACTTCGCCAATACCCAAAACTGCTCTCTTGTCAAAACTCCGTTGATATAATCCGAAATATAGTTATATATCTGGTCGTCTGCCATTGCTCCGATAACTATATCATAGTCATGCTTTACATTATTACGGCAATCAACAATGAAATCCAACCACTCCTCTGTCATTTCTTTAAAATGAAGAATATTCAAGAATGGATTTTCTTGATAATCGTATATACTGACCACTGGTGTAGAATAGCGTTTTGACCATCGTTCAGCCTGTTCTTTTATTTCAGTACAATAAAAGCCATTGCCAAAATCTTTAGCAAATTCCCCCTCTATTATTCGGGGAGCTTCTACGGCTTGGTAGCCTCCGTGATATATTTTCATAGACCTAAATCTTATTATTCCCTATAATACTCTTACCTTCATAATACTTAACCCTACTCTTTAGTTCATCAATATCTTTCTTTATTGAATCCGTGATAGGAATATTATGCTTATCCAAAAAAGACATGAGCTTCTGTAGTTCTTCCTGCACTTCCATCTTTCGGATGCCATAGTAGTAAGTAGATGTAAAGTCGAACTCGTCTTTTGTCATCAATATTCTTGCAACATCTTTAGATGTAGTTTTATCAGTAACTTCAATCTCTGATTCTAATAGAGAAGAAATGTATTTTAAATCCGACGCATCAGGACTATACTGTTTCTTTAGTACATCAAAGTACGAATTAAACTTTTGTTCTTTAGCATCCCATTCGAGTTTTACCATTGCAAAACCATGAATTGAGTAGGCTATTACTTTTTTAATGAGCCCTTCCAGCTCCTCCTTGTTAATAGAAATACAATTAGAAGTATTGGCAGAATAGCTATCAAAGAAATAAGCAGGTTCTACATTAAAGTATTGAGCCATAGTCAAAAGTGTATCTATCTTGGTAGAGTTCGCTTTGATGATTTTATGCAAACTCTGCTCTGTCATGCCCAACTCAACAGCAGCCTGCTTCATGGTTACGTTTTTCTTTTCGCACAACTCCTTTATTCTTTCAAGATGAACCATACTATTTGTATTTAAAAGTTAAATACTAAACATTTAGTTTAGCTTTCGATATATTCTTTCTACATTTGCAGCCACAAATATAAGAAATAAAATTTAGTTCTTATAATATAAATAGATTTTCTAACGAAAAAAGAGAAGAAATGGAAACAGTAATTGTAACTACAGAATCCGCTATCGAAAAGATAATGGAGAGAGTGTTGGATAAGAAGTTGCCAAGACCTCCCGAATCGGATGTCGAAAAGACTTATAGTATTAACCAAGTAGCCAGAATGATGGGACGCTCGCACAAAAAGATTTCAGATCTTGTGGCGGCAGGCGTACTAAAAGCGACTGCCGATAACCGAGTTTTTGAGAGTTCTATTAAAGAGTACAACAACAAGTAAAGCCGATTACTAAACAAAAAGTTGAACTAAAATTTCTTTTTCATCCACCACCTGAAAGAGTAAGGTAGCGTTTCCGCAAGGAGCGCTACCCAACAAAAGAACTGAAATGACAATATCCAAAGAAGCAAACACCTGTATATCAGAGCAGAAAGAAGTTGGTTTCCCTATATCTGTTTTTCCAGAACCAATAAGGGAAATCATTAGCGAAACCAAATCGAGCCTGAATTACCCGACTGACTTTATAGCTTCTGCTATCTGTTTTACCCTATCCGTAGGTATAGGCAACAACTTTGTAGCGAAAGTTAAGGAAGGCTGGGACGAGCGTGCTATATTGTATATGGCAATTATCGGACGTTCGGGCGTGAATAAAAGCCATCCGCTTAGCTTTGCCATGCAGCCCTTGTTTGAATTGGATATAAAATCATCCGTAAAATATCAGAAAGAACGAAAAGAGTACGAAAAGCTACTCTTTGCCAGTAAAAAAGCAAAAGAGGATAAAGAATCGAAAGATCAGGTAACAGAACCCACCTTGAAGAAGTTCATTGTGTCGGATATTACCCCCGAACGGCTTATCACCATCCATCAGGATAATAAAAGAGGAATCTGTTTATATGTAGACGAACTCATGTCGTGGCTCAAAAATTTTAATCGCTACAACAGCGGTTCAGAAGAACAGTTTTGGCTATCTGTATTTAGTGGCAAACCTATTATATTGGATAGACAGGGAAATAAGAGTTCTGCTTTTATCAGGCACTCTTTCATTTCTGTGATTGGTACGATACAGAAGGGACTACTCAAAGAATTAGCTAAAGGGGAACGGAGCGAGAACGGTTTTATTGACCGCATATTGTTCGTATTCCCGCCTAATCTTAAAAAGGAGTATTGGAATGAGCTTGAACTTCCTACACACATTGCGCCACTTTGGGATTCTATTGTAAGAAAAATGGCAGATATTCAATCCGTAAGCGATGAGAATGGCGAACTTGTACCGACAAAGCTACCCTTCTGCCAGGAAGCTCGCAAACTACTCTATCGCTGGCAACACAAGAATACAGACTTATGCAATAGCGAAATGGATGAAGTATTAGTAGGCGTATATAGCAAACTGGATATATACATTATCCGCTTTAGCCTGATACTACAACTCTCCCGATGGGCTTGTGGTGAATCAGGCAAAGAGGAAATAGACTGTACAAGCGTGGAAGGTGCAATATTAATCGCTGAATATTTCCGCACAACCGCCCAAAGAGTACAGGATATTACAAACTCTTCCGCCTCTTTAGAGCAGTTGCCAAAAGATCGGATTTTACTTTATAATGCTTTGCCCGCAGAGTTTACCACCAGCGAAGGCATTGCGATTGCTCAAAAGCAAAATATTTCAGTGGATTCATTTAAGCGATTCTTGGCAGACAAGAAAGGGAAGCTATTTGAAAATATCAAGCACGGCTCATACAAGAAAATAATATAATATAATAAAGCCCGCACTTCCCATATTTTTCACATTTTGAGGATTTTGTCACTGATTATCAATCGTGTAAATATGCGCATAAAGTGAAACCGCCACACTTTATGCCGCAATAAATATGTATTGGCGAAAGAACAAAGAATGATATAAATATCGAAGAAGCTAAGAATATAAGATTAGCAGACTATCTGCAAAGTTTAGGCTACCAGCCTGTAAAACAGCAAGGTAATAATCTGTGGTACAATTCACCGCTGCGAGTCGAAAAAGAACCTTCTTTCAAGGTAAACCTTGACCGTAACCTATGGTATGATTTTGGTATGGGCAAGGGTGGCAACATTATTGCATTGGCACAGGAGCTTTACCAAAGCAATGATATACCCTACCTATTGAACCGCATCACAGAGCAAAGTCCCTCTGTCCGCCCCGCATCTTTTTCTTTTGGTCAGCAATCATTGCAACCATCAAGTGCGCCCCATGTTGAAATCGTACCGCTTTCTTCCCCTGCCTTATTCGCATACTTGCAGGAGCGAGGTATAAATACGGAGCTTGCCAAAAGAGAATGCAAGGAACTTCGGTCTTTTCGTGATGGCAAACCTTACTTTGCTATTGCTTTCCCGAATGCTTCGGGTGGTTATGAGATACGCAATAAATATTTTAAAGGTTGCACCGCCCCCAAAGACATTACCCATGTACGCCAGCAGAGAGAGCCGAGAGAAACCTGTTTTGTGTTTGAGGGCTTTATGGATTATCTTTCTTTTCTCACCATCCGTAAGCAAAGAAGTCCGGAATATCCCGACCTGAATACGCAAGACTATCTCATCTTAAACTCAACGTCCAATCTTTCTAAAGCCCTGTACTCGCTGGGAGATTATGAACGAATCCATTGCTTTCTCGACAATGACGATGCAGGAAGAAAAGCCGTTGAAGTAATCCAAAGCGAATATGGTTTGCAGGTTCGTGATTCCTCGCACTTGTATAGTGGACACAAAGATTTGAATGACTATCTGTGTGGGAAGCGTTTAGTGCAGTCGGTAGACTTGACACAGCCATCCAAGCAAACACAATCGGCTAATAATCCCAAGAAACAGGAGCAGCAGCCACCCAAGAAGAAAAGCAGAGGTTTTAGGATGTAGCCGACCGCACGCAGCCCGGAGGTATTTAGTCAGAAATACCATAGCTCATTATGGCGTTTTCTTCACGCAACCGCTTCGCTCCTTTGCTAAAAACACCAGAATGAGCCAACGGGGCGCTGCCCCTTTGGAAACCCCGTGAGCCATGCGGCATGCCGGCAAGCGGAATTGTCTAACTAAAACATATAAAGTAATGGGATATACAAGTTTACAATTTATAAAGCCAAAGGTACATCCGACGGTCGGATGTCCGACCATATAGAGCGTAAAGTGATACCTCACAATGCCGATCCCACACGCACGCATCTTAATCGAGAACTGATAGAGTTGCCCGATGGAGTGAAAGACCGGAACGAAGCGATAAGCCAGCGCATCAAATCGGCAGGGGTAAAACGAAAGATTACTCCCGACCAAGTACGGGCAATCCGTGTCATGCTTTCGGGAACGCACGAAGATATGATAAAGGTACAGGAAAGCGGACGTATTGACGAATGGTGCAATGATAACCTGCAATGGCTGTACAAGAACTTCGGACGGGAGAACACCGTTTCGGCAGTCTTGCACATGGATGAGCTAACATCCCATATCCATGCCACCGTTGTGCCGATAGTAACAGGGGAACGCAGGAAGGCTAAGAAAGAACAGGTAGACGGCAAACGAAAGTATCGTAAGAAAAACGATACCGTCCGCTTATGTGCCGATGATGTGTTGAACCGTGATACAATGATAGTCTTCCATGATAGTTATGCCAAACTTATGGAGAAATATGGTTTGCAACGTGGAGTGTCCGGTTCGGAAGCTCGCCACGTTTCCACCGCCCAATATTATCGTAATATGCAACGAGAGAAAGAAGGGCTTCATAATGATGTGCAAGAGCTTCAAAATCAAAAACAGGAAGCACAAGAGCGGTTGGCGCAAACGAAAAGAGAAATACAAACAGACAAACTAAAAGTGGCAGCAACCCATGCTGCCACTAATATAGTAGAAAGTGTTGGTTCTCTTTTTGGCAGCAATAAAGTTAAGGTATTGGAGCAGGAAAACCGACAGCTATATAATGAAGTAGCCGCCCGTGATGAAAGTATTGAGAAACTGCAAACCAATATTCAGCGTATGCAGGAACAACACCGAACAGAATTGTTAAAGATACAATCCGAACATACTAAAGAAGTATCACGTCTAAATCGTATCATTCAAAAGGCTTGTTCATGGGTTCCGTTATTAAGAGAGTTGTTTCGTATGGAGAAGTTTTGCCGATTGCTTGGTTTTACTCCCGAACAAACAGCAATCCTGATAACAGGTACTCCTTTGGAGTATAGTGGAAAGCTACGTTCACAAGAACATGAGCGAGATTTTACAGCAAACGGTGTCGTCGCTCAAATTGGGACTGAACCAACCGATAAGAACAAATTATTTTGAGTATCAATCGCATCAATGTGAGTGACTGGTTTAAGGAACAATTTGACAGACTTACCCAACCTATACAGGTAAAACAGGAGCAAAATAAAAGTAGAGGTATAAGGTTCTAATAGTTTTATTTTATTGAACTTCAGAAAAAAAGCCAAGTTATTACGCCATCAAACTTGGCTTTTTGTATTTTTGCATTTCATGATCACAGAGAATCTTTTGAAACACTAAAATTATTGAGAAATGATATTGGCTAATAATATAGAACAGGCGAATGAATGTGACTTACAGACATTGTTATCTCTACAGAAAGCCGCTTTTATGGAAGTGGCAAAACAGATGAACAACTATGACATTCCACCTCTACTACAAGACATTCAGGATATTCGCAATGATTTTGACACCTGTATCATCCTAAAATACGTTTCCGATAATCAAATAGTTGGTTCTATCAGAGGGAATATTTATGACGATCACATTTGTCATGTAGGAAAACTGATAGTACACCCAGACTTTCAGAATAGAGGAATAGGTAAGGCGTTGATGTATGAATTAGAAAAGTATTTCCCTGATTTCCAAAAGTTTACCATCTTCACAGGAGAAGAAACACCAAATACATTACATCTCTATACTAAAGTCGGTTATCATATTGTCTACAAGAAAGAAATAGATGGAATCAATTTAATTTGGTATGTCAATAACGACCTATACGCTCGCCGATTTTCCGTACCCATGCCGAAACACAGGCACACAGGAGGATGCTGCCAACAATAGACGGTCAAACATGTCATTGAAGTATCTACGA